>OGKH01000138.1_pt1 | contig 67260 bp, 60 predicted proteins | sample 1572421 | NCBI WGS metagenome assembly OGKH01 (sample SAMEA2582084, study PRJEB24529) | metagenome | biome: Human gut stool | place: China | collected 2011
GGGGGGGGTAATCGCCGCAGGCGCAGTGGTCACTAGCTCAACAGAGCCAGATGCATTATATGCAGGGGTACCAGCGAGAAAAATCAAAAGTCTGAGCTGAGAGTAATAAAACTAAAAGCATAGGGGTTAATAAAAATGCTTGAAGAACTAAAGAAAGCTGTTTGTGAGGCGAATCTCGATCTCGTGAACAAAGGTGTGGTCATTTATACATGGGGGAATGTAAGCGGTATTTCGGATGATAGAAAGTATATGGTGATTAAGCCATCTGGTGTAGACTACGATGGCATGTCACCGGAAGATATGGTTGTAGTCGATATTGCAACTGGGAAGTCCGTAGAGGGAAAATGGAAACCGTCTTCTGATACCAAAACGCATTTAGAGTTATACCGCAAATATCGAGAAATCAAAGGCATTGTACATACCCACTCAGTTAATGCAGTGGCGTTTGCGCAAGCGGGCATGGCAATCCCTGCACTGGGAACAACCCACGCAGATTACTTCTATGGAGACATCCCGTGTACTCGCGAATTGACAAAGCAAGAAGTCATGGAGGATTATGAAACCAGTACTGGCAAAGTGATTATTGAGACTGTGGATAGTGGTGGATACGATCCAATGGCAATCCCCGGAATTGTGGTGAAGAATCATGGACCCTTCGCATGGGGAAAAAGTCCTGCGAATGCCGTATACAATGCAGTAGTAATGGAAAAAGTTGCAGAGATGGACTTGAAAACTTTGCAGCTTAATCCAGACAGCACGATGGCTCAGTATGTGCTTGATAAGCACTATATGCGTAAACACGGGCCGAACGCTTATTATGGGCAAAACGGATAAAGCTAAATTCTTATCGGTGAGAATGTTTTGACAGATAAGAAATGTAAAACTGAAGTTAGTATGAAGGAGAGCAGATGAAGCCATTAAAAGTATTGATGGTTGTACCAAACCTGCGTGTAGCAAACGGTGTTGCAAGTTTCGCAATGAATTACTATAGGAGTATTGACCATGCTCAAGTTAAGATGGATTTTATATCCTATAAGAAGATTGATACCCCATATATTGATGAAATAGAGAGTAATGGAGATTCTGTTTTTTATGTCACTTCAGTAAAGAACATTTTTAAACATTATAGAGAGTGCAAGAGAATAATTAGAGCGGGTCAATATGATGTAATTCATGATAATAGCTTGTTGATTACATTGCCATTAATGTTAGCTGGGGTTAGAGATGTTAAATATAGAATACTTCACTCTCATAGCACAAAGCTAGGCGAAGACAATAAGCGCGAATTTCGGAATCGAATGCTTTTACCGCTATTAATAGCGACATCAAATCGATATGCGGCCTGTTCAACTGAAGCTGGGAATAAAATGTTTAGAAACCGAAAATTTGAAATAATTCCGGACGTAATAGATGTGGATAAATTTCAGTTTAATATGGCAGTACGTATTCAGACAAGGAAAAAAGAGCAATGTCAGAATAAATATGTGATAGCAACCGTAGGCAGGCTTACCTATGCAAAAAATCCGTTCTTTGCAATCGATGTAGTTAAACAAGTCCTTTCGAAGAACCCAGAAGTGGAGTATTGGTGGATTGGAAATGGCGAATTAGACTCAGATGTAAAGAAATATATAGATGAGAAAAAACTTTATGATAGAGTAAAGCTTTTTGGTGGACGCGGAGATGTTCCAAATTTATATCAGGCCATAGATTTATTTTTTATGCCGAGCATATTTGAAGGTTTTGGGCTTGCGTGCCTTGAAGCAGAAACGGCGGGACTTCAATGTCTGGTTTCCGACAGATTACCAATGGAAGTAGATGTGACGGGAAATGTCGTTTTTATGCCCTTGGAAAAGAGTACTAGTGAGTGGGCTGTAGTTCTTGAAAAAATGATGGAGAATCAGCTTGATCGAAATGGAGCATATTCAAAAGTAAATCAGAGTAGTTGTTCAAATAAAGGGGCAGGTGAGCGACTGCTTAATTATTACAAAGCTTTATAACATAGACAATGACTACATAAAAACTGAGGCAGTCAGTTTTCTGTGAGGATGAAAAAATGATACCATACTTATTGATGATAGGTTTTATCATATTTGGAGGATTGATTTTCCGGCCCAGTGTAACCATGCAACGTAAGAAAATCTTTTTATGGTTTTCTTTCCTGTGGATGTTCATGTTGTCTGGACTAAGAGATATTTCGGTTGGAACAGATACAGAAACATATATCACTCTTTTTAAATATATTGATAGTTATAATTTTAGTGGCTCACGCTATGAAAAAGGATTTTTGTATTTCTTAAAAGCTGTTCATTCAATATCGCAATCTCCTTCTTTCTTGTTTTTTATTGTTAGTGGTATTTGCGTCGGCACAGTATGCTTGCTGATATATAGATATTCAAAGTCGCCATTATTAAGTGTACTGCTGTATATTACTTTAAAGTATTATTTTTTTCAAATGACCGGAATGAGACAGGCATTAGCGATTGCATTTATTGGACTGGCGTTTTTAAATATCGATAAAATTCAGACTAAGTGGTCAATCGTAAAATCAATTTTGTTTATTATAATTGCTTGTTCTATTCATAGCATGTCTATCGTTGCGGTTATTCCATTTGTTTTGTTTATTTGGCCGGGGATACAGTGGAAAATCCTTCAGTCACCGGCTCAAATATTTAAGATTACGGTAGCGGCATCATTGTTTTTCTTTGCCTTTTATGGAGTGGCGATGAAATTGGTAGGATTTATTGTGCCGCATTATGCATCTTACTTTTCTGGTACTTGGTCACGTTCAAATTATTCTGCAGCGCTTTTTAAGATGCTGGTGCAATTGGTATTTATGTTTGTTGGCGTGCTGTACCTAAAAAACAGACAACTAAGTAAAACTGAAAGGTTTCTCTTGATCATGATGGCATTTTCAGTTGTGACAGGTACTTTGTCGATGAAAATGACAATATGGGGAAGGCTAACAGGCACATTTTCAATATATACAATTTTGTGGGCATCTGCTTTTACCGAGGTTCCCATGAGAAGTAATAACAAAATTATTTTAAAGAGTAGTATTTTCTTGTTTTCATTATTATACATGGTCATAACGTTAGTGTTTAGACCTGAGTGGGACGGTGTTGTCCCATACCTGTTTATGAAATGAGGAAGAGTATGACAGAAAGAAAAAGTCAGCTACAGGTTTTACAAGAAACAGAACTTAAACTCGCAAAAGAATTTCATAGAATCTGTGAAGAGAATGGTCTGCGTTATGTTCTTGCTTTTGGAACGATGATTGGCTGTATTCGTCATGGTGGCTTTATACCTTGGGATGATGACATTGATGTTGTTATGCCTTGGGAAGACTATTGCAAGTTTAATGAGATAGCAAACGCCGTTGCAAATCCAGAATACATGGTGTTTAATCCTAAAACTGTTTCCAGATATAGTTATCCATTTGCAAAGTTCATAAAAAAGAAGAGTTGTGCTATCTTTGAATACCCATTCAAACATTATTTCAATCAGCCAATTTATATTGACATTTTTCCAGCATTCTATGTGCCAGAGGATAAGAAAAAGCTGAAAAGAGTTCAGGCATCTAATTTCTTTTTGAGTCAATCTGGTCGAATGAAAACTTTGGGACCTTTTTTGCATACAAAACGTGGCCTGCCTGCAAGAATTGGCATGCTAATGTTTTATTGCTTGAATAAGTTGGCACCGCAGGATTTTTATTATTCAAGTATGCAAAAGAAAGCACTTTCTGTGACGAAGGAAGAAGCAAGTGCTTATTATATCGGTGATATGTACAGTGAAACGAATGCTATCGTACAGTTCCAAATGCCGCTAAACATATTTGATCATCGAAAATTGATGAAATTTGAGGATACGGAATTATATATGCCAGCGGACTATGATGCAATTCTGACGAAGATGTACGGAAATTATATGCAATTACCTCCAGAAGAAAAGAGAAAAGTGCATGGGTTTATTTATGCAAGTGATGAGATGAGTTATCAAGAATATGATCTTCTGCATAAATCAAAGAAGTGAGGGCGAAGGGGCAGTATTAATGAACAAAAAATATAAAGTCCTTTTTAAAGATACGATTATCTTTGCATTAGGTGGACTGGGATCAAAGCTGATTTTGTTCTTTCTTGTTCCTCTGTACACAAACTACCTCACAACAGAGGAATACGGTGTTGCGGACCTCGTCTTTACGATTGCACAGCTAATCATTCCGATTGTGTCTGTAGTGATTTTTGAAGCAGTGATAAGATTTGGCCTAATGAAGGACAAAAATCCTGCTGCCGTATTGAAAGCTGCATTAGTTGTAACTTTTATCGGCTCCATAGTAACAGTTGCCATAAGTCCTTTGGTAGGGCTGTACAGATCTATTGCTGCATGGAAATGGTATCTTTGCATTTACATTATACTTAACGTCGCCTCCAACGTACTGAAAAGCTATCTCAAGGTTAAGGATAAAAATAAAAGTTATGCGATAATTAGTGTTTCGCAAACTTTATGCCTTGCACTATTAAACATTTTGCTCCTTGTTGTTTTCCACACGGGAGTTGAGGGGTATCTCCTCTCAAATATTATTGCGTTGGCAGCGGCAACTGTATTAACGATCGCTGTGGGTGGTGTTGTTAAAGATTTAAAGAAGGTGCCTCTTGACAGGGTGCTTCTTCAAGAAATGGTATTGTATTCAGCTCCGCTCATACTGAACGATTTGTCATGGTGGGTTATTCATTCATCGGACAAAATGATGCTGGAGGCAATGGTTGGAGCCGCAGCCTTGGGAATATATACCGTAGCGACAAAAATGCCGTCACTAATTAACGTTTTGATAGGTATTTTCTCACAGGCATGGGGACTTTCTTCTATCAAAGAAATGGATTCGACAAATGACACAAAGTTCTATGCACAGGTATTTGAAGGGTATTCCTTTGTTACATTTGGCGCATGTGTTCTTATTGTCTCGATTGTGAAACCGTTTATGGCACTTTATGTGGGAAAGAATTTTCAGGGGGCATGGGTCTATGTCTCTCTGCTATTAGTAAGTGCTGTTTTTTCATCGATTGCTTCGTATTATGGACAACTTTATGTGGCATTAAAGAAGTCCGTTAATAATATGATTACAACACTTACGGGTGCGGTCGTAAACATCATTGTGAATTTCATTTTTATACCGATAGTTGGTATTTGGGGTGCCGTTATTGGAACGGTTGTTGCGTATATTGTTTTGGCAACTGCGCGAATGATTGATGTGAACAAATACATTGAAATTAAAATTGACCATAGAAAATATTTTCTGAATTGTACGACGATAATTGCACAGGGAATTATTGTTTCAGCAGATTTCTATGTTATTCCAGTTTCGATAGTGAGTATTGTTTTGTTTGTTCTGATTAATCGGGACATGTTTAATATATTACTTGGCACAGTTAAAAGGAAATAAGGTGAAAAAATGCGAGAAATATCTTTGAATGAATATAAAGATAGAATATTGGCTGTCCTGGTAAAGGTTGATAGCATTTGCAGAGAGCACGGCTTGAAGTATTGCTTGTGCATGGGGGAACATTGCTTGGAGCTGTGAGGCATGACGGGTTTATTCCTTGGGACGATGATATTGACATTTTTATGCCCCGACCAGATATGGAGAGACTGGGGGGGGGGGGGAATTATGGAAGAATATCCAGATTTAACCTTTATTGCGCCTAAGATGTCACCTGATACTTTTTTCCCGTTTGGAAAAGTATGTGATGCAACAACATCGATAACAGAGGGAAACTTTAAGCCTATAAATGGGTATGGCGCATATATTGATATTTTCCCATTCGACAATGTCCCAGATAATTGTATCGAACGCCGATGGTTTCAATCATACACACGTTGCATTGAAAGACTGATTCAGCATGGATCAAGAACAGATGCAAGTAAGGAAAAAACAATTGGAAAACAGTTGAAGAAACAGGCCGCTTATTATGTTGCAAAGTGTTTTAACCCTGTTAAGTTGACGGTGTATCTATATAATTTGCTTGGCATGTATAACGGCAAGAAAACAAAACTGGCAGGTGTTGCGTGGGACCGTGGGACATTGTTTGAGAAAAGTGATTTTGAGAATCTTATCGAAAAAAACTTTGAGGGCTATAAGTTTTATATTCCCCAAAACTATGACAGAGTACTTTCAGATGGATTTGGTGACTATATGACTCTTCCACCAGAGGAAGAACGTGTGAATAAACATCATCTGATTTGTGTTGTAAACGAGTGACGGATTTATCAGCCAGCAATTAAATCGTTGAAAAAGGCTGTTGTGAAAAACAATAGCTTTTTCTAGAATTTTTTGTGGTAAATGACTGCAAAAACCGTTCAGCAATGTATGGAAAGCTATTTCTAATGAACAAATAAGAGAAAGGAGAAACAAAATGGAATTAACCAGAAAACAATTTGATATTTTGGAGATTTTGGTTTCAGCTAAGACCGCAGTGAATCAGCGGGACTTAGAAAAGAGAACAAAGCACAGTCTTGGAACAATCAATAAGACACTGAAAGAGTTAACAGAGTTTGGGTATGTAGAAAACGGAACAATAACAAATGAAGGTGTGAATGCCTTGGAACCCTACCGTGCAAAGCGCGCCATCTTTATTGCAGCAGGCTTTGGTTCCCGCTTGGTTCCTATTACATTTAATACCCCTAAACCATTGGTTCGTGTTAATGGTGTTCGTATTATTGACCGTTTAATCGACGCTTGTCTGGAAGCTGGTATCAATGAAATCTATATTGTGCGCGGATATCTAGCAGATCAGTTTGATCAGCTTTTGTATAAGTACCCGATGATTAAATTCTTGGAAAACCCGGTTTATAACGAGGCCAACAATATTTCTTCTTCGATGGTAGCGCGTTATATGCTGTCAAATGCTTATGTATTCGAAGCAGATTTGCTGATTTCTAATCCGAAAATTATCACAAAGTATCATTACACCTCCGATTTCCTTGCAATTAAGAAAGAGCGTTCGGATGACTGGTGTTTTGAGGTTGTAGATGGTGTCATCACGGATGAAAAAGTGGGCGGCGAAGATTGCTGGCAGATGGTGGGTATTTCTTATTGGGGTGAAGACGACGGTCGTCGTCTTTCTCAGGATATTCCGGATGTTTATGCAGCGCCGGGCGGTAAAGAGCGTTATTGGGAACAAGTTCCGCTTGTATATAAAAAGGACCATTATAAAGTAGAAGTCCGTGAGTGTAAAGATGAGGATATTGTGGAAATTGATACCTTCTGTGAACTGAAGGCAATCGATAAAACCTATGATGTGTAAAATAAAAATGAACAATAGGAGGAAACTGAGAAATGACAGATGGAATTAGCATTAAGAGGAATGTACTTTTGAACCCGGGTCCCTCGACTACAACGGATACAGTGAAATTAGCGCAGGTTGTTCCTGATATTTGCCCTAGAGAAAAAGAATTTGCAGGCCTGATGAAGGGATTGCGAGAAGATTTGGTAAAAATTGTACACGGAGATCTGGACAAATACACCAGTGTTCTGTTTTGTGGATCAGGAACGATAAATATTGACGTGTGTATTAATTCGTTGCTTCCCGAAGGTAAGAAAGTCCTGGTAGTGAATAATGGTGCTTATAGTACAAGAGCAGTAGAAATTTGCCAGTATTATGGGTTGCCTCATATTGATCTTCGATTCCCGGTGGATCAAAGACCTGATCTTGAGGTCATTGAAGATGTATTGAAGAATGAGCCTGACATAGGACTTGTACATACAACTCATAACGAAACAGGGACAGGTATTTTAAATCCGATTCGTGAAATTGGTGCCCTTGCACATAAATACGGCGCGATTTTTACGGTTGACACGACCTCCACCTATGCGATGCGCCCCATCAATATTGAAAAAGATAACATCGATTTCTGTATGGCATCTGCGCAAAAGGGATTAATGGCTATGACCGGTCTGTCTTTTGTGGTGGGAAACCGTGCCATTATTGAGGATTCTAAGAATTTTCCTAAGCGTTCTTATTATTGCAACCTGTATCTACAATATGAATTCTTTGAAAAGACAGGTGAGATGCACTTTACTCCACCGGTGCAAACTATTTATGCAACGATTCAGGCATTAAAAGAATACTGGGCAGAGGGAGAAGAAGCAAAGTGGGCACGCCATACTCGCGTTTTTGAGGCGATCCATGCTGGCTTGGACGAGTTGGGATTCAAGGATGTGATTAAGCGGGAATGGCAATCGGGTTTGGTCGTTTCTGCAATTTATCCTGATGACCCCAACTGGGACTTTGAGAAAGTTCACGATTATTGTTACGAGAGGGGATTTACCATCTATCCGGGCAAGATTTCCACAACGAATACATTTCGTCTTTGTGCGTTAGGAGCCATTGATTCGAATGACATTAAAGCGTTTTTTGAGGTGTTCCGAGAAGCTTTGAAAGTAAATAACATTCAAATCCCGGTTGTGTATAAAGAGGAGGCATAAATATGAAGAGAGTATACACTTGTTTTTGCACTGATGTGATTCACGAGGGACATTTGAATATCATCCATGAAGCCAGTAAATATGGGGAAGTTGTAGTCGGGGTGCTTAGTGATGCTGCAATGATCCGTTTTAATCGTTTCCCAACAGTCAGTTTTGAAGAACGGGTTCAGCTTGTGAAGGACATTCCCGAGGTAAGCAATGTAGTGATCCAGAATGATGTGATGTACGACGAGGTCGTCGCAGAGCTTCATCCGGATTATGTGATTCATGGTGATAATTGGTTGCATGGACCAATGAAAGCTATTCGGGACAATGTGGCTGCCCTGTTAGCGCCGTATGGCGGTGAGATCATTGATGTTCCTTATACCTACAATGAAGATGTCAAGAATACAGATGACCGCATTAAGGCAAAACTTGCGATGCCGGAGTATCGCCGCAAGAGGCTGAAACAGCTGATTTCCATCCGCCCGATTGTGAAGGCAATCGAAGTGCATAATGGCATTACCGGTTTGATTGCGGAGAAAACGGTTGTCGAACATAATGGTGAATTGGATCAGTTCGATGCAATGTGGATTAGCTCTCTATGTGATTCTACGGCTAAGGGAAAACCTGATATTGAGTTGGTTGATATGACTTCCCGGTTCCAGACGATTAACGATGTGACAGAGGTTACCACCAAGCCAATTATTTTTGATGGCGATACTGGCGGGCTTACGGAGCATTTTGTATACACTGTTCGCACCTTGGAGAAGATGGGAGTGTCTGCAATCATTATTGAAGACAAAACGGGCTTGAAGAAGAACTCTTTGTTTGGAACTGAGGTAAAACAGACACAGGATAGTATTGATAATTTCTCTGCTAAGATTGCGGCAGGAAAAAAAGCGCAACTGACAGATGATTTTATGATTATTGCGCGTATAGAGAGCCTGATTCTTGAACAGGGAATGGAAGATGCTTTGACTCGTGCTCATGCGTTTGTGAAAGCAGGGGCAGATGGGATTATGATTCACAGTAGAAAGAAAGATCCCACAGAGATTTTGGAATTCTGTGATCACTTTAGAGCAGAAAACAAAACGACACCTATCGTAGTCGTTCCTTCTTCGTTCAACACGATTACGGAAGCTGAACTGGCAGAGCATGGGGTCAACATTGTAATTTATGCAAATCAGCTTACAAGAAGTGCATTCCCTGCAATGAAGAAAACGGCAGAGGATATTTTGAAATATCATCGCGCCAAGGAAGTTGATGACAGGCTTCTTCCGATTAAGGACATTATTACATTGATCGACGAAATTTGAGAGGGAACAATATGAAAGTTGAGAGACTATTAGAAATCATTGGATCTGATTTTTACACAGGAGTTCCTGATTCGCAACTGAAGGCGCTCTGCGATTATCTTATGAGTGAGTACGGAATCGATCAGAAGCACCATATCATCGCAGCCAATGAAGGCAACTGCACAGCACTTGCTGCTGGCTATCATTTGGCAACAGGGAAAATTCCTGTTGTTTATATGCAGAATTCTGGTGAGGGTAATATTATTAACCCGGTCGCTTCTCTGCTGAATGACAAGGTGTATGCTATCCCGGTTGTGTTCATTGTTGGATGGCGAGGTGAACCTGGCATCCATGATGAACCACAGCATATCTATCAGGGGGAGGTGACTGTAAAACTTCTTGAGGATATGGGCATTGAAACCTGTATTGTCGGCAAGGATACAACCGATGAAGAGGTTGTATCCGCCATGCAGAAGTTCAAGACAGTTTTGGCTGACGGCAAGGATGTGGCGTTTGTTATCCGTAAAGGTGCACTTTCCTATGACGGAGAAGTGAAATACGAGAACACTAATACAATGGTTCGCGAGGAGATTATTCAACACATTGTAAAGGCTAGCGGAGAAGACCCAATCGTGAGCACAACTGGTAAGGCCAGCCGAGAACTGTTTGAGATCCGTGTGGCCAATGGGCAGAGTCATAAGTATGATTTTCTTACTGTAGGGTCTATGGGTCACAGCAGCAGTATTGCGCTTGGCGTGGCAATCAATAAGCCGGATACTAGAGTATGGTGCATTGACGGAGACGGTGCTGTTCTTATGCATATGGGATCTATGGCTGTCCTTGGTGCCAATGCCCCAAAGAATATGATACATGTGATTATCAACAACGGTGCGCACGAGACAGTTGGTGGCATGCCAACAGTTGCATCCAAGATTGATCTGGTAGCGATTGCGAAGGCGTGTGGGTATCCTAATGCGGTGAGTGTTGATAATTTTAAGGACTTAGATGACGAACTGGAGGCCGCAAAGTCTCGGAATGAGCTCAGTTTCATTGAAGTAAAGTGTTCGATTGGTGCGAGAGATAATCTTGGACGTCCCACGACAACGGCGTTGAAAAACAAGATTGATTTTATGGAATACCTGAAAGCATTGTAACGATGAAAAAGGCCGCGCAGAACAATCCGGCAGTGCAGGAAGCAGTCAAGACCGTGCTGGTACGTATGATGGTAGAGGCCCCTGACCACGACACCTGCCAGAAGTATGTGTCTCAGGTCGTGGAGACTATCAAGAGCAGAGGCTACGCTGTCTGAACGCAACTTTGATGCAGCATACGGGTTGATGTATATTTCACCTGTGCCTTTAAAAATGATTTTTAAATGATTATAATTAGCTGTGGGAGTCTTCCCACAGCTTTGCCGCTCGAAACTTTGCATACCTCTACGTGGTGAGCGGCAGGCAACATCTACTCCATAGATGGCTGAGATGCAAGGATTATAATGTATGGTAGGGCTATGACAGACTTCACAAAGACTCTGATTTGGTTGATGGATTCTTTTTCGGGAATTCAGTTTAGGCTTAATGCAAAGTATGTTATCCAGGTAATGAACAAACTCGTTCCATATTATTCCTTTGCTGACATACTTGAGGCTGAGCCGGTAGAGGCCGCAGAGGAAAATGTAGAACGTTTGCTGGAATCATTACTGATGATAACAGATTTGCACTATTGGCTAATTTCATTGGGTGGAAAGCCACTTACGGCAGAAGAATTGGAGTCTGTAAGAACACAATTGATTCTTTCGAATTCTAGCCTTACCGAATATCTCCGGAACTCGCCTAGCTGGAATGATAACAGTAGCACAAAGGAAATCAGACAGTTAGGCGATACATATGTGGAATTATTAAATGTTCTGGTTAGAGACCGTACTAGCAGAGAGTTTTTACAAAGGGAAACATCACAAGAAGATTTTTTGAATGCAAAATGTTATAAGAGAGTTGCAAAATCCGATGTCCATATGCTGGAGACACACATAGAATACCTACAGCTGATTTTAGTATGGATGTGTATAATTGAAAGCCCGCTCTATGACACAACAGCCAAGGAAATCGCTCGGGGACTAGTAGAAACATTTTGTGATTTATTCTCGAACAGCCGAATAGAAGAAATGTACATGGAACCAAACTTCTTCTATAGCGAGGTTGAGCAAGGAACGCACACAACGACAAAGTGGGAAATCTTTTTCGTGCAAAGCAATGGGGATCGATACTGCCTTCGGTTGGATTTTCCTCACTTTGATGTTGACTTTGTCCATTTTAATTTGCATGAGCCATTTAGAGAGGTGGCTTTCCCAATTGCTTATGACGAATATTGTGATTTGACAATGGAAAGTAAGATTCTCTTGCGAGACTTCTTCTATTCTTATGGAAATAGAAAATGGTTCAGAAATGACTTTGAACATTTAGTTCAGGATAAACTTTCGGATAATAATTTGGCGGCCAATTGTCTGCTAAGAAAATATGACGAGCAGAGGCATTATCCGTTTCTTGAAAACAGGTATGTGGAAGCGGACATTAATCGTTTTTTGGGGTTGATGTTTGAAGCGGTATCGGCTTTCGATATGACACACTCGCTTTACAAAAAGCCGAAAGAAATTGATGTGAATGAACACTTTCAACTGATCACGCTTCGGGAATCGGTCAGGATGGCGAATTATGCAATCGATAACAATTACATAAATGCACGAATTAATCCTGAAAAAGTTGACAGAGAATTAGAGAGTGCTATCAAGAAAAGAATTACAGAGGCATTGACAGATTATCTAGGCAAGTACAAACCAAGCGAACTTGAGGATTGTTCTGTAGAAGAGCTTTTAGAGTTAATAGAGACTGAGATAAATGGTTGAATGTGGAAATTCAAATTTGATGCATTGCCATCTGACCATCACAGTGCTATACTGACCACAATACATAAATGCGGAGGTATCATCCCATGCCCAGAACTAAAGGAAGCAAGAATCACGCCAAGACCGACTTCGATGCACAGCTGGCAAAGCTGCAGAAGGACAAGGCTCTCTTGGAAGAGGGCGTCTCCAAGACGGTCGCCCAGATCGAAGAACTGAAGACGGACATCAAGTCTAAGCGTGAGTCCTTGAAGCCGCGGAGAGCTGAGATCAAGAAGGTCGAGAAGGAAATTGCCAAGCTGGAAGCAAAGAAATCGGCTGCTGAGGCAAAGGCCGCCGAAGCCGCAAAGAAGGCAGAAGCTGAAGATGTGTTGAAGAAGCTGCTGGCCAGTGGTATGAGCGCAGACGAGATCCTCGCCAAGTTGAAGTAAGCATAGTAGCCGTGTGGACAACTGAATTCCAGAAGTTCACACGGCTATTTTTAGAGGCCTATATATAGTTTGTGACGGAAACAGAAGGGAGGAATATCCTGTGGCTAAAATACATAGCACTGGCCGCAAACCAGCCAAGCCGGAGTACAGTGCAGAGAAGAATCTGGAAAACCAGATGGACGCTGCCGGGGCTTTCTACAAGAACGACATGAGCTTGCAGGCTATAGCGAAAGAGCTTTCCTTGAATCCCATCAAGGTGCGCAAGCTCCTTATTACAGCTGGAGTCTATCAGTCAGACATCGCCGATGCTGTGCAGCAGACGTTCCAGTCCTTCCGCACCATGCAAGACTACAAAAACGCTGTGTCCTCCACTATGGCTGCCTTGCAGTTGTCCCGTCCTTCTGTGACCTCTTATCTGCCGTATGAGAAAGGCGTGTACTTCCCGGAGAAAGCTGAAGCGGCGAATATCAGTGCCGGGGCAGAGAGGCAGCGACACTATTGAGCGGTGGTGGCGCTGAAAAAGAACCCATGCGAAGAGAACCTCTGGAAGTGTGTGGTGGCTTTTCGGGGATACAAGTTCAAGACGATGTCCGGCTTGCTCTTTACCTATAAGCTGAAGAAGGGCAGGGGAGATGAGTTCACCAAGGAGCTGTGGATCGACCGCAGAGAGGGCAGCAAGAGCCTTGCTTGGAGTTCCGTGATGCTGGCGTATCACAATATCGGTGAAATTTGTGAGGTAGTGGACAGACCCAAGGCTCTGGGAGATATCCGAGGTGTGTCGTATATTTATGGAATATTCTACCGATTTGGCTTGATCGATGTGCCAGACAAGGCTAAAGAGAAGATGGCGAAGCGATAAGAACACGAGATATATTTTGTTTTAAGATGGAATGTGATGTAATAGAGATGACGGTTTACCGTACTACTTGTAAAGGGCAGGTGAGTGTACAAATGCACATCATTTGTCATAGCGAGAAATTCGAGCTCAATCTGGACAAGCTTATTGAGGCTATCACAAAAGCTTCAAAAGCAACATTGAATCGGATGAATACCCGAATCACCAAGGAAATTCAACAGTTGTTGGATTCTGGTGATAACTCGCTTGAAGACTATCCGCATTCCCAGTGGCTTTATGAAAGAATTGCGGAGTTGGAGCGGATGCGGAAGTACATCAAACTCCTAAAGAAGATGAAAAGCAATAGAGTTCCAGCAAAGTTGCGCACACTTTGGCTTTGCAGGATAAAAAACAGCAGTCGAACATTGGCGAGCACATCACTTGACCCAATGAGCATCGCACTGCCTGTTCCGCCCACGTTTGAGGCTACCTTGAGTAGTTTCGGACGTGGGAGGGATTTGAATGCTCTTCCGTGCTAAAGAACACTTCGATGCAATCGGAAACTACTATCATATTATAGATCCAGAGGGAACATTGCCTGAAATTGAAAGGGCAAAGAAGGAAGCTGAGGTGCTAAATGATATGCCGAACAGCTTCCCCAAGGCTCTTTGCTATGTAATGAGACTTTCTGGATTCACGAAAGAGGCACTGGCTTATGAATCAAAAGTGTCTGAGTCAACGATTGGCCGCTACAGAACCGGAAAGGTCAAACACTATTCAGAGAAAAATGTAGTGGCACTGTGTGTTGCTATGCACCTCCCACCGTGGCTTTCATTTAAGCTCATAGGAAAAGCAGGTTTTAGCTTGGCTGCGACCAGAGAGCAGCAAGCATATTTAATGGTTCTTAGCTGTATGTATATGAGGTCGGTTGATGAGGTGAACGACTATTTAAGAGAAAGAGGGTCTGATTTACTGTCCCAAGTGGCGGCATAGGATTGTCGAGCATTCTGAGCTTCTAAGTCAAAAATGATGAGCCGTGTGTCCTTCTCCGGTAAGGAGTTGAACACACGGCTCATTTACAGTTATGGTTATTCCCATTCCTCATCCCGGGCTCGGAGAAGATCCTGCACTTCTTTCTCGGCTGCCAGGCGAATGGCAGGTCTGTTCTGATAGACCGTTTTGCCGCAGTCTGGGCAGCGGTCGGGCAGCGACTCTGCCTCAAAGCAGTAATGGCAGACAGCGCAGAAATAGTAGTTCACAACACGCAAGTTGTCAAGCAAAAAGTATATATTTGCATAATTCTATAAAATGCAAAGCATTTAATTGATTGCATAGCATTGACAGATATGCAATTTTCAAATATAATAGATTTAAAGGTGGTGATATAAGTGGGCAGAAAAAAGGCAATGGATTTGTTTCCGGAGTATGCCAGATCCAAAAGAGCTGACACTGAGGCATTGAGTCAACTGGTTTTGGCAGCTAAGGGAAATATGACTATGAAGAAGTTTGCTAACAAATGTGGAGTGAACACTTCTACTATTTCTCGTATTATAAATATGAAAACGGAAACCGTATGCTCTGATGAAATAATCCTTGCAATTTCCGAGAATGCGGTGCCGGAGAGTGGAGTTACACTTGAAGATTTGCTTGCAGCTAACGGATTGATTAAAATGGTTCCTGAGATTGCGGACAGCACTATAGAAGAGGCTGGTAGTGCGCTTGAAGGTGAGCACAAGTTTAATCGTTCCGATAGAGTTATAGTGACAACAAGCAAGTTCGGCCATCTTAGTCACATAAATAAACAGGCTTTCTGTCAGACGTATAACATCGTTGACTATGAAATACGAATGATGGAAACAAGTAGACAAATAATTTTAAATGAAATTATATTAAATGGATATACGGTTGAGCTTATTACGTCTGAAAAAGCCTACTGGTCCTCATTGAAACACTATTACGGTGATTATGCAATAAAAACAGATGCGTTAAAAAGCTACGGCATCGACACATGGCTCTTCGATTGTAAGTCATATCACACTGGTAAAGTGGCCGCCGCATATAAGGCACTAGAAAAACTATTTGCACTAGCTTACATGAATAGCCCAAAGGATGCAGGTGTAAAGATATCAGTTGTTGTAGACCATAAAGATATGTTTCAGCAGGCGGTCAAGGTGTATTCAGGTATAAAGGTACGGGACTGTTTTTCTGTGATTTTGATAAACGCACAAAGTCGATGCGTTGTGGAAGAATTCTGTATTCCAAGAGTTGATGGAACAGAGGCATCAATCTTTAAAAGAGACTAAATTGGGATAGGAGGCAGGGAAACATGAGTGTAGATTATGGCATTTATACGACCAAAGGTAAACGGATGCTACTTGCAATCCGGGCAATGGTCAATGGCCGTAAAGCGGTAGCGTATGTGAAGAATGGAAAGGTACAAGCCTATGAGTACTTAGATGATTTGGCAGCCCAGTGCTGCGTTGGACCCTGCCTCAAGTTTGAGGACGAGAATGAGAAGAAGCGGATGTGAATTAGAACACTTGGCTCATCGGAGAACCGTGTGAGCCAGTCAAAAACTAAACTGCTGCCTGTTTGGTGCTGCTCGAATGCGTAGTAAGCCGGGGTAGACTTCAAAGAAATCTGAAAATTTTTCGGATTTTAGGAGTCTATTCCGGCTTATTTGCGTTTATAGGACCGGAATTGGCAGAATACACAGTTTTCCAGCTTGTTTCTGGTCGCTTCGATGAAAAGTGGCCGCTCCTATTTACAAATAGAGTTTTGGCTGCTATATTATAGATGTGATAATAGCCTGAAAGGCTCTATTGAAAAGATAATAATTTGTAACGTGGAGGTGTATTACCAGACAAAGATAGTCATGTTGTTCAGTTAAAAGAATCCTTCTGAATGACGTCTCAGCAAGAGACATTACATAGGTTTTTAGTAGAGTGCCGCGATTGTTGGAGGCAGTCAGCGCACAATTATTGAGGAGTTATAACTAAACGGTCCTTAATTCAATACTAAAACACTACTGTAAGGTTGAAGTGCGTTTACTTGCTGATAAGACTATAAAATGTCTGGCTAATACACATCCGGTCAATGAGTACGGAAACGGAAATACATAAGACCGGAGTAAATTTAGAAACAAGTAATGCGTAAGCAACTTGAAATCTGAATTTGCTCCGGTCTTTTTTTATTAAAATTTTCAGCGAAGGAGGTGAACCGAGGTGGCATCCGCTGTACATAAGAATACCGAGACCAAAGCGGCATCCGTCAATGTCAACTCGGTTTGCCGCCAGAATACTGCTGAGCAGGGGATGGCTGCGCCAGATGAGTTTATGGCAGAGGTTCAGTGGTCCATGGCAATACGGAAGATGATTGCAAAACTTGAGTTCGGAGACGCTCTAAAGCTGCTGATGAACGACCGGGATATGTCTGTAGAGAAGATGGAGTCTGAGTCCGGACTCTCTGTGTCCACAGTGAAGCGGCTTCGTGCGGGTCAGGAGGCAAGCGCAGAACAAGTCGTTGCCATTTCGGTGGCATTGCGGCTTCCGCCGATGGTCAGCAGTGATTTATTGAGAATATGTGGAATCACACTGGACTTTAACAATCAAAGGAATACGGTCTATCAGATGATTCTGACGGGCCATTACAAAGACAGTATCGAGCAAGTCAACGTCTATCTTGCAGCTTGTGGATGCGCCCCACTCAAAACTGCCTGCTAAAGTACCTACAACAGAATACCCATGAGGCGATTGGACCACAAAACGGTCTGGTCGCCTCTTTTTTTGAAATTTTTTCTGAGGTTAGGGCTCAGAAAGTGAGCTCTAAATGGTAGAAAAAGAGCGAAAAACCGTGGTGTAAAGCCATCAAATATGACCTTGAACTTTGAAAAAGAACGGAATATCGATGGTTTGCGTGCTGCTTTTTAGAGCTCACTTAGTGAGCTGGTGATTTGATCGGTCTTCAGCTATCATGTAGTCAGTTCAAGGGACGGCCCCACAGAGGGCAGTCCAGAGAACAAAAATAATATCGTAAGCCCGATTCTAGAGAAGGCGAAGGATACCATAACGGAGTGTTACCAGCTGGCAGATATCATCTGCTGGAGGTGAAACAGCCGGTCTATGGGTGGACCTCCCATCTCTGGAATCGGGCTTTTTGCGCTTTGCAGAATGTCCCAGCTCAGAATGTGAGCCCTGCTCCGCTTCCGTCATCGGTATCCTTCTCCCTCCAAGAGTCCGGGAGAAAGGACAAGAAAAAAGACAGAGAACATTGTCCTTCCACCCAAAGATGCGGAATCCGATAACGAAGCGGAAATCACAGGGAGGACAGTTAAGCAGACTATTTACATTCTTCCTCCAGAATGGGAGAACACATTTGGAAGACAGATTACCAGCATCGCAGAGGTTAATCTACTGGAGCAGAGACATTATGCGGCTGATTGGGATGTTCTGCGACCAGCAAAGGAACTGGCAGAATACAGCGCACTGACTTCAGAAGACCTTGAAGAATTTTTATATGAAGCACGAACGATAATAGAAAGGTGGCCTATACCAGATGAGCACGGTACTGGAAAATCAACAGATGACGGAACTGAGGAATCAGCAGATGCTGCAACTGAGTGCGGAACAGATGTCGGAGCGGGAGCAGAGGAGAACGGAGATTGAGCAGATCTTTGATTACGATGGCTATCAGGTCGCACGACGGGAGCTTTTTGCCCATCTCCGGGACCCGGCCATTATAATAAGGAGAGATAGCATCACGTTTAACACAGCATGCATTGCAGGGCTGGAGGATGTGGTGTATGTCAACATTATGTTTAACAGCGAATTAAAGCGGATTGTGGTCAAAGGCTGCAATGAAAATGACAGGGATGCTTTACGCTGGTGTGTCGCAAAGCCGGACAAGCGTAAAAGTCGGAAAATGTCCTGTCGGCTGTTTTCAGAGCTGCTTTATAAAGAAATGGACTGGTCTGTTGACTGCCGCTATAAAATCCTCGGATATCGGATTGAGTTCGAGGGTGAAGCCCTCTACGTGTTCGATCTTGTGGCCGCCGAGGTATTCCATGAGCGTAAGAAGAAGTCTGCTGATCATCAATCTACGACAGTAGTTGAAGAAAACAAAGAAGAACAGCCTGTGAATCCTCGAAAGGGTTACTACTCGGAGGATATCGCGGGTACCTTTGGCGTGCCGGTTGAGCAGCATCGCCAAGAGTCGGAGCTGAGGCAAATGGATGGTTTTGTCTCGGTTGGAATGCTTACGGGTATGCCTGGACAGCAGAAAAATTTATAAAAATCGCTTTTTGACACCAAGGGGGAAGTCTACCCTTTTTTAAGAAGGAGGAAAATTCATGCCAGCAAAGACGTGGCAGCAGAATATGCTGGGGATTACATTTCGCTATGCAGATGGACGCATTACGGTCTTTCGGAGCGCCCTTGAATCTATTGGTCACCCGGAATTCTATCACTTTCTCTACAACCCGACCAAGCAGATGTTTGCAATACAAGCGTGTGGGATGGATGAAGAAGGGGCCAATCGAGTCCCAAAGAAAAACCAAGATGACAGGTATGAAATCAAAAGCAAGAATCTTGTGCGCCTGATCTATCAGAGCTGTGGCTGGGACAGAACAAGATCCTATCGGTTGCCGGGTGTCGAGTATCTGCGGCAGAGGCTCGTGAATTACGAGCTGTGCCACGCCATTCCCATCTTCGAGGGAAAGATGGACAAGGAGAACGAAAGCACACAGGAGCAGGCACAGACGACTTCTGGGGCAGAGAATATTTGACTGTTAGAGTTTGGAGAAGATACGGTTAGGCTCCGCAGTCGCAGAGGAAACTGAATAGAAAATGCGGCAGCCCACTAGGTTGCTTTCCAACGAGCTGAGAGATCAGCCGGAAGGAAAGGTGACCCGGTGGGCTGCTTTTTGTGTTTTCTGGGAAGATTGCCTCGTGTCTGAAAGGGTGTTTATGCCTGACTGTACCTATTTCCTCGTGCCTGAATTGACGGAGCCGGGGAGAGGAGAGCAACCTTCCTCGTGTCCAAACGGATGTTTATTCCTGATGTCACCCCCTGCCTTTTCACCAAAACACTATATATTGACACGGAGAAAGCGATAAATACTAGATATAGCGGTTTGCTCTGCGACCAGCGTTGAATCCTGTTTATGCCTGAAAGTACCGAGGGAGTTTTCGAGGGCCAGACTACCGCAATGAGTGGAGAAAACAACTAAATATCGATGATTTCGTACGTTCTGAGCTGCTAAAAATTGGAAGAAATTCCAGAGTTGCCCCACAGGGTCAGATCACCGCTTTTCTTTTTTCGGTACAAAGCCGGCAGGGAAAAAACAACAAGGACAGCCAGAACGATCAGTGTAATTGTATTTTGTGTCATTTGGATACCTCATAAGGGGGATTGAAATAGAGAGTATGATTCTTTAATTTTTTGCGAACGGCTGCCGAATCCTCAATCTTCCATTCTGCCGTGGTCACATCCCAGTGATAGGTAATGCTCCATCCCTCCACCCAGCACAAGCTGTGCATACTCCAATGGCTTGTTCCACAGCAGCCAGTCCAGCTCTGCCCGCTGTGCCGGGGTGTTGCCGTACTCATCCTCGACGGCGATGCAGTCGATGGAAAGAGTGGTGCCATCCTCGAACCGGGTTTCCACCCGGTTGCTGTCCGTGTTGTAGCGGCAGGAAAGTAGTTTGTTCATGGTGAACCTCATTTCTATGTAGACGGTGTCTGTTCGGATGTCTTAAACCCTGCCATAAAACCGGTGGTTGATTTGTCCATTGGGCTTTGTTTGGCCCGTCTGCACATTTTTGCACACTTTTTGCACACCTGAATAGCTGGATAACGGTTGCAAAGCATTACACTGTATGCAAACAATGCGGTGCGTGCAAAGGCGTGTTTTGCGATGATGCGATAAAAATAACGTCTCTTCGAACTTTTGAAATTTGACGAATGATGCGCCTTGGATTCTTTTGATCAGAGGGCCAGGGATTCGAGTTCCCTCGAGCGCACCAAAAGGACGATAAATCGTTGAGAGAAACGGTTTGCCGTCTTTTTTGTTTTATACGGGCTTTTTGAGCTTGTGCCTGTGATTTTTTCAAAAATTTTAGAGGTCAGAGGTACAAAAATGAAGAAGATCCAGAAGAATTATGAGCTGAACGCAGGCGAGAGCTTCTGCCTCGACAAGAACGGTCTCCACGGCGTCACGGCGCAGGGCCGCTTCAAGATGAGCCTGCTGGTGCTCGAGTAAAAACATCTGTAGAACGCAGAAGACCGACGGCTTTCCGGGATGGAGGGCGGTCGGTCTTTTTGTTCAAAACAGGAAAATACTGGAACGGAAAAGGGCGCAATATCCCTTATAAATGGCGTTTCAAAAGCAGAAATTTGGCTCAATGTCCAAAATTAAGGTTAGGATGCTTGACAAAGCGGAGATAGGATAGTACACTCAAAAAGAAAATTGATGCATAGCATCCTCAAGGTGAAAAAGATTCACAGAAGAACGGGCGTCTCCGAACTGAAAACGGAAGGAGGCTAGGGACATGACGCTGTTTTCTTACGAGATTTTCGATGCAGTCGCGCGTCAGGGCAGCTTTAACAAAGCGGCCCAGCAGCTGCATCTGACCCCCTCTGCCATCAGCCATGCCATCGCGGTGATGGAGGCTGAGCTTGGCTTTACCTTATTCAACCGCGGCAAAAACGGCGTGACCATGACCAGCTATGGCGCTTCGCTCTACCCGTCCATCCGGGCGGTGCTCAACAGCGACGAGGCCCTGCAGCAGAGCATCGCCCGCCTCAACGGCCTGGAAAAGGGCAAGGTGAAGCTGGGTGCATTCAACTCGGTCTGCGCCGGCCTGCTGCCCCAGATCCTCAAGAGCTTTATGGCAAGCTACCCCCAGATCGAAGTCGAGGTCTATCAGGGTACTTACGACGATGTGAAGGAGTGGCTGCGCACCGGTCAGGTGGACCTGGCCTTCCTGTCCGCCAGCTGCCGCGAAGAGTTCAACCTGACCGAGCTGTTCCGTGAGCCGCTGCTCTGCATCGTGCCGCAGGACTGGCCCGAACCGCCAAACGGCATTATGACGCCGGAGCTGATGAACGGCCAGAGCTTTGTCGTCCAGTGCGACGCCACCGACGCCGAGATGCGCCAGTTCCTCAAGAAATACTCCATCTCCACCGAGCGCCGCTGCCACGTCATCGACGACCAGTCCAATATCGCCATGGTGGAGGCGGGCCTCGGCATCTCCATCATGCCCCGGATGCTGCTGCGCAGCTGCACGGCGGCGGTCAAGATCTACCCCATCGAGCCGGAAGAGTACCGGGTGGTGGGTCTGGCTGTCCAGCGCCCCACGGCGATGGCTCCGGCGGTCGAGCAGATGTTCCACCACATCGTGGACTTCTGCCGCCAGACGGACCCGCAGCTTCTCTGAGAATACGAAAATGACCGGGCCGCAGCGATGCGGCCCGGTTTTTATATACCCGATCGGCAGAGTTGATGATTGAATCCGCTGGAAAAATACGGTATACTATAGCAAACCACCTATACGATAGAAATGTCAGAGGTTTATGGAAAGCAGCAAGGGGGAAAGACCATGAAACGACGTGATTTCTGTAAAGCGCTGGTTTGCAGTGCAGCTCTTGCGCCCGGGCTGGCACTGCCCCGGGCTGAGGCAGCGGCAAAAAGCCAGACGGTGGGCCGGGCAGTCCCGGCAGGCAATTATACAATGTCCTTCCGCAGCGAGCTGAGCCAGATAGACATCGAGCACGAATATTACTACAGCGACAGTTTTTTTGCGCACACCTCCATCCAGTACGACCACCAGCTGGCGCTGGCGACGCTGGGCATGGTGACGGCTGCTTTCAATACATGGGCCAGCGATGCGAAATACTGGGCCAACGGGGACGTGGGCCGCGAGGACAGCCTCGACGCAGCCTATACCAAGCTGGGCTTCGGCGACGTGAAATACCGCTATTATGATGTCGATGTGGGCAGGGCGGGCGACTTCGTGGGCTGGTCCACGGCCCGCAAGACCATCACCCTGAACGGGAAGCGCACCACCATCGTGGCGCTCATCCTGCGCGGCGGCGGCTACGGCGGCGAGTGGGTGAGCAATCTGCACACCGGCACGGGCCACGCCCACAGCGGCTTCATCATCCCGGTGCATGAGGTGTTTGCCGATTTGAAGAACTATCTGGCGGCAGCTCAGCAAAAGGGAGAGCTGGGCGTCGTCAAGCTCTGGATGGGCGGCTACAGCCGCGGTGCGGTGGTGGCGAACCTTCTGGCCGCCCGGGTCAACAGGGAGCTGTCCGGACTGGAACGGGAGAATGTCTTCGTCTACACCTTTGCGACGCCGGTGGCCCTCGGCCCGCAGGACTACCCCGACTTGCAGCAGGACTACGACAACAACCACAACGCTGACGGCAGCCTGAAAGAGAGCTGGGGCGAGAGCAACATCTTCAACATCATCTCCAGCGGCGACATCGTGCCGCATCTTCTGCCCGAGGAGTGGGGCTTCCACCGGAACGGCAACGACCGCTTCCTTCCCTCCACCCGGAACGAGGAAGAGCTGGAAGACCTGAACGAGATGGGCAAGAATGATTTCGGCCCGACGCCGCTGGACTTCAGCTGGCTGGCCACCGACAAAGAGACGAACGAAGTCATGCTCCGTATGGAGGAGTACTTCATCTCCCGCGAGAACTACCATGAGAAGTACGAAGCCGCCCTGATGGACATGATACAGTGCGCCTTCATCCGCTCGGAGAAGGAGGTCACGCAGAACAAAGTTCTGGACGATGGCGAGGTCATCCAGCGGCTGCGCACCCTCACCCATCTGAAGAATATGGATTACTGGAAGATCTCCCGCGCCGTCTGGGCGGCATCCACCATGAGCCGTGCCGTGCTCAAGCGGGTCGATGCGGAGAATATCCCCATCCGTGCGCAGCAGATCGTCGTGCCGATCCTGGCGGTGGGCCTCTGCTATGGCCTCGAGAGCGAGGCTGTGAGCCTCATTGCAAAGTACATCCTGATGTTCGTGTCGATGAGGAGCGCGCCCGACGACGCCATCCGGGCGGCGTTCTGCCACCACTGCGAGAATTACATTGCGCTGATGGAATATTACGCCCCCTCAGAGCACTGCATGGAAGCCACCACCCGCACCTGAAAACCGAAAATTCGGAGGCAGCAGACCGCTGCCGGAGTCGAAAGACCCCGGCGGCGGTTTTTTATGCGTAAATTTTTTTGCGCTGGCACGCAATGACATCCTTCGTGTCCGGTAAACGGTATCCTGATAACGCAAAGGGCGGCATCCCCGCCGGGAGCGAGAATGAAGGAGGGCTGTTGTATGCGGAATCGACTGGAACGGAGGCGGCTGACACTGCGCGCCGCAGCACTGTGCATCGTGCTGGTGCTGCTGTGCGGCTGTCTGCTGCCCGCATTTGCCGAAGGGCCGGAGCGGACGGACAGCGTGCCGGACCAGACATGGGACGAGGAAATAGAGGACGAGCCTGCCTGGGACGAAGAAGAGGACATCCGGACAGACGAGCCGGTGCTTCTGCCCGCGGAAGGCGGCATCCCCGTCGTGGTGGACGGGCTGGATGACATCGGGCTGCCCGACGAGACGCCGACGCCGGACAGCGGGGCTGTCAAAGCGGACGAGCATGTTGAGAGGACCTATCTCTTCTGGCTCAGCGAGTCGGACGAGGCCGACGGCGGCCTGCCCTACGCGGAACAGACCGTGGGCAGCGGCGAAGAGCTTCTGATGCCCGAAGAGCCGGAGGTGGAGGGAAAGAGCTTCCGCTTCTGGTACAGCCGGGACGACGAAGGGACGGCGGTCCGCTTCGTGCCGGATGAAGGACCGCTCTGGCCGGAAGCGGACGGCGAGTGCAGCCTCTACGCCTGTTTCACCGACGATGAGGCCCGGCAGGAGGAGCCCGTTTTAGACGAGGAAGAAGACATCGCCGTTCTGCCGGAGCTGTGGGAAGAACGGCCCGCCGCCGAGGAGGAAACGCCTCTGGATGAGGCAGAGCAGCCCGAAAAAGGCAGATCCCCTGAGGAAGATGCCGACTTGGCCGACGACAGCGTAGCTGAGGATAAAAATGCCCTGCCCGCGGACGAACTTGATGAGGATGCACCGGGCTGGGGGGATCGGACTCAGGAGGAATCGGCGGCGGTCTTCCTGCTCAAGACCCCCACCAGCCGGCCCGGCAGCAATGACCCCAGCCAGTGGGCGCCGGACAACAGCGAGTGCAAGTGGGTCGGCAAGGTGAAGACCTACGGCGCGGCATGGGAAGATAACGGCAGGAACATCCTGACAGATGTGTCAGACTATGTTGTATCGTGGCCGGGCGGCGCGACGGGCGACGCATGGTCGCTGAAACCGGGCGATGACTACTGGGACGAGGTCGTCGATGAGATATGGGACGAGTATAAGGACACCATCGAAGAGGTTACCGGCGTCGAAGGGCTGACGCGGGAAGATTTGGAGAGCATCGTGGTGACGCCGTACAAGATCTCGCGCAACAACGGGACAGAACCGGATAAGCACATCGACTGCATCATCAGCGTCAAGAGCAGGAAAAACTTCACGGCCCGGTTCAACGTCCGCGCCCCGGGCGAGGACGACTACAGCATCCGGGAAAGCCGCGAGTACCAGAGCGGCGAGCGGGTGGAAGAGACGACGGCGGACATCGAAAAAGAGTTCGACATCGGCGGTGTGCGCTACGTCTTCGACGGCTGGTACAAAGAGCTCCCCGGTTCGGTGACGGATGAGCCGGACCCGAAGGAAAAGGTATCGCCGGACGAGTGGGAAGAGGGCTATGAGCCCACCGACAAAGAGCTGGAAAACGGCGTCGTCAATTTCTATGCCCACTACGTTCTGGCCGATATAGACCCGGACACCGGCGTGGAGACAGGCTTCTTCGGGCTGCCGCTGATGCTGTGTGCCGGTGTGGCCGTTCTGAGCCGCAAAAACAGAAAGAAGGAGGAAGATGAGTGAAGGAACCAAACGAGGCGCTTGCCCCAGAGGCCCCGCCCGGGACGCCGAAAGCGAACCTGTCTGGACCGGCGAAGCCGGAAAAAAGCCCCCTGCTGCGGGAAGTGCGCAGTCTGGCGGTGCGGCTGGCGGTGTTCGCCGCCGTGCTCTGGGTCCTTCTGACGCAGGTGTATCTGGTGACGCAGGCGTCCGGCAGCGAGATGTTCCCCGCCGTGAAGGACGGCGACCTCGTGCTGGGCAGCCGGCTGGAAAAAGACTATGCCAAGAATGATGTCGTGGTATATGAGCGCTCGGGAAGGCTGCGGGTGGGCCGCGTGCTGGCCCGGGGCGGGGACATCGTGACCCTGAGCGAGAGCGGCGTTGTGGAGGTCAACGGCTCGGCGCAGGGCGGCGGCATCCTCTACCCCACCTACCCCAAATCTCTGCTCAGCTACCCCTACGCTGTGCCGGAGGACAGCGTCTTCATTCTGGGCGACTGCCGCACACAGGCCGAGGACAGCCGTGACTTCGGCCCGGTGCAGTGCAGTGCGGTCAAGGCAAAAGTCATCACCCTCATCCGGCGGCGGGGGCTCTGAGCTGCCAAAAACCATAAAAGACAAGATAGGAGGAACTTCAGGATGAAACAGAACAAGGCAGAAAAGCTTCTCGCAGGTGTGCTTTCCATCTCTCTGGCCATGGGCGTCAGCGTCATGCCCGCCTTTGCGGCACAGGTGCAAGGCCCTCCGTATGAGGATATGTCCCGGGTGTATCTCACCAAAAACTACGAGCTGGCCAACACGGGTACGATCTCCCCGGAAGAGACCTTTACGTTTACGATCGACCCGGATACCGTGACCGACGCATCGGAGGGCATAGAAGCCGCAGATTATAAGCCGATCGTCGGCGACGTGACCTACGCACAGGGCGAAGCCGGCAGCGCGAACAAGACCAAACAGATCGAAATTCAGCTGCCCGAGTACGACAGCGTGGGCGTCTACACCTACATCATCCATGAGGCGGCGGGCGACAGCGCAGGCGTGACCTACTACGGCGACGCCATCCTGCTGCGGGTGACGGTCATCGAGCAGGACGGCAAGCTCCGAATTGCCGCTGTCCACACCGAGGACCCGGAGTCCACCGGCGAGGGCAAGAAGGACGACTTCGACAACCTCTACTCTGCCGGTGAGCTGGAAGTCCACAAGGACGTCGAGGGCATCATGGGCAATAAGGACAAATACTTCGAGTTCAGGGTGCAGCTGACCGGCGAGGAGGGCAAGACCTATCAGGACAGCTACGCCATCACCGGCGGCAGCTATGACGCGAACCCCGACTCGATCGAGATCAGGCCCGGCGAGACGACGGAAGCGACCTTCTATCTGAAAGACGACGATACCATCCACATCGAGAACCTGCCCTACGGTGTCGAGTACAAGGTGTCTGAGACGCCGGTCGCGGACTATGTGACGACGGAGACCGGCACCGAGGGCGAAGTGGATGCGGCGGTCGAGCAGGCAAGCTTCACAAACACCAAGGGCGGCACCGTGGATGCCGGTGTGGTGCTGGACAGCGCACCCTATCTCTTCACCCTGACGGGTGCTGCGGGCGTCGGGCTGCTGCTGACCCTGCGCCGCCGCCATCAGAAGTAAGCGCGGAGGAAATAAGGCAAGGGAGGTGAGGAACATTCGGTGGCAGAAGATGGCCCTGCGGGCGGCGAACGGCCTGCTGGACGGGGTGACGGCCCTGCTGGTGCTGCTGGCGGTGGTCTGGTCGGGCTATGCGCTGTGGGACAACAGCCGGGTGTACGCCGCTGCCGACAATGTGCAGGCCGGGCTGTTGGCCTTCAAGCCCCGGCCGCAGGAGGACAACAGCCTCTCCTTCGGCCAGCTGCGGGACATCAACCCCGATGTCTGCGGGTGGCTGACGCTGGACGGCACGGCCATCGACTACCCGGTGGTGCAGGGCGAGAGCAATTTCACCTATCTGAACACCGACGTCTACGGCAGCTTTGCGCTGGCGGGCAGCATCTTTCTGGATGTTGACTGCGACGCGGACTTCAGCGGGCGGTATTCCCTGCTCTACGGCCACCATATGGAGAACGGGCGGATGTTCGGCGACCTCGACAAATACAAGGACGGAGCATTCTTCCGCCAGAACACCACCGGCACCCTGACGCTGCCCGGCGGGAGCTATCGGCTGGAAGTGCTGGCCTGCCTTGTGGTGCCTGCGTCGGAACAGGCCATCTTTGCCCCGGGCAAGTGGCGCTCGGACGCAGGCGGGCTGCTCCCCTTTGTGGAGGAGAATGCCCTTCAGATGGATGCACAGGCCCTCCGTGCGCTGGAAGAGGAGCCGGAAGGAGCGCAGTTCCTGGCGATGGCTACCTGCTCGGGGGAGTACACCGACGCGCGGACGGTGGTGCTGGCCCGGATGGAACCAATGTCAGACCTGCAAAACGGAAAGGAGGAGAGCTTATCATGAGAAGGCTCCCGAAAATGGCGGCGGCCCTGCTGGCAGCAGCGCTTGCGGTAAGCACTGCCCTGCCCGCCCTGGCCGCAGACCAGCGGGCGGAGCTGGAACTGGAGGCGTCCGTCCGCTGCACCGGAGAGGCAGCTGACGAGACGCTGACGGTGCGGCTGACCGCGTTGGACGGCGCGCCGATGCCGGAAGGCTGTGACGACGAGGCTGAGCTGGATTTTCCGGCCCGGGACTGCCGCGACGCCGACAACAAGACCCTGACGAAGACTTTTGATGCCATCGTCTACACCGCGCCCGGCATATACGAGTATACGGCCACTCAGGATGCGGGCGGACGGAAACGGGCCGACTACGACGACACCGTCTTTTACCTGAAAGTCATGGTGGCGTGGGACACCGACGGTGAGCTGAAAGGACACGTGTCCGTCCGGCGGGATGGGGACGACGGGGCAAAGACGGAACTGCTCTTCAAGAACAGCTACCGCGGCACCGACCCCCTTCCCCCGCCGGTGACGCCGCCCTATGTGCCGGATAAGCCGACGCCGACCCCGAAGCCGGTGGAGCAGCCGGGCGAGATCACGGTCATCCGTCCGCCGACACCCTCGGCAGAGATGCCGGATGAAGTCATCCCGGCTGCGGAGCCGGAACCGGTGGGGACCCTCATCCAGACCGGCCAGCTGCTCTGGCCCGTGCCGGTGCTGGCAGGCGGGGGCATCGCCCTCGTGGCGGCTGGCCTCTGGTTGAGCCGGAAGCGCAGACACGATGCGTAGGCTGGTGACGGAGCGGCTCTGCCTGATGCTGGGAAGTGCCTTGGTGCTGGCAGCGGTCTGCCTCTACGTCTACGACCGGCTCGAGGACGCGAGGGCAGGCGCTCAGGCCGCTTCGGCGGTGAGCCAGCTGCGCCAGAGCCAGAGCATCGCGGCAGTGTCGGAGACAGAACAGCCCGCAGACAGCGCGGAAAGCCTGCCCACGGAAGATGCAGAGTCCGGGCCGGAACCGGTTTCGGAAACCCCGGCGTCAAGCATCGAGCGGGAGTATCTGGGGGTGCTGACCATCCCCGCTCTGGGGCTGGAGCTGCCGGTGCAGACCGAGTGGAGCAAGGCGAACCTCAAGGTCTCGCCCTGCCGTCAATGCGGCAGTGCGGCGGGCGGAGACCTTGTCATCGCGGCCCACAACTACAAGTCCCATTTCGGGCGGCTGAGCAGCCTTTCGGAAGGCGACGAGGTGCGTTTCACTTCACTGGACGGCGCTGAGGCAGTGTACACGGTGGAGCGGACTGCGCAGGTCTCGCCCGAAGAACCCGAAGCCCTGCGGGAGGGCGGCTGTCCCCTCGTGCTCTACACCTGCACCCCCGGCGGAAAAGCGAGGGTAGTGGTGTACTGCCGGGAAAAATAGCAAAAAGGCGGGTCACAGTCCGTTGGGACAGTGACCCGCCTTTTTATGAGGAAACTTCTTCGGTATCGGTCATGATGAACCAGAACACAGTGCCTTTGCCCACAGTGCTGTGGACGCCGAAGCGGAAGCCGTGCTGCTGGAAGATGGCTTTGGTGATGGAGAGGCCGAGGCCGGTCCCCTGCTTGCCTGCGTCGGAGCGGGAGCGGTAGTAGCGGTCGAAGATATAGGGCAGGTCCTCGGCGGAGATGCCGGGGCCGTGGTCTTCCACCTCCACCCGGACGCCCTCGGGGCAGCGGAGCGCCCGCAGCACGAAGATGCCGTCTTCGCCGATGTGGTGCATGGCGTTGCCCAAAAGGTTATGCAGAGCGCGCTGCATCATGTCGGGGTCGGCACAGACGGGAAGCTCTTCGTCGGGGATCTCCAGCTTGAGCTGCCAGCCGTTCTGGGCGCAGACGGCGTCGTAACGCTCGCTGACTTCATCGCAGAGCTGGCCCATGTCGAAGTGGACCTTCTCGCACTTGAGTGCGCCGCTCGTGACCTTGCTCAGCTCCATGACGCTGGAAACAAGGGCCGTCAGGCGGTCGGTCTCGTCCACGATGATGTTCATCTGCTCGTCGCGGTGCTTCTTGTCGTCGCCGGTCAGATCGCGCACCGTCTCGGCATAGCCCTTGATGAGGGTGAGCGGGGTGCGCAGGTCGTGGGAGACGTTGGCCAGCAGGTCGCGCTGCATCTGGGAGGCGTGCTGGACTTCTTTTGCCATGTGGTTGAACTCCTGGGCCAGATCGCCCAGCTCGTCGTTCCGCACCGAGTCCACATGGACGGCGTAGTTGCCCTGCGCCACCTGCCGTGCAGCCCCGGAGAGAGCCCGCAGAGGCTTTGTGAACCACTCGCTGAACAGCCATGCCGCCGACATCGAGAAGGCGAAAATGAGGGCCGCGGCCAGCGGCAGGACGGTGCTGAGCACCTTGCCGGCCTCGGCCACATGCATCAGGCTGGTAGTCACCAGCACCGTGTAATTTCCGTCGGAGGTCATCCGGCCCACCATCAGCTGGACCGAGCCGGAGGGCGTGGGCGGGTTGATCTTCCGCACCACTGTGCCGCCGCTCTCCCGGCAGAGCTGCCGCATGGCGCGGGCCGTGGTGTAGGCGGTCTGCTCGTCGGCAGTGTCGGTGGGGCGGGTGCGGTGAAGGTTGCAGTAGGGCAGGGTATCCACCTTGAAGATCTGCCGCAGGGTGGTGTCGGAGATGTCGATGCAGAAGCTGCTCATCCCGCCCAGCTCGAAGATGTCGTCCCGCAGCGCGTTGAAGAAGGTGCTGTTGACGTACAGTCGGCTGCCGAAGGCCCAGTAGGAGAGGGTCTCGCCCTTCCCGATGGCCTCGTCCATCCGGGCCACGATGGCATCAGCCTGCTCGGTGAGCTGCTTCTGGATATGGGTGGTGTAGAGGGGCTCCAGCAGCTGGGTGCTCAGAAACCAGAACAGCCCCACCAGCAAAAGGCAGATGAAGCACAGAAAGCCCATGAGCTGGCCCCGGATGCCGATGGTGCGCCGTGTTTTGCTCGTTTGCCGCATGAAGAGCAGAGCCTCCGCTTAACGCGCCGCGTCGGGGTCGAACTTGTAGCCGATGCCCCAGACAGTGGCGATGTAGCCGCGGCACTTGCCCAGATGGCCGCGCAGCATCTTGACGTGGGTGTCCACGGTGCGGTCCTCGCCGAAGTAGTCGTAGTTCCACACCTTCTGCAGGATCTTCTCGCGGCTGAGGGCGATGCCCTTGTTGGAGGCCAGGAAGACCAGCAGGTCGAACTCCTTGGGCGTGAGGCTCACTTCCTCGCCCGAGACCTTGACGGTGTGGCTGGCCGTGTCGATGGACAGCTCCCCGAAGGTCATGGTGCTGTCGGAAGCCTCGGTGCGGGGCATGGTGCGGTTGAGCACGGCCTTGACACGGGCCACCAGCTCCCGGGGAGAGAAGGGCTTGACCACATAGTCGTCAGCGCCGCCCTCGAGGCCGGCCAGCTTGTCGTACTCCTCGCCGCGGGCCGTCAGGATGATGACGGGGGTGTTGATGCGGCGGGTGCGCATCTCCCGCAGGCAGGTCATGCCGTCCATGAAGGGCATCATCAAATCGAGGATGACCAGATCGTAGCTGCCGCCGGTGAGCAGCGACAGGGCGGCAGAGCCGTCCCCTGCCTCCTCGCAGGTGTAGCCCGAATACTGTAAATTCTCCCGGATGAGCTCCCGGATACGGGGCTCGTCGTCAACGATAAGAATTTTTGCCATAAGGCATTCCTCCTAAAAGCTTCTATCTCCCAAGCGCCGGAGGCTGCTCAGAGCCAGCCCGGCGGAACTGTATACTGCATTTAAGTCTATCATACCCTATCAATTAGGAATTTTTGTGAAGTTTGAGTAGATTTTTTGGGAAAACATCCCAGTGGGTGCGTTTCGTGTCTGCTCCGATTATAAGGGGCCGCTTCGGGGGCTGTCAAGCTTGGCCTCATCTTGCGCAGAAAAGCCGAAGTGTGCTATACTACAATGATAAAAGACTTCCCCGAAATCTGACAAATACAAAGGAAAAACTGTTCATGCGCATTGGATTCGTAGAGCTGGTACTGCTCCTCTTCATTGCATCCATCACGGTGGGGCCGAACGCGGCCCTCTTTGTGGACCGGTGGCTCCGCCGCGCCCAGCGCACGTCTGCCGCCGCTGCCCGCCGGAAAGCCCAGCTGGAAGCACAGGCCGCCATCGAGCGGGAAGCCCTGATGACCCGCTTCCGGGTGGCCAGCAACATCTTTGCCCTGCTGATGCTGGCGGCGCTGGCGTACGGCCTGCTGCTGCGGCCCATCGACACGCCGCCGAAGGCCTACACCGCCCCGGATGTGCGGCAGGACACCGGTGTTGCTCAGACGGCCCTCTCCGCCGACAGCAAGGACGGCTGGAAGCTGGGCGGCTATCTGGGCGTGGACTGCGTCCGTACCCAGGACGGCCTTGTCTACGCTGCTGCCTACAACGGTGCGGCCATGAAAAAGCGTCAGAGCGACCTTGTCCGCACCGACGGCGGACACTATGCGGCCATCCTGTCGGTGGAGGGCGAGCTGACCGGCTTTGCCTTCGACGCCGACGGCGACTTGTGGCTGACGGTGGTGACGCCCTCCGGCGGGGCGCTCTGCCGCGCCCGGCATGACAGCTGGGGGACCTCAGTGGAACAGGTGGTGACCCAAATCGACGGCGCACCGCTGGGTGTGCTGTCGGCGGTGGAGACCGGCCCGGACGGGAAGGTCTATTTCGCCGTGTCCACCGAAGCCGCTGCGAAAAACGGGCTGGAAAGCGCTCTCCGCGCCGAGCTCATCGCCCACACCGGCACGGGCTGCGTCTATGTGTATGACCCGTCGGCCCGGACGGTGGAACAGGTGCTGGGCGGCGTGGCCGGTGCAGCTGGTCTGGCCCTCTCGGAGGATGGCCGAACGCTGTACGTCTCCGACCTCGGGGATCGCTGCGTCTGGAGTGTGGACGCCGACGCCCGGGAGCTGACGGCCGGCGGCAAAAACTGCGTGAGCTTCGTGTCCGGCCTGCCGGGATACCCCGGCGCATTGGCGCTGGACGAGGACGGCATCCTCTATATCAGCTACCGCTGGACCCGCAGCGGCTGGCTGGAAAAGCACGCGGACAGCACCCTTCTGCGGGGCATCGCCCTGCGGGCCGGTGAGAACATCCAGAAGAAGCTGTTCAAGCTGCCTGCGGACGCCCCCTGCGCCGAGGCTGTGGACACCGCCGACGGAAGCTGGAAGCAGACATTCTCGGGCAGAGAACTGGACGGCTGCACGGCGGTGTGCCCGGCGGGAAGCAAAGTGTATTTCGGCGCGGCAGGCTCTGCCAGCCTGCTGTCTGCAAGAGTATAAAACGAGGTGTTTTTTATGACGGAAGTGTTCAAAAAGCAAATCGAGACCGAAGCGCGGCAGGCTGTGACGGAGCTGCTGGCCCAGACAAAGCTGAAAAAGGGCGATGTCTTTGTGGTGGGCTGCTCGTCCAGCGAGATCGTCGGCGGCCACATCGGCAAGGACTCGAGCCTTGAGGCTGCACAGGCTGTCTACGCCGGCGTCGCACCGGTGCTGGCCGAAAACGGCATCTGGCTGGCCGCACAGTGCTGTGAGCACCTCAACCGGGCCATCATTATTGAGCGGGAAGCCGCTGAGAAATACGGCTGGGAGGAAGTCTGCGTCGTGCCGCGTCCCCATGCGGGCGGCAGCTGGGCCACCACCTGCTGGAAGCAGTTCAAAGACCCCATCGCGGTGGAGGAGATCCGCGCCCACGCAGGCATCGACATCGGAGGCACCCTCATCGGAATGCATCTGCGCCGGGTGGCCGTGCCGGTGCGGCTGAGCCTTTCGAAGATCGGCGAGGCCAACATTCTCTGCGCCCGCACCCGCCCGAAGCTCATCGGCGGCGAGCGCGCAAAATATACCGAGGAGGACTGAGCTCTATGGCAGAAAAGAATCTGGAAGAGATGCGGGAGGCTGTGGAGGCCATCCGCGAAAAGATGGCCGCAGCGGCCCGGGAAGCAGGCCGCGACCCCGCCGAAGTGCAGCTCTGCGCGGCCTGCAAGACCCGCACCGCGGACACCGTCGCCGCCAGCGCGGCCCTTGCCATCGATGTGTTCGGCGAGAACCATGTGCAGGAGCTTTGCGCCAACTACGACGCCGGTGCTTACTGCGGCAAGCCCAGCCACTTCATCGGCCATTTGCAGACCAACAAAATCAAGAAGGTGCTGGGCCGCGCAAGCCTCATCCAGAGTGTGGACAGCGAGCATCTGCTGGCCGCCATCGAAAAGGAAGCCGCCAAGGCCGGCATCGTGCAGGACGTCCTGCTGGAAGTGAACATCGGCGGCGAGGAGTCGAAGTCGGGCGTCTCGCCGGAACAGCTCTGGCCCCTGCTGGACGCTGCCGCCGCAGAAGAGCACATCCGGGTCAAGGGTCTGATGGCCATCCCGCCCGTCAACGACGACGACGCCCAGAACCGCCGGTATCTGGCCCAGGTGTACAAGCTGTTCGTGCAGGCCGGGGAGCGGGGGTACCAGAACGTGAAGATGGAGACCCTTTCCATGGGCATGAGCGGCGACTTTGAGAACGCCATCCGCGAGGGGGCCACCCTCGTGCGCATTGGTACGGCTATCTACGGCGAGAGGGATTATTCGAAGAAGTAACCTCTCAGTCTCGCTTCGCTCGACAGCTCCCCTATCGAGGGGAGCCTCTGGCGAAGAGGCGAAGCTTTACGGAATGCCAAAGCCTCCCCTCGTTAGGAGCAACAACGACGACCGCCGCCAGCGGCGGAAACAGGGAGTCGCTGTTGGGGCCGCGGCCAGCAGGATGCAAGGCCCGCACCAAGGGCCGAAGCAGATGCTGGGAGCCGCAACCCGGGCAGTGGCACGCCGCAGGCGTGACGGAGAGGTTTGAACCCGGAAATTTAAAAATGGAGGAACCATGCAAAAAGTCAGCGACCCCGCAGTGCGGCACACCGGCAGCGGCGCCCTCATCCGGCGCTTTCTGCCCTATCTGGCAAAATACAAAAAAACTCTGTTCATCGACCTGTTCTGTGCGGCGATGACCACCCTGTGCGACATCATCCTGCCCAAGATCATGAGCACCATCACCAACTCCGCCATGGGCGTGGGCATCACCCTCACGGCGGGCATCGTGCTCAAGCTGGCGGCAGTGTACTTCGTGCTCCGCATCATCGACGGTGCTGCGCAGTATTTCATGTCGGGCATCGGCCACATCATGGGCGTCCACATCGAGACCGACATGCGCCGGGACGCCTTCGACCATCTGCTCAAGCTCGACCACACCTACTACAACAACACCAAGGTCGGCACCATCATGGGTCGCATCACCAACGACCTGTTCGACGTGACCGAGTTCGCCCACCACTGCCCCGAGGAATTTTTCATCGCGGGCATCAAGATCCTGGCATCCTTCCTCATCCTGTGTCAGGCCAGTGTGCCGCTGACGCTGGCCGTGTTCGCCTGCGTGCCGCTGATGGGCGTCGTGTCCGTCAAGCTGAACCAGCGCCTGCGCGCCCGGTTCCGCCAGCAGCGCGTCCAGATCGGTGAGCTGAATGCCACCATCGAGGACAGCCTGCTGGGTCAGGGTGTGGTGAAGGCCTTCGCCGCCGAGGACGAAGAGCGCGAGAAATTCGCTAAGGGCAACAAGGATTTCGAGCACATCAAGACGCTGGGCTACTACGCCATGGCTGCGTTCAACACCTCCACCCGCCTCTTCGACGGCCTGATGTATCTGGTGGTCATCCTTGCGGGCGGTCTGTCGCTGGTGTACGGCAAGATAACCGCCGGTGACCTGGTGGCTTATATGCTCTACGTCACCACCCTTATCGCCACCATCCGCCGCATCGTCGAGTTCGCCGAGCAGTTCCAGCGCGGCATGACCGGCATCGAGCGCTTTGCGGAGATCATGGACACCCCCGTGACCATCAAGGATGCCGAGGACGCAAAGCCCCTGCAGCCCGGTCCGGGCGCCATCCGCTTCGAGGACGTCAGCTTCGAGTACCCCGACGACCACAACAAGGTGCTCCACCATGTCAGCCTTGACATCAAGGCCGGTGAGCGTCTGGCGCTGGTCGGCCCGTCCGGCGGCGGCAAGACGACGCTCTGCAACCTCATCCCCCGCTTCTACGAGGTGACGGGAGGCCGCATCCTCATCGACGGGCAGGACATCCAGCACGTCACCCTCAAGAGCCTGCGGGAGGACATCGGCATCGTCCAGCAGGACGTCTATCTGTTCAGCGGTTCGGTGGCGGATAACATCGCCTACGGCAAGCCCGGCGCGACCCGGGAGGAAATTATCGAGGCGGCCCGTCTGGCCGGCGCAGAGCGCTTTATCAGCGCCTTGAAGGATGGCTTCGATACCTATGTGGGTGAGCGGGGCGTCAAGCTCTCGGGCGGTCAGAAGCAGCGCATTGCGATCGCGCGGGTCTTCCTGAAGAACCCGCCCATCCTCATTCTGGACGAGGCCACCAGCGCCCTCGACAACGAGAGCGAAATTCTGGTGGGCCAGAGCCTCGAAAAGCTGGCCCATGGCCGCACGACCCTGACCATCGCCCATCGACTGACCACCATCAAGGACTACGACCGTATCCTTGTGCTGGGCGCAGAGGGGATCGAGGAGTCTGGCACCCACGACGAGCTGCTGGCGAAAAAGGGCGTCTACTACCGCCTGTGGAATCAGCTGCCCGGGGAAGATACGTTATAAGCTTGATCACAAAAATAAAAGAGGCTGCTGCAAGTAACCTCTCCGTCACGGCTGCGCCGTGCCACCTCCCCTACCGAGGGGAGGCTTTGGCATGACGGAAAGCCTCATCTCTTCGCCAGAGGCTCCCCTACTAGGGGCAATAACGACGACCACCGCCAGTGGCGGAAACAGGGAGTCGTTGTTGGGGCCGCGGCCAGCAAGACGCAAGTGCTTTTCAAAGCACGAAGCGAATGCTGGGTGCCGCAACCCGGCCTTGTCGAGCGACAGCGAGACTGAGAGGTTGTACTTTGCAGGAGCCTCTTATTTTTATATCAAAAAGAAACGATCACTCTCCGACAATGAGCCGCACGGCACCGTAAATACCGGCGTCGTTGCCAAGGCTTGCGGCCTTGATGGGCGTCTCGCGGCAGGACTTGAAGGCGTAGGTCTTGAAGTGCTCCACCAGCGGGTCGAAGAGGACGTCGCCTGCGCGGGCCACACCGCCGCCGATGAGGAACATCTCGGGGTCGGTGGTGCTGGCAATGGAGGCCAGAGCCATGCCGAGGGTGTCGGTCATCTTGTCCACCTCGCGGGCAGCGAGGGCGTCGCCGCTGCGGGCGGCATCAAAGACGTCCTTGGCCTCAAAATCCTTGCCGCGCAGGACGCAGTCTGCGTCGGGGTTCTCGTCCAGCAGCTTCTTCATACAGCGGACGACGCCGGTGGCGCTGGAATACTGCTCGAGGCAGCCGTGCTTGCCGCAGCCGCAGGCGACCGTCTCGTGACGGTTGACGGTGATGTGGCCGATCTCGCCGCCGGCACCGTGTGTGCCGTCGATGACTTTGCCGTTGACGATGACGCCGCCGCCGACGCCGGTGCCCAGCGTGACCATGACTGCGCTGCGGCAGCCCTTGGCCGTACCCATCCAGATCTCACCCAGAGCGGCGACATTGGCGTCGTTGCCCACCAGCACCTTCATGCCGTCCAGCAGGCCGGACAGCTGGGCCGAGACGTTCCGCTCGCCCCAGCCGCCGAGGTTGGCGCAGATGATGGGGACGACGCGGCTGTCCAGCACGGGGCCGGGGACGCCGATGCCGACGCCCTCCACCTGCTCGGAGGTGATCTCCTTCTCGGCCATCTTGGCGTGGATGGCGTCGGCCAGATTCTCGAGGATGTGCTCACCGGCGTTGGAGGTGTCGGTGGGGACTTCCCACTTTTCCAGCAGAGCGCCCGAGGTGGTGAACAGGCCGACCTTGGCCGTGGTGCCGCCGAGGTCGATGCCGAATGCGTATTCTTTCATAACTCATTTACCCCTTTTTTCTGCGGCGGTCGCCCGCCGGTTATCATTTGACATCAGTATAACATACTCCGGGCCAAAAGAGCAGGGGGCGGGCCGGTTTTCATGCAATCAGACAGAAATAACACCGCCTTTTTGGCAGAATGGCATAAAACAGGCCGCAAAAAAGCGCACCCCGCAAAAGCGGGGTGCGCAATGACAGATGACGGAAGCCTTAGTCCTCGTTTTCCTCGTCCTCTTCGTCATCGCCGTCTTCAGAGCGGGGCTTGTAGAAGATGCCGCTCAGGAAGATGCTGATGAAGTAGAGCAGCACCATGGGGATAGCTACCATGCACTGGGACACGATGTCCGGCGGGGTGACGACAGCTGCGATGAAGAAGATGAGCACGATGGCAACGCCCCGGGCCTTTTTCATGATCTCGGGGTTGGCGATGCCCATCTTGGAGAGGATGATGGTGACCAGAGGCATCTCAAACACACAGCCAAAGATGATGAACATGGTCAGGCAGAGGCTGACATAGCTCTCGATACTGGTGGTGGTCTGGATGTAGTCGGCGCCCTCGATGCCGGTGCTGAGGAACTGGAGCATGAAGGGCATCATGAGCTTGTAGGCAAACAGCACGCCCACCACAAAGAGGGCCAGACCCAGCAGGATGACCAGCTTGAGGAAGAAGGTCTCGCTCTTTTTCAGGCCCGGCTTTGCAAAGGCGTAGATCTGGTACAGGGCCACAGGAACCGTGACCACCAGAGCCGCCAGCAGGGAGACGCGGAAATACTGCATCAGCTTTTCCTGCGGGGCGATGGACACGAAGGTGTAGAAACCCTGGCCCATGGCGGTCAGCAGGTCGATGAGGCGGTCGGCGTAAGCCAGCGTGACCACGACCGCCGCCACGAACACCACGGCGCAGACGATCAGCCGGTTGCGCAGCTCTTTCAGATGGCCCGTCAGCGTCATGTTGCCGTCGTCAGGCATGACTTCGGCTTTCTTTTTGCGCTTTACGTTCGTAGCCACAGATTACTCCTCGTCGTCCTTCTTCTCAGTCTGGGTCTCGGCCTTGGCAGTGGTCGCGTCCTCCTCTTCGGACTCCTCCATGCCCTTCTTGAAGTTGTTCATGGTCTTGCCGAACATCTTGCCCAGCTTCGGCAGGTTCTTGGGTCCAAAGATGAGCAGGACGACGACCAGGATGATAAGCAGCTCGTTAGTACCAATACGCATAATAATGATCTCCTTTTTACTTTGCCGCGCCGCGAGGCGGGCTGATTACAATGTATAAGGCAACCGCGGGCGCGGGTGCATCGGTGTGGGGGATTAGAAGCTGTTCGGGCGGTGTGCAATGCTTATGAAAACGGCTTCTTAAGCCTTTGCCTCTTCGGCAGGTGCGGCTTCGGCAGCGGGGGCGGCTTCTTCGGCCACGGGGGCGGCCTCTGCGGGGGCGTCGGTCTTTTCCTCGGCCTTCACAGGCTCAGCAGCAGGGGTCTGCTCTGCCTTGGGAGCTTCGGCTGCGGGCGCCTCGGCAGGGGTCTCCTCGGGCAGCTCCTCGACTTCTTCCAGCTCGGTGACTTCCTCAGCCTGTTCGGCCTTGGCGGCCTCTTCCTTGCTGGTCTTGCCGATGCCGGTGAAGCTCTTGGTGACGTCCTTCACGCTGTTGTCGATGTCCTTCTTGATGTCGGTCAGGGGGGCAACGGCTTCCTTGAGGGGGGCCTGGATCTCGTTCAGAGGCTCCACGACGTTCTTCTGGATCTCCTCGGAGGCAGCGCCGGTGTACTTCTTCAGCTCGCGCAGCATCTTGCCCAGCTTCTTTGCGTAGACGGGCAGCTGGTCGGGGCCGATGAAGACGAACGCGATGACCACGATGACCACGAGTTCCCAAAAACCAATTTTCATATTCTTCCGATTCCTTTCCTCAGCCGCCCGGGAGAGCGGCGATATGGAGTGTGCTGTCAGGGGTTTTCGGCGCGCACCGCGCCTTTGATGCCATACATATACCGAAGATGCATGAACGGAATATGAATTTAATATGAATTGTTCGTGAACAAAGAACTGCCCTGTGCGAAAATGCATCGAATAAGTAGAAATCAAGCGAAATAATACAAAACGGAATAAGATTTGCTCAGCGGACGGTGTTCGTCAGGGTGCCGATGCCCTCGATCTCGCAGCGAACTTCGTCGCCCGGTTTGAGGAAGCAGGGCGGCTCCATGCCCATGCCGACGCCCGCCGGGGTGCCGGTGGCGATGATGGTGCCGGCCTTGAGGGTCATGCCCTGCGAAAGCTCGGCAATGACATGGTCAATGTCGAAGATCTGCAGGCCGGTGTTGGAGTCCTGCCGCTTTTCGCCGTTGACGAAGCAGCGGATGGGGAGCTTGGGCGGGTAGGTGTCGAACTCGTCCGCCGTGACGATGCAGGGGCCGATGGGAGTGAAGCCGTCGAGGCTCTTGCCGAAATACCACTGCTTGTGGGCGGTCTGGACATCCCGGGCGGAGACATCGTTCAGGATGGTGTAGCCGAAGACGTAGTCTTTCGTCTGCCCTGCGGGAACGTCCTTCGCGTCCTTTCCCAGAACGACGGCCAGTTCACACTCGTAGTCCAGCTTTTTCACGAGGTCGGTATGGGCTTCGATGAAGCCGCCGTCCGGCACGGCCCGGGTGACCCGCTTGGAAAAGTAGATGGCATCCTGATGTTTGGTCGCAAAAGCGTCGGCAGAGTATTTCTCGGCCTCGTCGGAGTGGGCCATGTAGTTGATGCCCAGACAGATGACGTCCTGCGCCGGAGACGGGATGGGGCTTTCCGGCGTGACGGCCTCAATAGGCAGCGCCGGGATGCCCGCGATGGCCAGCGAAAGCCCGGCCCGCACCTGCGGGGTCAGGAACGGAATGGCGTCGGACAACGTCTCGTAAGAAAGGCCCAGCCAGCTCAGGGGCCAGACCTGACGGCCATCAGCAGAGAGGATGGCCGGGTCTTCCACGCCGTCGGGCAGACGGCAGGTGATGAAACGCATAGAAAAGCCTCCTTCTCAGTGCCGATACGCGATAGCCTTCTGGATGCGGTCGGCTTCGGCGGGGCCGGCCAGCTGGCGCACCAGCTCGAGGGCAAACGGGATAGCGCCGCCGAGGCCGTAGCTGGTGGTGATGCTGCCGTCTACGACGACTTCCTCATCGTGGACGATGGCACCGGCCAGCTTGTCCTGAAATCCGGCGTGGGCGGTGGCGTTCCTGCCTTCCAGCAGGCCGAGGCTGGCGAGGATGCTGGGCGCGGCGCAGATGGCGGCGACCTTCCTGCCTGCCCGGGCGAAGGAAACGCAGGTGTCGGTGACGGTCTTGTTCTCGGCGAGGTTGGGCGTACCCGGGATGCCGCCGGGCAGGATGACCATGTCTACGTCGCTGTAATCCACATCCTCGGCCAGCGCGTCGGCGTTCAGGTGGATGCCGTGGCTGCTGACGAGGGCGCGGCGGCCCATGGCGGACGCAATGATGACCTCGACCCTGGCGCGGCGGAGAAGGTCGGCCACCAGCAGGGCCTCGCACTCCTCGGTGCCGTCGGCAAAAAACAGAACAGCTTTGCTCATAATCAGATCCTCCTTTTATAAATCAAAGAAAAAGCGCACCGCAGGCGGGGCGTCCCCGGCCCGCAGTGCGCCAGCGGTCAGTAGAAATTCAGTCTTCGGTGCCAGCGGAGACGCCGTTCTTTTCCAGAATGCGGCGCAGGACGCTGTCGTCCCGGCCCAGTACACGGCTCACGCGGCTGATGATGGCGCTGGATGCGCCGATGTTGCCCATGATGCTGGTGTAGCTCTGCTTGCGCATGAGCTTTTCGGCGATGTTGTAGCGCTGCTCCATCGCGCTCAGCTCTGCGTAGCTGCATACATCCTGCAGGAAGCGGTAGCACTCCTCGGGCGTCTCAAGCTCCAGAAAAGCGGCATACAGGCCGGATTTTCCGGTCGGATGGTCCTTTGCCATATACGGTTCCTCCCCGGTCATTCAATGATGTTGGACCCGCAGACGGGTACTTCAATACACTACTTTAGTGTAGTACAAATGAGCAGAAAATGCAATGGTCTTTGCAGGAAATTTACAACATCCGCTCAAAGATCAGCTCGTTGCGCTCGATGCCGCCCTCACTCTCGGCAGGGCCGAGGGAGCGGTAGCCCCGGGCCTTGAAGAACTGCTGCACCGGCAGGGCCTTGGCGTTGACGCCGCACCAGACGCGGCCCCGGCCCTCGCCCCGGGCCAGACGCTCGCAGGACGCCACGATGTCCCGGCCGATGGCCTTGCCGCGGTATTCGGGCTTGAGGTAGAGGTGGAGCAGATGGAGCGAAGTGTTCTCCATCTTCCATGCGAAGTAGCCGATGAGGCTGCTGCCGAGGAAGACGAGGAAGTAGTTCACATCGTTGTCGATGTCCTCTTCGATAGCGTCGGCGCTCTGCAGGTTCTCGATGAGGGCGTCCAGCTGCTTTGCGGGGAAATAGCGTTTGTAGACCTCGTGCCAGACCTCGCTGGCAAGGTCGGCGGTCATGTGGATGTATTTGGCCTTGGCGACCAGCTTGTAATCGGGTTTCATAGTCCTCCTGAAAAATAGCGCGGAACTGCGCACGATAAGGTTCGGCGGAAAATCGCTTTACAAGATACAGTGTACCACATCCGGCCCCCGGGTGTAAAGCAAAAAGGCTGCCGTACCCGCAAAGAGTACGGCAGCCTTGATGGCTTTTTCGACGTCCTCAGACGTGATGCGTTTTACAGCGCAGCCTTGAAGTTGTGATGAGTGGAACTGTAACGGACAACTGCTTCCATCAGGGTGACAGGCCACAGCAGGACCTTGCCAACCATCTCAGCCGGCTTGACGCATACCGTCTCCATGCTGTTGATGCCGAACAGGACCAAACAAGCGATACCGCAGCCCAGAATGTAGTAATACATAGTCAAACCTCCTATATTTTCTCACAGGCCCGCAGTGTGCGGAGCCTGAAGCTCGTTGTTACGGGGGCGCTTCCCGCTCCCTGCAAGCTTACTATACACCGGTTTTGAAATAAAGTCAATAGCAGAAAACATGAAACAAATTAAAGCTATTTTTGAAATGCAATATCTATCATTAAAGTGAAGTGCCGAAGTAAGTTTTGATTTATAAAACTGAAGTCACTGCACTGAACTGGCCTTGCGGCAGGGACAGTTCGGCCCGTTTTGGAGCTGAAACGGGCCGAAAACGGGGGTGCTGTTCTTGGAGCAAAAACAGGGTGGAAAACGACAGCTGCGGGGTCGTTTTTGAGATGTATACAAGTGTGCTCCGGCGGTGGGATCCGGGCCGGAGGGTAAAGTGAGGAAATCTCCGCAAAACGAGCAGAATGCATAAAGAAATCCGCAAAAATTATGGAAAACTATTCTTGCTGCCCAAACCAAAATGCGCTATAATAAGAGCATCAAAAGTCTACGCTGAAAGGAGAATGCAGTTATGGCAAAGGCATCGCAGGTCGTATTATCAGAAAATGAATTTTACCTCATCAAGGCCCCCAATGGAAAGGTGCTGGAAGTAAAGAACTTCAACACGGAGAACGGCGCTGCGATCCGTCTGTGGGACTACGCAGGTCATCCGTGGCAGCAGTGGAAATTCGTGGATGCAGGCGAAGGACGCTGGCGCATCCAGAACCGCTTTACCGGCAAAATGATGGACCTCGCCCTCGGCGGCGTGGTGGAAGGAACCTGGCTCCATCAGTGGGGCCGCACCAGCGGACTGAGCCAGTGCTGGGCGCTCGAGCCTACCCGCAATGGCCGGACCCGCATCCGCAACGTGCTGGCCGACAAGTACATCGACCTTGTGGGTATGAACACCTCCAACGGTGCGCAGGCGCAGATCTGGAACTTCGTCTCGGGCGGCAATCAGGAGTGGAACCTCGAGCGTGTGGACCCCACCGTCCAGCAGACCCGGGCCAAGGCCGAAGAGGCCCATGATCCGGAGCCGACGCCCTCCCAGCGCAAGCACCAGAACGACCTCGTCCGCAAGCTGAACAATGCGGGCAAGGGCCGCGCAGGCCGCAAGGCATAAACGCATAAAAACAGCGCCCCGCAGGGGTCATCTGCGGGGCGCTTTGCTGTTAAAAGAAAGGGAAAGTAAGATGGATCTTGGTGCCTTTATGAATCCGGAATACCCGATCTTCAGCACGACGCTGTGCTATCTGGAGCGGGACGACGCCTACCTGATGCTCCACCGCGTGAAGAAGGAGGACGACTACAACCACGACAAATGGGTGGGCGTCGGCGGAAAATTCGAGCGGTTCGAGAGCCCGGAGGACTGCCTTCTCCGGGAGGTGAAGGAAGAGACGGGCCTGACGCTGACCCACTGGCGCAGCCGGGGACTGCTGACCTTCATCTGGGGCAATATGACCGAGTTCATCCACCTCTACACCGCCGACGGGTGGACGGGCGGGATGATACAGGGCGATGCCTGCCGGGAAGGCGTGCTGGAATGGGTGCCGAAGGAGAGAGTGGAGCAGCTGCCCATCTGGGAGGGCGATAAAATTTTCTTCAAGCTGCTCAACGAGGAACATCCGTGGTTCTCCCTCAAGCTGGTGTATGAGGGGGATGTCCTCCGGCAGGCGGTGCTGGATGGAAAAAGAGTGGTATAAACAGGAAAAAGCCTGCTGTCGGCAGGCTTTTTCTATACGCTCAGTTCAGTTTCAGGTCGCCATCCTTGATCCAGCCAAGCTTGCGCTCGATCTCGCAGAAGAGGACGCTGAGCACGGCGGGCAGGACGAAGCAGATGAGGACGAGGGCAGCCCAGTCCATCGGGGTGATGGCGGCCTTGGTGCCGGCGGCAATGTCGTTGACCCAGCCGGTATAGACGCCGATCTGGCCCACAAGGCCGCAGGTGCCCATGCCGGAAGAGACGGCGGCACCGTTCATCTCCATGTGGAAGACGCAGGTGGCCAGAGGGCCGGTGATGGCGCTGGCCAGCGTGGGGGCGATCCAGATGCGGGGGTTCTTTACGATGTTGCCCATCTGGAGCATACTGGTGCCGAGGCCCTGACTGATGAGGCCGCCGACGCCATTTTCTTTATAGCTCATGACGGCAAAGCCGATCATCTGGGCGCAGCAGCCTGCCACGGCAGCGCCGCCGGCGAGGCCCGTCAGGCCGAGGGCCGCGCAGATGGCGGCAGAGGAAATGGGCAGGGTCAGGGCGACGCCCACGATGACCGAGACGAGGATGCCCATGAGGAAGGGTGCCTGTTCGGTGGCCCACATGATGAGGGTGCCCACCTGGCTTGCGGCTGCGCCGATGGGGGCGGCGATGAGCATCGAGAGGCCGACGCCGGCAAAGATGGTCACCAGCGGGGTGACGAGGATGTCAACGCGGGTCTCCTTGCTGACGGCTTTGCCCAGCTCAGCGGCCACAATGGCGATGATGAGGACGGCCAGAGGGCCGCCTGCGCCGCCGAGGGCGTTGGAGGAGTAGCCCACCGTCACGAGGCTGAACAGTACCAGCGGCGGGCAGTGGAGCGCCCAGCCGATGGCCACGGCCATGGCCGGGCCGCTCATGGCCGTGGCGTAGCCGCCCAGGTCCACCAGCGTCTCAAGCCCGGTCTGCTGGCCCAGCGTCTTGATGATGGTGCCGATGAGCAGGCTGGCGAACAGGCCCTGTGCCATCGCGCCCAGCGCCTCGATGAGGTAGCGCTGGGGGGTGATGACGATGTCCTTGCGTTTTAAGAAATCTTTTACATTTGACATAAAGAATCTGCCTTTCCGTCTTAACACATTCAGAGTGCAGCAAAAGCTGCATGACCATCATGATACCATACACGTGTCAAGACAGCAAGAGGAAAACGCAAAAATCCCGTTCGGAACACAACTTTTTTCTTTTGGATGCAATAATACGGCGGCTTGGTTCGTTTTCCACATGGAACGTCGGCTGTTGTGGAAAACTTCCACAAAACGCCCCGCACGAGACACCGAAGGACATTGACGGGAGCTTGGGGTTGGGTGTATACTATAGACGTATAAATGGCATTTGAAGAACCTCTGGCGGCGAGAGGCCGCGTTAGAATACAGCTTGGAGGCAGAGCAAGCGGAATGAGACAGAAAGATACAGGAACACCAAAAAAGAAGACGCGCCGTGCGGCGGGCCAGATGGTGGCCTCGGCGGTGATGGCTCTTGCCATCGCGGTGGGCGGTTTTGGCACCACAGCCCTGCTGGCGTCCCAGCCTGCGGGCCTGACGGTGGAGCCGTCGGCTCTGCTGTGGGAGGGCGAGACCGATGCGGCCCACAGCACCAAAAAGGAAACGAAGAAAAATAATACGGAGACCCCGAAAAACGACTCTGCATCCTCTGAGGCGGAGAGCACCGCTGCGTCTGCCGCGCAGCCGTCTGCTCCCAGCCAGAGCGTGAAAGAAGAGCCCGCTGCATCGGCGGCTCCGGCTGCACCCGCAGAGGAGACTGCCGCAGAGCCTGCAGCCCCGGAAACGGCTCCTTCTGCCCCCATGATGGGCGGCATCGACGAGCTGGAACAGGAGAACGGCTTCCCCCGCTTACAGCAGGAGACCGAGGCACTGGCTGCCGAAGACCCCCTGAGCGCCCCGGTGGAGCAGGATGCAGTGTCTCAGCCCGCTGAGCCGGAGACGAACTCCGAAGAGCAGAGCACCCTTCCGGTGAAGACCGAGGAAGGCACCATCCTGCTGACGCCGGAAGAGATACGCGCGGCGCTGGATGCGGGTACGCTGGATGCGAGCAACATTGATACTGCCTGTCTTACCGACGAGAACGGCCTGCTGAGCTGGCTGTGGAACCTCCTGTTCGGGAAAAGAGACGATGACAGCAGCACCCCGGCTCCGGATCCGGTCTATTCCGGCTGGCGCACCGTGGACGGCAAGACCTACTATTATGACCAGTACACCAACCAGCCGGTCACGGGCATCCGGTCCATCGACAACAAGCTCTATTACTTCGACGCCAACGGTGTCCAGCAGGACGCCACCTTCGGCATCGACGTCTCCAAATATCAGTCGAACATCGACTGGGAGCAGGTCAAGACGGCGGGCGTCAAGTTCGTCATCATCCGCATCGGCTACCGCGGCTACGGCAGCGGCGCACTGGTGCTGGACCCCATGTTCGAGCAGCACTTCACCAACGCCCGGAACGCGGGCCTCAAGGTGGGCGTCTACTTCTTCAGTCAGGCAGTCAACGAGAACGAGGCCCGGGAAGAAGCGCAGGGCTGCGCCTATGTCCTGAACGGACGCAAGCTCGACTACCCCATCTACTTTGATACCGAGGCTTCCGGCGGCAGCAATGGCCGTGCCGATGGTCTGGGCGTCGAGGACCGCACCAAGTGTGCCATCGCCTTCTGCGAGGAAGTCAAGGCCCAGGGCTATCAGCCGGGCGTCTACGCCTCCACCCTGTGGTTCCGCAAGCGCATCGACCTGAACCGGCTGAAGAGCTACAGCATCTGGAACGCCCATTATAATGTGGCCGGCAGCCCCATTGCCTGCGATCTGTGGCAGGGCACCTGCACCGCCCGCATCCCCGGCTACGGCGGACAGATCGACGTGAACATCAGCTATGTGGGCTGAGGAGGCGCGCATGGATACCATCCGCCTCATTGCCTCCGACCTTGACGCCACCCTGCTGGACGGCCAGAGCCAGCTCCCGCCGGACTTCGCGGAGACTGTCCGCGCTCTGGCAGAGCGGGGCATCCGGTTCGCTGCCGCCAGCGGACGGCCCATCTATACCTTAGAGGAGATGTTCGCGCCCCTGCGGGACGACATCATCTTCGTGGGCGACAACGGCGGTGCCATCTGCTGGAAGGGCGAGAGCCTGTACCTCTCCGAGATGGACGCTGCCGACTGGCGCACGCTGGCCGGGCAGGCCCGGAGCGCGGGCCACGCCGCCGTCCTCTGCGGGCTGGAAACGGCCTATGTGGAGGAGCAGTTCCGGCCATACGACAGGGTCTTCAAGAGATTCTACACCAAGGTGGAATATGTCCCCCATCTGGAGGACGTGACCGCCCGGGTGGATAAATTCACCATCTACTTCCCCGAGGGAGATGCCCAGAAGGGCTACGACGCGCTTTATGGCCCGGTCTGGGGCGGGCGCTTCTCGGTGGCGGTGGCCGGTGCGGACTGGGTGGACATCATGAACCCCGGCGTCCACAAGGGCGCGGCCCTGCTTCTTCTGGGGGAGCGTCTGGGCGTCCCGCCCGAGGGCATGATGGCGTTCGGAGACACCTTCAACGACGCGGAGATGCTGAAGGCGGCAAAATACGGTTTCCTTGTAGAGAACGGCTCGCCCGCCCTCCGGGAGGAGGTGCCCTTCCTTGCGCCGCCCAACACCAGCTCCGGCGTGATGCAGGTCCTGCGCCGCGTTCTGGCCCGGAATGGCCGGGTCTGTGAATCGGATTTCAGAAGAGCAAAATAGAGAACGGCATCGGAGAAAAGCTCAGATGCCGTTCTTTTTTATTGGTATAAAACTGCGCCCAGCACCGCCGAGAACAGGATCATCCCGATGGGCGAAGGGGCTTTGCCTCTGGCTTTCTGCCAGATGAGCCGCACCCCGGCCAGAATTGCAAGGATGCCAATGCCCCGCCATGCGGGCGAGGGCGTTTCAGCGGCGGTGGAGATGCCCAGCAGAGTGCTCAGCCCCATGGTGAGGGCTGTGGAGAGGATGAGGGCCACGACGCAGGGCCGGACGCCGGAGAGGAAAGCTTCGACCCCGGCGTACTTGAGCAGGTCGTGGATGAGGGCCGCGATGAGCAGGATGATGAAAAAGGACGGCAGAACGACGCCCAGCGTGGCGCAGAGCGCCCCCGGCACCCCGCCCTGCGACGCACCGATGAAGGTGGCCATGTTGACGGCCAGCGGGCCGGGTGTGGACTCCGACACCGCGATGAAGCTCAGGAACTCGGCCTCAGAGAGCCAGCCGTTGAGCAGGACTTTCTCCCGGATGAGGGAGATCATGCCGTAGCCGCCGCCGAAGGAGACGGCACCGATCTCCAGAAAGGTGAGGAATAATTTCAGAAACATCTTACTTCCCTTCCTTTCTGCGGCCGATGAGCCATGCAGCCACACCTGCCGCACCGCTGAGAAGGATGAGCAGGATGGACGAGACGCTGACACCGGCCAGCGAGAGGCCTACCATCACCAGCATGACGGCGGCGAGAACGCCGGTGGCAAAGGGCGACTTGTCCAGCGCTTTGAGCATCCGCACGCCTGCCGAGAAGATGAGGTAGATGACGCAGACCTGAATGCCCTTGAAGGCGTTGGCGATGACAGTGAGCTGGGTGAACTGCTCGAAAAACAGCGAGATGGCGTAGATGATGAGGAAGGACGGCAGGCAGACAGCCACGGTGGCCGTGGCTGCGCCGGGGACCTTGGCCAGCTTGTAGCCGAGGTAGGTGGCGCTGTTGATGGCCACCGGCCCGGGGGTGGATTCCGCGATGGCGGTCATGTCGAGAAATTCGTCTTTGTCCAGCCATTTGCGGCGCTGGATGAACTCTTCTTCCAGCAGGGCGATCATGGCGTAGCCGCCGCCGAAGGTGAACAGACCGATTTTGAAAAAGGTGAAAAACAGCGTCCCGAGGCTTTTGGCCTCCTGCGCCGGAGTGTTATGTTTCATGGGCAGAGCCTCCTTCCCTTTATCTTACACGCGGGAAAGCCCGGTGTCAACAGCGGAGAAAAGCGGGATTTTGTTTCCAGCGGCTTTACAATCCGGCCAAAAGGCGGTATTCTTTACCCATGAGACTCTAAACTTTCAGGAGGAAACGATGGACATCCGCCAACTGCATTATTTTCTGGTCCTCTGCGAGGAGATGAACTACACCCGCGCGGCCCAGCGCCTGTTTTTATCCCGACAGGCCCTGCGTCAGAGCATCTCGGCCCTCGAGGCCGAATTGTGCGGGCCGCTCTTCCTCAGCGCCCACCACAGGCTCAGCCTCACCGACCGGGGCGTGAGCCTGCAGCGCCATGCCGCGCCGGTGGTGGAGCAGTTCCAGCAGATGCAGGCGGCGCTCCACGCCGAGATACAGTCGGCCCAGCCGGTGCGCATCGGCATCAGTGTCTCGCTGGTGCCGGACTATCTGCCCGGCCTTGAGACCCAGCTGGACAAGTTCCGCCAGCAGTACCCCCACATCGAGATGCGCTTCCGCCTGCTGGACAACGACGCCGTGGCCGACGGCGTGGAGCAGGGCGAGCTGGATGCGGGCCTTGTGATGGACCTGGGCTGTGCCGCACCGGTGCTGGCCCGCACCACCCTGCGGGCCGACCCGGCCTGCCTGCTGGTGCCGCGGGGCCACCCCTTCTGGGAGAAGGAGAGTGTGCCGCTGGCCGAGCTGCGGAACCAGCGGGTCCTTCTGCCCAGCCTGCGGCAGGACCTGTTCGCCCCGCTGTGGGAGGCCTGCGCCCGGGCGGGCTTTGCGCCCAACGCTGAGATAGGCCCCAGCTTTTATCAGGCGTACTACCTCGTGCAGGAGCAGCTCTGCACCTGCCTGACCCGGTACGAGCCGGGCGCGCGGCGGGAGCTGGACCGGGTGCGGGATGTTCTGCTGGAAGATCTACCGCCCCTCTGCGTCTCGCTTTTGCAGCGGCGCGACCATGCTTCGGCTTATATCGACCTGCTGCGCAGCTACCTGATGGAGGTGCTGGGCGGTGCGGCCAGCCTGCCGCCCCGGCGCGGACGGTCGGCGAAGCCCTTCTATAACCTGCCCGTCCTGTCCAGCGCGGCGGCAAAGCCTGCCGTGGTACATCCTGCCCCCGGCACTCAGCTGCCCTTTGAGGGCGGACACAACTTCCGCGAGCTGGGCGGCTACGAGGCCGATGAGGGCAAGCACATCAAGTGGGGCCAGATCTACCGGGGCATCCCGACGTGGAAACTCACCAGCGAGGCGGACCGGAAGCTGCTGGATTCTCTGGGCCTGCGCCTCATCCTCGATCTGCGCAGCGAGGCCGAAGCTGCCGAGACGCCCGACTACGTGCCGGACGGCGCGCGGCTGGTGCGCATCTGCGGCCTCTGCCTCGAGAACGGCAAAGAGGTGGACTTTTCGCCCGAAGACCGGGAGAACCTGCTGAAGGGAATGCCCGACGAGGGCCGTCGGATGGCGGACGCCATGTACGAGCGGATGCTCTTCGGCAACAAGGCGTATAAGGAGCTGTTCCGTGCGCTGGAAGCCGGTGAGACGCCGGTGCTCTTCCACTGCTCGGCGGGCAAGGACCGCACCGGCGTGGCCGCCATCCTCATCCTGCTGGCGCTGGGCGCGTCGGACAAGATCATCGCCGAAGATTTTGAGAAGACGAACATCTGGCGCAGGCCGGAGCTGGAAGCCGTCTGGGCCGAGCACGCTGAGGAGATCGCCGCTGACCCCGCCCGGAAGGACTTCTACCTCGGCGTGTTCGGCGTCCATCCGGAGTCTGCCCCCTTCGTGCTGGGCATCATCCGGGAGCGCTATGGCAGTGCCGACGCCTATCTGGAAGCCGAATACGGCCTCACCCCGGCCCGCCTGATGCGCCTGCGCCGGATGTATCTCGAATAAATAAAAAAATAATTTCCGCTTTCGGCCTTACTTCTCCTTGACATTGTGCAAAATGTTTCGTAATATAAGAAGTAGTATGGAATCTAAGACGCTGCAGGCGGAACATTCCGCGACCAGATATTTCAATGGGGCTTCATCTGCCCGTTTTTATAAGCACATCTTGTAAATCGAAAAGCTGCACCAGACCTACCGCACAGGAAGATTTTTCTCTGCGTCTGTTCTTGTTGGCTTCTTTTGCGTTGAAAATTTGATTGATGTCTGGCCCGCGTTCGGCCGCACAGCGTCTCCTGCCTGTTAAAGCAAAATTTGACTGTTAAGGAGAGTGAAGAACAATGACCGTGATCGGAGTGATCGTGGCATTGATCGTTGCTGTCGCTGCCGCAGCTGCGGGCTATTTTATTGGTTACAACAACCGTAAAAAGACCGCGGAGGCCCAGATCGGCAGCGCGGAGGCCGAGGCGACCCGGCTGGTGAACGAAGCGATCAAGACCGCCGACCAGAAGCGCAAGGAAGCCATTCTGGAGGCAAAGGATGAGGCTTTCCGCCTGAAAGCCGAGGTCGATGCCCAGAAGGCAGAGGCCGATAAAGAGATCAAGCAGCGCCGTGCGGAGATCAGCCGCCAGGAGAACCGCATCGACCAGAAGGAAACGGCCCTTGACCGCAAGACCGAGGCTCTGGAAAAGCGCGAGGAAGAGCTGAAAAAGAAGCACGAGGAGGCCGAGGCCCATCTGGCCGAGGTCGATGCCCTGCGCGCCAAGGAGATGGAGCGTCTGGAAACGCTGGCCGGCCTGAGCCAGGAGGACGCCCGCGAAGTGCTGCTGCACAAGATGGACGAGGAGCTGACCCACGAGAAGGCCATCCGCGTGGCCGCCTACGAGACCGATCTGAAGGAGAACTGCGACGGCATCGCCCGCAACCTCATCGGCCAGGCCATCAGCCGTTGTGCTGCTGACCACTGCAGCGAGACCACCGTCAGCGTCGTCCCGCTGCCCAGCGACGAGATGAAGGGCCGCATCATCGGCCGTGAGGGCCGCAACATCCGCGCCCTTGAGACGGCCACCGGCGTTGACCTCATCATCGATGATACCCCGGAGGCCATTACCCTGTCCTCCTTCGACCAGACCCGCCGCGAGGTGGCCCGCATGACGCTGGAGCGCCTCATCGGCGATGGCCGTATCCACCCCGCCCGCATCGAGGAGACGGTGGAGAAGTGCCGCCACGACCTCGAGCTGCAGATGAAGCGGGAGGGCGAGCGCGCTGTCATGGAGCTGGGCATCCACGGCCTGCACCCCGACCTCATCAAGCTCATCGGCCGCCTGAAGTACCGCACCAGCTTTGGCCAGAACGCTCTGACCCACAGCATGGAAGTGGCCTGGCTGGCCGGCCTGCTGGCAGGCGAGATGGGTGTGAACGTCACGCTGGCACGCCGTGCCGGTCTGCTGCATGACATCGGCAAGGCTCTTGACCATGAGATCGAGGGCAGCCATGTCCAGATCGGTGTGGACATCTGCCGCAAGTACAAGGAAAATACCCAGGTCATCCACGCCATCGAGGCCCATCACGGCGATGTGGAGCCCAAGACTCCGCTGGCCTTCATCATTCAGGCCTGCGACGCCATCAGCGCTGCCCGTCCGGGCGCCCGCCGCGAGAATGTCGAGAGCTATGTGAAGCGTCTGGAGAATCTGGAGGAGATCTCTTCCAGCTTCGAGGGCGTCGAGCAGGCATTCGCCGTGCAGGCTGGCCGCGAGGTGCGCATCATGGTCAAGCCCGACGTCATCGGCGACGATCAGGTCATCCTGCTGGCCCGCTCCATCGCAAAGAAGATCGAGGACACGCTGGATTATCCCGGCCAGATCAAGGTCAATGTCATCCGCGAGAGCCGTGCCGTCGAGTACGCAAAGTAAAATATCGGAAGACAGCAAGAGCCGCTGTGCGTATGCACAGCGGCTCTTTTGGCATATTGGATCCATTGCGAAATGGCGAAACTTGTGGTATTCTGTAGATGTCGGCCATCCGACTCCATAAAATGGGGGAGGAGGTGATATAAATGAATACAATGCTTTCGTTTGCACTGTCCGTCGCAGCAAATGTGGTAGCTCATTGCATTTGCAAGTGGCTTGATGAACAGTTCAAGGCCGGCAAGCACTAACCCCTAGCGAGCAGAAAACCCCTTCGGTATGAACGGTACCGTAGGGGTTTTCCTGTTGCTCTTGGTGATACGAATGAACACCATTGTTTTCGTTTGCAACTCTATTATATGCAGTTTGAGATGAAAAGTCAAGCCGCATACAAGAAAGAGTAAGCGAATGAGAATATCGTTCCGACGTGAAATTCAAAAATTTTTCATAATTTACTTGACAACAGGGTTTGTATGTAGTATACTCCACGGCAACCGAACAAACATACATACAAAGTAGGTTTGTGCTGAATGGGAGGAACATCATGAGAGAGCGAATGTGTTGACAGACAAAAACGACATCACACTCAAAAATAAAGGAGGATCCGTTTTATGTCTGTAGAAATTCTGGATCTGGCCGCACTGGCCCTGACTGCCGTATTTTTTGCCCTGCTGTACTACCTGCACAGGAAAAAGCACGTTGACTTCGGCGTGCGCACCATTCTGGCTGTGGGCCTCGGCCTCATCGTGGGCCTCGTGTTCAAGGGCCACCACACCTATGTCGCTGCTGTGGGTACCATCTACGCCCACGTTGTTTCGGCTGTGGTCATCCCGCTGCTGATCTTCAGCATCATTTCCAGCATCACCAATCTGGGCAATTCCGTCCGCCTGAAGAACATCGGCCTCAAGACTGTTTTCTTCCTCGTCCTGAACACCTTCTTCGCCAGCCTCATCACCCTGATCGCCGGTGTCGTGACCAACGTCGGCCACGGTGTGAAGTATGAGCTGGCCACCGACTATACCGCCAAGGAAGTCCCCACCTTTGTGGACACGGTTATCAGCCTCTTCCCCCAGAACCTCGCTTCCCACTGGGCAAACGGTGAGGTGGTGCCTATCGTGGTCTTCTGCATTCTGGTCGCCATCAGCTACAACAAGATCGCCGCCAAGAAGCCCGAGGAGGTCGCCCCCTTCAAGAAGTTTATCGACGCCGGTGACGCTGTGATGGGCCGCGTGGTCAGCTATGTCATCTCCTTCACTCCGTATGCCGTCCTGTCCCTCATCGCCCGTGCCGTCAGCCGCTCTTCTCCGGCCGACCTCGTCCCCCTGCTGAGCGTTCTGGTGCTGGCTTATATCCTCTGCGCGATTCAGGCCTTTGTGGTCGAGGGCGCGCTCATCAAGATCGTCGGCAAGCTGGATCCTGTCCGGTTCTTCAAGGGCGTCTGGCCCGCCGGCACTGTCGCCTTCACTTCTCAGAGCAGCGTGGGTACCATTCCTGTCACGGTCAACCAGCTGACCAAGAAGCTGGGCGTCAACGAGGACATCGCCGCCTTTGGTGCAAGTCTGGGTGCAAACCTCGGTATGCCGGGCTGTGCCGGTGTCTGGCCCACCCTGCTGGCTGTCTTTACCATCCACCTGCTGGGCATTGATTACACCCCGGTGCAGTACGCCTTCCTCGTGGTGCTGGCTGTGGTCGTCTCCATCGGTACCGTCGGTGTGCCTGGCACGGCTACCATCACTGCTACCGCTCTGTTTGCTGCTGCCGGTCTGCCGGTGGAAGCCATCATCCTGCTTTCGCCCATTTCCAGCATTGCTGATATGGCTCGTACTGCCACCAACGTCGTCGGCGCTGCCGCCGCTACCACCCTTGTGGCTGCCACCGAAGGCCAGCTGGACAAGGCTGTGTACAATGGCAAGGTCGAAGCACCTGCTGCCGAGGCAGTCTGAGCACGTTTCAAAGTGCTTTTGAGACAAAACCTCAGGCACATGAAGTAAAATAAAGTCCGGACAGCCCGCTGTGCAGAAAAAGCATAATGGGCTGTTTTCTTTATAAAAGAAAGATGCGACGCGAAGCTGTACGTGCCAAAAGTACAAGTAATACTTATTTCACCTGAACTGTACTTCACATGAATACACATCAGGGGCAAAACTATACAAAATTCAAATCAGAATTTTGACGTGCAGTTGGTCAAACTACAGAAATCGTTGGGTCGAGGGGATAAATTTGGCAAAAAGTCTTTTCTTTCGGCGGTGGACGATGTATAATGCCGCCAAGGCACAAGGGTGTGCAGAAAGCTCCAGAGGGGGAGCGGAACACCTTGTGCATTTTTCAGAAACAGTCGCTTTAATACGTTAAAGCGGTGTTAGAGAGGGGAAAAGATATTATGAGATTCGATCGTCGTATTTCGCGCCGCAGCTTTCTGGCAGCAGCAGGCGTATCCGCAGCAGCTCTGGCCCTGACGGCCTGCGGCGGCTCTGGCTCCACGGCAGCTTCTACCGCTGCCTCCACCGGTGCTTCCAGCGCAGCTGGCACTGCCGCAGGCGGCACCCTGAACATCATGCTGGAGACTGAGGTCCAGTCTCTGGACCCGCAGATCGCCACCGACGGCACCTCCTTTGAGGTCATCGCCGACTACACCGACGGTCTGATGCAGATGGATGCCGACGGCGCAGCTGTCCCGGCCCTCGCCGAGACCTACGACATCAGCGAGGACGGCAAGACTTATACCTTCCACCTGCGCGATGCAAAGTGGTCCAACGGTGACGCCGTCACCGCAGCCGACTTCGTGTTCGGCTGGCAGCGTGCTGTTGACCCCGCCAATGCTTCCGAGTATTCCTATATGCTGTCTGACATCGGCCAGGTGGTCAACGCCGCAGAGATCATTGCCGGTGAGAAGCCCGTCACGGATCTGGGCGTGACCGCAGTGGATGACAAGACCCTCGAAGTTCAGCTGAACGTCCCTGTCAGCTACTTCCTGAGCCTGATGTACTTCCCCACCTTCTACCCTGTCAACGAGGCATTCTTCAACACCTGCAAGGATACCTTCGGCACCAGCCCCGACACCGTCCTGTCCAACGGTGCATTCATCCTGACCGACTACCAGCCCGCTGCTACCGCATTCGAGCTGACCAAGAACCCCGACTACTACGACGCTGCAAACATCGCTCTGGATGGTCTGGCCTATCAGGTCATCAAGGACAGCCAGCAGGCTCTGATGAGCTTCCAGACCGGCGCACTGGATCTGACCCTGCTGAACGGCGAGCAGGTGGACCAGGTCAAGGACGACCCCCAGTTTACCAGCGTGGGTGCCGGCTACCTGTGGTACATCAGCCCCAACATCGATGCGGTGCCTGAACTGGCAAACGAGAACCTGCGCAAGGCGATGACCTTTGCTCTGGACCGCGACGCCATCACCGGCGATGTCCTGAAGGACGGCTCTGCCCCCTGCTACACCGCCGTTCCCCCGCAGTTCGCCACCGGCCCGGATGGCAGCGATTTCAGCGCCGACCAGACCAAGTTCGCTGATTCCTGCGCATTCGATGCAGCCAAGGCAGCCGAGTATTACGAGACCGCCAAGAGCGAGCTGGGCAAGGACAGCTTCTCCTTCGACATGATCGTTGATGCCGACGATGCACCTCAGAAGGTGGCACAGGTCGTCAAGGAGCAGCTCGAGACCACTCTCCCCGGCCTGACCGTGAACCTGACCGTCGAGCCCAAAAAGCAGCGCGTGCAGGATATGCAGGACGGCAACTTCCAGCTGGGCCTGACCCGCTGGGGTCCCGACTACGCCGACCCCATGACCTATCTGGGCATGTGGGTCACCGGCAACTCCAACAACTACGGTCTGTGGAGCAACGCCGAGTATGACTCCATCATCGAGGAATGCACCACCGGCGACCTCTGCACCGACCCCGAGGGCCGCTGGGCAGCTCTGTACGATGCAGAAGCCATCGTTCTGGAGCAGGCAGTCATCTTCCCGCTGTACGGCCAGTGCAATGCCGAGATGATCTCCAGCGCCGTTACCGGCGTGGAGTTCCACCCGGTGGCTCTGAACCGTGTGTACAAGCGGGCCGCAAAGAACGCTTAAAGAAAAAACGCTGAACAAAGGCCGCACAGTGGCCCGCAAAAGCCACTGTGCGCCTTTTTGGCATTGTACCTGTCCGCGGCCCGCGCACGACTGACCGCGGACAGGAAAACCAAAGGGGGTTCACCTGACGTGAAAAAATATACGCTCAAGCGTATCCTCACCTCGCTGTTTACGCTGCTGGCCATCCTGCTGGTGCTGTTCATCCTGATGCAGCTGATGCCCGGCTCGCCCTTCAACGACGAAAAGCTGACAGCCGATATGAGAGCCGCGCTCTATGCAAAATACGGCCTTGACCAGCCGATCTACATCCAGTTCTTCCGCTACATGGGCAATATGCTCCGGGGCGATCTGGGTGTGAGCTACAACATCTCCAAAAATACGCCCATCTCCCAGCTCATCCAGTCCCGCCTGCCCATCTCCATCCAGATCGGCGGCATGGCCGTCACGCTGGGCGCTCTGGTGGGCCTTGTGCTGGGCATCATCGCTGCCCTCAAGCGGGATACCATTTTCGACACCATCGCCACCATCATCTCGGTCATCGGCGTGTCGGTGCCGTCCTACGTTTTCGCACTGGCCCTGAGCTACACCTTCGGCTTCAGGCTCCGCTGGTTCCCGATGCTGTTCTCCGCCAAGGATGTCTTTGGTTCGAGTGTCCTGCCCAGCGTGTCGCTGTCTATGTTCACCATGGCATCCATCGCCCGCTTCACCCGAAGCGAGATGATAGAAGTCCTCGACTCCGACTATATGCTGCTGGCCGAGAGCAAGGGCATCTCCGGCCCGGCGCTGATCTTCCGCCACGCCCTGCGCAATGCGCTCATTCCTATTATTACGGTTTTGGCTCCCCTCATCGTTGATTTGATGACCGGCTCGCTGGTGGTCGAGAAAATTTTCGCCATCCCCGGCGTGGGCAGCCTGCTGGTGACGGCCATCCAGTCCAACGACTACAACGTGGTCATCGGCCTGAGCTTCATCTACAGCGCCATGTACATTGGCATCATGCTGGTCGTTGACCTGCTGTACGGCATCATCGACCCGCGCATCCGTCTGGCAAAGGGGGACGACTGATATGGCAGAAAAAGCGATTCGACTGGGCGGCGAAAGCACCGCCGCAGCCATCACGCAGGCCGTGCAGGAACTGTACCCTGAGCACAAGTTCACCGAGGCAGAGTTTGCCCGGAAGGACAACGCGGCTGAAATCGCGGTGGATACCAACTTCGCGGCCCAGAGCTTCTGGAAGGACGTCCGCATCCGCTTCTTCCGCAAGAAGAGCGCCGTGCTGGGCCTCGTGATGATCATGATCATCCTGCTGCTGGCCGTCTTTGGCCCGGGAATGAATGCGTATACTTATTCCGGCCAGGACCTGAGCCAGAAGAACTTTGCGCCTCGCGTCCCCGGCATCGAGCAGTTCGGCATTCTGGACGGCAGCGAGAAGATGAGCACGACCACCGGTACCAAGATCGTCAACAACTATGTCGAAAAAGGCAAGGATGACGTCTACTACTGGTTCGGCAGCGACCTCTATGGCCGCGACATCTGGACCCGTACCTGGGAAGGCGCCCGCGTCTCCCTGATCATCGCCGTGGCGGCTGCCGTCATTGATATGGTCATCGGCATGAGCTACGGCCTCATCTCGGGCTACTTCGGCGGCAAGGTGGATATGCTGATGCAGCGCTTTCTTGAAGTTGCCAACGGCATCCCCCGTCTGGTCATCGTTACGCTGCTGCTTCTGGTGCTGCAGCCCGGCATGATCACCATCATCTTCGCTCTGATGCTGACCGAGTGGGTGGGCATGAGCCGCATCGCCCGCGCCGAGATGCTCAAGCTGAAGGACCAGGAATTCGTTCTGGCTTCCCGCACTCTGGGTGCCGGCAGCTTCTTCATTATCTTTAAGGAAGTGCTGCCCAACATCATCGGACCCATCATCACTCAGGTCATGTTCAGCATCCCCACCGCGATCTTTACCGAGGCATTCCTTTCCTTCGTGGGTCTGGGCATCCCGGTGCCGCAGTGTTCGCTGGGTTCCCTGATCAGTGAGCTGTACAACAGCTTCACCACCCATCCCTATCAGATCATCCCGCCCATCGTGGTCATGAGCCTGCTGATGCTCAGCTTCAACCTGCTGGCCGACGGCCTGCGCGAGGCACTTGACCCCAAGATGAAGAGTATGTAAGGAGGCGCACAACATGCCTGATACGAAAAGAGAACAGGTCTTGTCGGTGCGAGACCTTGATATTACCTTTAAGACGACGGCCGGCCCCGTCCACGCCATCCGCGGCGTGAACATCGACCTGTACAAGGGCGAGACGGTGGCGCTGGTGGGTGAGTCTGGCTCCGGTAAGTCTGTCACCATGAAGGCGGCCATGGGCATTCTGGCCCAGAACGCCAAGGTGAACAGCGGCAGCATCCAGTTCAGCTACCATCACGCCGACGGCAGCCCTGAAACCGTCGATCTGCTGCAAAAAGATAAAAAGTGGATCCGCCGCCACATCAACGGCAAGCGCATCGCCATGGTCTTTCAGGACCCCATGACCAGCCTTGACCCCACCATGACCATCGGCAAGCAGATCATGGAAGGGATGCTCTGGCACTTCAAGATGCCCAAGGCTGAGGCGTATCAGAAGGCCCTCAGGCTGCTGGAAGAAGTCGGTATCACGGACGCCGAAAAGCGGATGAAGAGCTACCCGCACCAGCTGTCCGGCGGTATGCGTCAGCGCGTGGTCATCGCCATCGCGCTGTCCTGCGACCCGGACCTGCTCATCTGCGATGAGCCCACCACCGCACTGGATGTGACCATTCAGGCAAAGATCCTCGAGCTCATCCGCAGCATCCAGAAGGAGCGCGGCATTTCGGTCATCTACATCACCCATGACCTCGGCGTCGTGGCAAAGGTGGCGGACTATGTCGATGTTATGTACGCGGGCAAGATCGTGGAGACAGGCACCATCGACGAGATCTTCTACGACCCGCGCCACCCCTACACCTGGGGTCTGCTGTCGGCCATGCCCGACCTCGATACCGCCGACGAGCGTTTGTACACCATCCCCGGTTCGCCGCCGAACCTGCTGCATGAGAAGGCCGGCGACGCCTTTGCACCCCGCAACAAGTACGCGCTGGAGATCGACGACGAGATCGACCCGCCCATGTTCAAGATCAGCGACACCCACTTCGCAGCCACCTGGCTTCTGGACCCCCGCGCTCCCAAGGTGGAGATGCCGCCTGAGCTGAAAGACCGTGTGGCCCGTATGAGCGCAGAAGCAAAAAAGATAGAGGAGGCGGAGTAAATGGCAGCACAGAGCGCTACCCCTCTTCTGAAGGTCGAGGGACTGAAGCAGTATTTCAAGGTGAACAAGAACTTCACCGTCAAGGCCGTGGACGATGTCAGCTTTGAGATCTATCCCGGCGAGACATACGGTCTGGTGGGCGAGTCCGGCTCGGGCAAATCCACCATCGGCCGCAGCATCATCCGGCTGTATGACCCCACCGCAGGCAGGATCACCTTCGACGGGCAGGACATCAGCGGACGTCTGTCTCACGCCCAGAACAACACCCTGCGCACCCAGATGCAGATGATATTCCAGGACCCGATGGCGTCCCTGAACCCCCGCAAGAAGGTGGAGGACATCATCGGAGAGGGCCTGGACATCCACCATATGTACAAGACCCAGGACGAGCGCCGCGAAAAGGTGGAGAAAATTCTGGAGAAGGTCGGCCTTGCGCCCGAGCACGCTGAGCGCTACCCCCACCAGTTCTCCGGCGGCCAGCGCCAGCGCGTCGGCATCGCCCGCGCCCTCATCATGAACCCGAAGCTCATCATCGCCGACGAGTGCATCTCGGCACTGGACGTGTCGATCCAGGCACAGGTCGTCAACCTGATGAAGGACATCCAGCAGGAGACCGGCACGGCCTACCTGTTCATCGCGCACGACCTGTCCATGGTCAAGTACATCTCTGACCGTATCGGTGTGCTCCATCTGGGCCACCTGCTGGAAACGGGTACGACGGAAGAAATTTTTGCGGATCCCATCCATCCCTACACCCGGAGCCTGCTGTCGGCTATCCCGCTGCCGAACCCGGTGGTGGAAAAGCGCCGCGTGGCCGAGACTTACGACTATGCCACTTCCGGCATCGACTACAGCAAAGGCACCAGCCACCTCGTCAGCGGCAGCCACTACGTCAAGTGTACCGATGAAGAGTTTGCAAAGTGGTGTAAATAAGCTTTTAAGCTCCCCTTCGGGGGAGCTTTTTATGTTTCTGGCCACCTTATATAGGATAGGAGTAAAATATTTCTAACGGGCGTTGTATTCCACACGGAAATTTGGTATCATATACAATACGGCTTTTGTTATGTGACGCGGCGCGATTTGCGCCCGGAGAGATATTGGGAGGAACGATATGATAATCCCCGGCATCCTGTTTCTTTTGGGACTGCTCTGCCTTATCAAGGGCGGTGACTGGTTCGTGGACGGCGCATCGGCGCTGGCCCGCCAATTCCATCTGCCGGAGCTGCTCATCGGCGCAACGGTGGTGTCCGTCGGCACTACCCTGCCCGAGGTGATGGTGTCCACCATCTCGGCAGTGTCCGGCCACGGCGAGATCGCCTACGGCAACGCCATCGGCTCTGTCATCTGCAACACGGCCCTCATCGCGGCCATTACGGTGGCCGTGCGGCCCGGCAAGGTGGACCCGAAGCCCCTGCGTGTTCCGGTGGCTTTCTTCTTTGCGGCTGCGGCCATCTACTGCGTGGCAGCTTACGGCATGGGCCGCTTTACCCGTCCGATGGGCCTGCTGATGCTGGGGATGTTCGTGGCCTACATGGCGGCGAATGTCTGGCAGATGAAAAATGCCCCGGCGGAGCCGGAGCATGAGGAAGAGCCGATGGGCATCGGAAAGATCGTCCTGCTGCTGGTGGTGGGCGCAGCCCTCATCGCGCTGGGCGCGAACCTGCTGGTGGACAACGGCACCCTCATCGCGCAGGCGATGGGCGTGCCGGAATCGGTCATCGCGCTGACCTTCGTGGCGCTGGGTACCTCGCTGCCTGAGCTGGTCACGGCCATTACCTCGCTGATGAAGGGCCACAGCGACCTCTCGCTGGGCAATGTCGTGGGTGCGAATGTCTTCAACCTCGTGCTGGTCAGCGGCATGTCGGTGACACTGGCACCCTTTGAGATCCCTCAGAGTGCGACCCTGTTCGGTATCAACTCGAGTCTGGTGCTCGAGCTGCCCGTGATGCTGCTGGTGATGGCGCTGCTGACCATCCCGGCGCTGGTGCGTGGAAAGCTCTCCCGTGTGCAGGGTGTGGCGCTGCTCTGCATCTATGCCGCATTCTGCGCAGTGCAGTTCACAATGTGAAACCGCGCAAATCGACAAAAAGCAATCTTTTCTCGGTTGACAGGCGTTGGCAGAATCCTTTATTATAAGAGTATAAAATGGTTCGCCCAATAGGGCGGACAGAGAAAATGACCGCCGCGGAGCAGGAGACCGCAGCGGTCATTTTTTGCTTGTCTTGAAAAATGCTGTCAGGAAACGGACACTGCCACAACGAGCGCCTAACCGCCGATGACGCCGACGGCAAAGCCGACGTTTTCGTTGCCAGAAAGAGAGTAGAACTCCAGAAGCGTCCGATGGTCGATGAGATTTTTGGCAACGGGGCCAAATCCTGCATTTTCTTTCAGGACACCGTTCTCCAGCATGTTGGCAGAGAGGAAGGAATAACTGACCCAATAAGTTTTGCTGGGCGAGGGAAAAATTATGCGCAGAACATCGTCGGCGCAGTTCGCACGGCCATCTTTGGGATTTTCGGTCAAGGACTCGACCGCTTTGTCGATGTCGCCGCCGGAGTTCTGCGCAAGATACAGAAATACAGCCTCAGCGGCAGAGTCACTGCCCTGTATAAAATAGTTGGAGCGCTTGAAGCGGTCGAAATACTCCTGATTCAGGGCGGCGAGCAGTTTCTCCTTTCCCCGGGAGGTGTTTTCTGAGGGAACATTGTCCGGCAGGATGAGTTGCCCGGCCCCAGCCTGACAGCTGCAGAGCAGGAGCAGGATGCTGAGAACAGCTCCACAAATAAAACTGCATCGTCTGACACACTGCATCATGGCGGGACCTCCTGTCGGTATGGCACGATTTCACTGAGGTGAAGTAGAAACGATGAATTTCGACTTGCGACAACACTTTTCATCTCTTATGACACAATGATATGATTTCGACGACAGAATGTCAATGTTTTTGCAAAAACTCGCAAAAATCTGGAAAGATAGCCAATGAAGGCCGTTGAAATTTGACGTATCAGACAATTTTCAAAAAATGAACAGCAGCCCCGCCTGAAAAGCGGGGCTGCTGCAATTACTGGGGGATATGAGCTTTTTACTCGAGTCTCAGGCTGTCCAGCACTTCATTCACTACATCCAGCGCCACCTGTCCGGGCGCGCTGGCCTGCCCGGGGTTGGCGAAGGTCATGGCAGAGCCGAACGTCTCACCGCACAGGCGGCTCACCGCACCCAGCGCACCCATGCTCATGGTGATGACGGGCGTTTCGGGGTGCTGCTCTGCCATCTCTGCTGTGGCGGCCAGCAATTCGAGGACGTCAGACGGCGAGCTCGGCATCACAGCCAGTTTGGGCAGGTCGGCTCCGGCCTGCTGCATGGCGGTCAGGCGTGTGACCATCTCCGTCCGGGACGGCGTTTTGTGGAAATCATGGCTGGAACAAACCACTGCGACACCGGCCTTGTGCGCCTGCCCGATGAGGGCCGGAAGTCCTTCTCGATTCGGGAAGAACTCGATGTCAAGCAGATCGGCACAGCCGCTGACACAGACCGTGCCGCAGAAATCGGCGTATTGCTGCGGCGTCAGGGAGGCTTCTCCGCCCTCTGCTTTGGTGCGAAAGGTCACGAGCAGGAGCTTTTCGCCCAGCGCTGCTCGCAGACCGGACAGCACCCGCTTCCGTGCGGCAGCATCCAGAGCATCAGAAAACCAGTCGGCCCGCCACTCGATGCAGTCGGCCTTCAGCGCGGACAGCCGCCTGGCCTCACGGAGAATATCGTCCTCTGTGCGGGCGACGATGGGCAGGATGACTTTCGGACGGCCTGCGCCGATGCAGCAGCCGCGGATGGTGATGCTGGACATGATAACTACCTCACTGCAAAAAAGATACTTTCATCATACGGCCTGCCCCGCCGCTTGTCAAGCCTGCCGGAGCAAAAACCGAAGGCAAGCCGCTTTTTGTGGAAATTTGCACTTGCGGGATGACCGAAAATCGTTTACAATAAGCGCAGCAAAGGCAGCGTGGCCCGCATGGGGCTGCGCTGCCTTTTTCGTTTTGGGAGGGAAAGAAAATGAAGGAAATGAAAACGACTGCGCAGGTGCTGGTGGACTGTCTGGAGGCTGAGGGCGTCGATGTGATGTTTGGCATTCCGGGCGAAGAGACGCTGGATCTGATGTTTGCGATTCGGGACAGCAAGATACGCTTCATCCCGGTGCGCCACGAGCAGGGTGCGGCCTTTATGGCGGATGTCTATGGCCGTCTGACCGGCCGGGCCGGCGTCTGCCTGTCCACCCTTGGCCCCGGTGCTACCAACCTTGTCACCGGTGTGGCGGATGCTTATCTGGACGGTGCGCCGCTGGTGGCCATCACGGGCCAGGTCGGCACCGACCGGATGCAGCTCACCAGCCACCAGTACCTTGACCTGACCGCGATGTTTGAGCCTATCACCAAGCGTTCGAAGCAGATCATCCGCCCCGACACGGTGGGCGAGATCGTGCGGCTGGCCTTCAAGCATGCTGAAAAGGGCAAGCCGGGCGCGACCCATATCGACCTGCCCCAGAATATCGCAAAAATGCCCGCCGACGCCGTGCCGCTCAAGCGCCAGCAGATGCATGAGGTCTATGCCGACCCGGCCCACATTGCAGCGGCAGGAAAAATCATCAGTGAGGCGAAAAATCCGGTCATCCTTGCAGGCGCGGGTGCGGTGCGCGGCCATGCCGCCGCTGCTGTCACCGAGCTGGCTGACCGCCTGCACATCCCGGTGGTCAACACTATGATGGCCAAGGGCATCATCCCGATGGACGACAAGTACAGCCTTTGGACCATCGGCATCCCGCAGAAAGACTATGTCAACCAGCTCTTCGACCGGGCGGATGTGGTCATCGCGATCGGTTACGACATCGTGGAGTGCGCACCGGCCAAGTGGGGCGCACGGGAGAATATGACCATCGTCCACATCGACAGCGCCCCCGCCGATGTCAACAAACGGTATCAGCCCGCTGTGGAAGTGGTGGGCGACATTTCAGAAAGCCTGTATGAGATCCTGCGCTGCGCCCACCGCACCGGTGAGCCGGAATTTGCACTGGCTCTCCGCCAGACGATGGTGGCAGAGCATGAGGCAATGGCGGCGGACGACAGCTGCCCCATGAAGCCGGCGCGCATCCTCGCCGATGTCCGGAAGGTCATGGGCCGCGACGACATCGTGGTCAGCGATGTGGGCGCCCATAAGATGTGGATCGCCCGCCACTACGACTGTTATGAGCCCAACACCTGCCTCATCTCCAACGGCTTCGCCAGCATGGGCTTCTCCATCCCGGGCGCGTTCGCGGCAAAGCTTCTCTATCCGGAGAAAAAGGTGCTGGCGGTTTGCGGCGACGGAGGCTTCATGATGAACAGTCAGGAGCTGGAAACAGCGGTGCGGGAGCATGTGCCTTTTGTGACCCTCATCTGGGAGGATTCCAGCTACGGCCTCATCAAGTGGAAAGAGCAGGAGCAGTTCGGCGGCGAGCACTGCTACGTGGACTTTTCGAATCCCGATTTCAAGCTGCTGGCAGAGGCTATGCACTGCAAGGGCTATCGTGTTGAGAAGGCAGAGGAACTTATCCCCACGCTGGAAGAGGCTTTCAAACAGGATGTCCCCAGCGTCATCGTGGTACCGGTGGACTATAGTGAGAATATGAAGCTCACGGAACACCTCAAGCAGGTGTATGCCCAGAAGTAACTATCATATATAAGAGAGCATCCGTTTGTCCAATAAGGGCGGCGGATGCTCTCCTTATTATATAGTGCAACGCCCTCTCCTACTGGGAGAAGCCGCACACCGCAGGCGTGCTGAACGGGTGCCAAAGCAGGGACTGATTTCAAGTGAAAAACTGGCGGATGTATACAAAAGCGAAAAAAGAGCAAAAAACTTGTAAAAAAGGCTTGCAAAGTGGCACGGCGTATGGTATTATACTTGAGCGCCAAGCGCCGAGACGAAAGAATGACTTCTGAGTCCCGGCTGGAAGTAAAGCGAAAAGAACCAATAGACGTCCGAAAGTTCCGGCCAGCGCCGAGAAACAGAGAACGCTCCAAGTTCGCCGGAGAGATCTGAATCACGAAAAACTTCGAAAAAAGAGCTTGACAAAAAATCACTTCGGTGGTAAACTAAACAAGCTGTCGGCCACTTGGCTGAGGCGCTTACAGGACCTTGAAAATTGAACAATATCGAAAAACTTGTAACGGAACCTATTTTCG
>OGKH01000150.1_pt1 | contig 62363 bp, 45 predicted proteins | sample 1572421 | NCBI WGS metagenome assembly OGKH01 (sample SAMEA2582084, study PRJEB24529) | metagenome | biome: Human gut stool | place: China | collected 2011
CTCGTCCAACTATCCTAAGTCTATTATAGAACGAACTAATATACGATACAATAAGCATCGTATTATACAAATATACGAATTAACTAATAAAAGCCGAGCTAATTCTAATAATTAAAAGCTCGGCTTTTAGTTTATTTAACGTTTGAAAGAATACTAAAGGTTTACCAATGGAATACTTAAAATAATGGAAGCTGTAATTAAGATATACACTACAAAATATAGCTTTAACAAAAGCAATAAACTACCAAATAGGACTTTATAGATAGGTGCATCTTCTTTCTTAGATCGTATCCATTCTTTAGTCTTATAATATATTTTGGGCTTGTTAAAAGCTGGCGGTAATCGCTTACACCATAAAACGAGCCACAGAATACAGCATATATTACCAAAGAGAAAGAATAGAAATAGACCAAAATGCTCCAATGAATATACTTTCAATACATAGATATTATAGAGTAGCTGAGCAAATGTCTCTACAAAGTTAATCCATAAATAGACAAGATAAGCCTTAAGCAAAAGCACTAATATAGTTTTGATATATTTGAGTTTACTCATTGGCACTCTCCTAGCTAATATCATGAAACTTAAAAACAAAATTTCTTATTGAGTTAATATTTTAATCCATTCCATATACCACGGATTAAAGATTGGATCCGCATCAAGCTTCTTTTTATGGCTATTACTTATACGCCATTGAGGTGCCTTTCGTAAACTTTCAACATTATCAAAATCTACATACTCAACCATATCGCGCAATTGTTTATGCTTATACGAAGATTTGCTTTCATCATAGTCAATGCGATAACTATAATAATATTCAGAATCCTTTGTAAAATGGCGTAAATAGGATTCCCCATTAGATTTATAGCGATCAACTAGAAATCCTGGAAGACCATTATTCCAAACTGTTGCATACTGTGTAGGCGCCTCAAGGTCACCATATTTATTCAAAAATGCAAAAATTTGTTTTTTTGCCAAACTTTTATCAACAACATTCGGGTCTATTTGAAAGCGTAACACACGGATCTTAATTCCTGAGGCTTCATAAGTACGAACCTCATATTTATTATCTTCCAATGCTTCGCTCACAAGCTTAGCCTTTTTAGGAATACGATAGCTAAAATTGTCCCAATGCTTAACATGGCTATAATTATCTAACCCAGATAAGGGCTCAATAGATGGAATAATATAATTACTCATTACCACTTCAGCAAATTTATCTTGGTATGGATCATTCACATCCCCGCCACCAAGATACGTAATACCATAGGTAGTGTTCGTGTTCTTAGGCGTAAACTCTGTATACATTACATGTGTCTTGGCTTTAAGGATTTTCCAAGATGCATTTTCTAAGCCCGGATATGTATAGACACCTTCATTGTGCATACGTTTACTAAATTCTTTACCATGTGGTGGCCCCACCATCAAAATACTTGTAAAACCACGAACCACAAATAAAGGACCATCACTTGATTTAGATTCAACTGTATCTCCACGCAAGCTAATATTTGGTACAGATAAACGAATATTATTTTTTCCTTCATGAAGTAAGATAACAGTAGATTCTGAGAATTCCCCCAGCTTAACAGCTTGAGCCAATCCAGTTTTCTCCTTAAAAACCTTTTCTATCGCAATCTTGGGTTTCTCCACACTTTTCTGTACTTTAACGCTAAATTCCTCCGCCTCTTGTATTGCCTTTTCATTAATATGAGAATAATTTTCGTAAGCATTGGCGGGAATGCTCGCATCTGCACCTGGAACTGGTGGTTGCCACTTTGGTACTTCGATCTGCACAGCGCTTACATGCATGGTAAAAGCAGTCGCTAATGCCATCATGATTATACTTTTACGTAACATAAAACCCTCTCTCCTCTAAGTTTTACAACACAAAAATACACTTACTTCTTGTCTTTCTTAATTTTATTTTTATTACTAATATTAACACTTTTCTTACGAAGTAATTTTACATTACCAAAGTCTGAGAACTCTACCGTATTTCTTAATTGTATATGAGAGTACGGCGTAGCTCCATCAGTATAGAGTAAATCAATAGCATAATAATATTTATCATCTCGAAGAACTCTATGAATTTTAGATTTCTTGCCCTTCCGATAATTATCAATCATATAACTTGGCACACCATTGTTCCAAACAGAAGCAGATTGAACTAATGCCTCATTAGATAATGGTTGACCTACTTTAGATGCATTAATAACCTTTTTAAAAGAAAAGTTACCATATAGATTATCCACTTTTACAGGCCATCTAAGCACAGAAAATCTTGCAGAAGGTCCTACATACTCTCTAACTTCAGTCGTAGTATTATCCAGATTTCTCTGAGCTTTCAACTTCATTCCCTTTGGAATCCGATATGTTAAATTTTCCCATGTAATCGTTTCACTATACGAATCCATATCATCCAGAGAATGAATGGACGGAATGATATAGTTACTCATTACCTGTTCCATTTTTTCTGTAACAGGATGATTCCGATAAGCAATTCCAACGATATATGGTCGATTTGGCTGCTCTTTAAGACGCACTACAGCACCCATCATAGGATTATTTTGATTTAAGAATTTATCATTCATAAACCAGGTCCCCTCTGTTATCTCTGGATATAGGAATTGCCCTTTCTGATCGGCTTTTGCCTTAACAATATCAAGAATATCCGTTACATTAGACCCCAACATAAAGAGTGTATTTCGCTCAGTTAAAAGCTGTAAATCTTCTTTCTCATTAGAACGACTACGAGACAAATAGTCCCCTTCTAGTATGGCTGCGGGCATACTAGCACGAATATTATTATCTTGATCATGTAACAAGATTACCGTTGATTCATTCGCAGCTAAATCTATTTGATTATAGCCCCGTTGAGCCTCTGCATCTAACTTATCCTTTGACAACTTACCATTAGCAACCATTTTATCTAACTTATCTTGGTATTTGGCCTTAGCCTTAACAATATCACTAGATTTATAATTACTAAGATTACCTGCCCGATAGTTCTCATACGCATTAGCCGGAATACTCGCGTCAGCACCTGGCATAGGCGGTTGACCGGCTGGAACTTCAATCTGTACAGCACTTACATTCATGGTGAAAGTAGCTGCTAATGCCATCATGATTATACTTTTACGTAACATAAAACCCTCTTATCTTTTTCTCTCACATTTACAATATAAATAAGCACAACCTTATTAGCATAAGTATACTATGCAAATAAGGCCGTGCCTATTATTAATAATTTTATAATTTAATATATAGGATTTACGTCTAATTGATATTTATAAGGTTTATCTCAATTTGACGATATAAATCTTTATCCCTATAATATAAGTAGATAGCCAGACGAGTCGAAACATCAGGCGCATCTCGAAAAAAGTAAAACATTAGGAAATGGCCTTTCAGTTATCTAGTCACACTAGGCAACGGAGGGCTATTTGCTTTTTGTAAGGCAAATAAGGGCTACAAGTGCTCCACTAATAAAAGCCAAGCTATTTTTAAATATGAATAGCTTGGCTTTTGCATTATGTAAATAAATTAAGAATATATCAGAAATCTAATATGAATGTTTAGGAGCTTTTAAGAACCAACGAAGTATCAGCCCAGTAATCATAAACTATCACGGCTCATCATCATAGGCAATGCCATATGCTTTTTTATACATCAAATTAGGCAATTTATATTTTTCATCACCAAATTCAGCAGGTAGAATCATAGCTTTTAGGTTTTCTGCATACACACGTTGTTGGCGAATTTGTCCATTATTGTAATAGGTACCGCCATCATTAACGGTTCCAGTGATACCTGAGTTTTCTTGTTTTGCACGCCAAATAGAGATATATGGCGTCTTATCACCTTGTTTTAAACTGTTATCATGATCATTAATCAAATGGCGCAAAGAACGATCCATTTGGTAATCGTATTGTACTGAAAGTCCTTGAATCATATTCGCAGCAGGCATGGAAACATAAATGACGGCTTCAATACGACGATGGCCATTCGGCGCCGTTACAGACTTAACAGATGAAAGATCCAAATATTTTCCATCTCCTCTTCCAGAGTCAGCACTCGAATCGATGTGTTCAAATCGTTCTGCGTTTAATAAGTCAGCTTGTGATACGGCTTGGATTTGCATTGGCAACACGAGGCAGCTTAGTAACCATAGTGAAAGTAAATATATGCGTTTCATCATCCACCTCATTGGGCCACAATATCATCAAAATGCTGCTGATATACAGATACAAACATAGCATCCGCTATATCATATATAATAGTATTATTACGGTTAAGTGGGACCTTACGCGTATCGTTTACATAATGCATTGGCTTTGTCGCCCCATCAAATGTATATCTCGCTACATCTACCCCTGTCATAGCTAAACCAGACTTACTTTCACTAGCCTCAATCAAAGCCAGCATAGACGGGCTCGGATTCATGATACGAGACGAATGAATAAGTGTCGCTAACGAATAGTTAGTATCATAATCCACGGTGAGCTGTCTCTCATTGATGATAGATTGATAAGACGTATCCATCACAATATAGTAAGTCCCGCGCAAGGAATACTGTGGCGGTGCATAGCGTAGGGCCTCAATCGAATAAGTGTTTAAATAGATATACAAACCACCACTCTCTATGGGCCCATTCATCGACTGAGAATAAACAAGCTTAAACTGTGGCGACGTTTTCAATTCCTGATAAGTAATTGCCTCTGTAGGCATGGTGAAAGCCAGCAACACAAGAGCTAGTATCAAAATACGTTGAATCATAAAAACCTCTCTCAAAAAATGAATCTTGTCTCTCAATAAAATAAGCACAGTCTTATTAGCATAAGTATACTATGTAAATAAGGCTGTGCCTATGATTAATAATTTTATAATTTAGTTCCTAATATATATACATTCTCCAACGTTCCAAGAAACTCCTCTTTGTATTTTCCCCAGTTTTTATGGATAATTAAACTATACTTGATATATGCACCGCAAGTAGTAAGGGTGATTTAGTATGAATCTCTAGATAGTGTAAATTTTTGGAGGTGTCATATGGATTCTCTGACTATTATTTGGATTATTGTTTGCGCCTATTTATTACTGAATTTATTAGTCGGCGTGTATTGTCATATTCGTGTAAAAGATAGTACTGACTATCTACTCGCAGGTCGTCGTATTGGGGTTCTTATGACGGCAGGCACATTAGCAGCTACAGAAATCGGTGGTGGGAGCACCGTAGGTGTAGCAGCGAAAGCGTATGGTTCTTGGGGTTTATCTGCAGGTTGGTACGTAGTATCTGCAGGGATTGGTGTTATCCTCGTTGCTTTCATTGCACCGCTCTTACGGCGTGCCATGGCAACAACAGTGCCAGAGATCATCGGCCGTCGTTTCGGCGCATCTAGCCATCTCATTACTTCCATTCTGTCCATGCTGGCAACAATCACACTAGCAGGCGTACAGATTACAGCAACTGCAACTATTATTAGCGTTCTCACAGGGCTTTCAACAGAGCTCGCCATCCTCATCTGCGGCGCGGTACTCGTAATTTATACCATGTCCGGCGGTATGTGGAGCGTTACGATGACGGACGTTATCCATTTCTTCGTCCTCGTTGGGGGCTTCTCCCTCGCTGTGCCGTTCGTATTGCACAATGTGGGCGGCTGGGAATCGGTAGTGGCGAAATTGCCACCTGAACAATTAGGGTTTACGAAGGTTGGTTGGAAAACCATCATCGGCCTCATTATCATGTACTTTATGACCTTCTCCACCGGCCAAGAATCCGTTCAACGGTACTTTGCAGCGAAGGATGAAAGAACGGCCGTTCTCGGTTCTATCATTTGCGGGATTATTATGGCTCTATTCGCCTTTGTTCCTGCCGTATTAGGCCTCGTAGCATTAGCTGAGTTTCCGAACATCGAGGCGAACAATGCGGTGGCAACGGTAGCACTTAACCTCATGCCTCCAATAATGGCAGGCTTCGTTATGGCCGCGGTCGTATCGGCCACACTTTCATCAGGCGCAGGCGACCTATTAGGCGCCGCAACTGTATTTACCAAGGATATTGTGGAACATCATTTTGGTAAAAGCCTCACCGATGCACAGCTCACTAGATATAGCCGTCTATGTGTGCTATTCCTCGGTATCATCGCCATTATCATCTCCCTCGTAAGCAAAGCCATCATTCCGATGCTCGTATTTGCTTTCACAATGAGATCCGCTGGCCCATTCGCCGCATTCCTACTTGGTCTCACGTGGAAAAATGCAACAGCTGGCGCTGGCATTTGGTCCATCGTGCTCGGCTCCATCGCAGGCGTGTACTGGGAATTTGTTGGCAACCCATATGGCATTATGTCCATCATCTTTGGTTCCATCGTCAGCCTCATCGTCTTTGTGGCTGTGGTGTTCATTGAAAGAGCCATGGGTAAACCACCGGCTCCTCCGGCTATACCTGATGATGTAAAAGAAATATAATCAATTTATTATAATCTGTAACTTAATAATAGACTTAAAAATGCTATAAAATTACAATTATAAAACCAAAAACTCCTATCGGTGAAAGCCAATAGGAGTTTTTCTTATTTTGCAACAACATTATCAAACTGTATGCCATACACGTGTTCATCATAATTTGACGATATATCATAACCTTACTATAATATAAGAAGATAGTCAGACGAGTAGCTACGTCAGGCGCATCTCTAGTTACATAAAAACATGAAGAAATGGCCTTTCCGTTATCTAGTTACACTAGGCAACGGAGGGCTATTTGTCTTTGGTGAGACAAATAAGCGCTATTAATGCCCCAAAGGCAATAACCACAGTTATTACCTGTAATAAGAGCATGATTAATTCATAATCACTCATAGGCTTATCCCCCCCTTCAAAAACGAAGAGAGACCCAACCTCATCTGACTATCCTAACTCTATACACTAAGGCATTCATGAACGGAATCTCTTCCTTGCCCTTTACAAGAGGGACCAAAGACGGACGAATCTAATCAAAAATGCCGGTCGTCATGATTATTACATTATACATACAACATCCTTTTACTATAAAACTATATATACACACTAACCTATATACTGCTGTACATTTATTTAATAACCGCCACTATATTAATACTGCACCTTGATACTACACCTTGAAACTACATTTTGAATCAGCACAACAACACTAAGAACGATACGTAATCTATACCTATTGTAACATTAAAACTTGCTAGTAATATAGGAACTATAATATAGGTATATAATAAGGGCTTTACCCCACCCATTGGGGTAAAGCCCTTAATTATTCGTGTATTAAATTATCAATTATCCAAAATAGATTAAATTGTAATCCAGGCTTATTACTGACTAATCTAATAGCTATCTAGGCTATCAATGCCTATTTAACAGAAATTAGTGAATAATCCAGATAGCAATTGTACTCGTAATGAAAGTAACGATTACAGGTACGCTTGTACGTTTTACAAGGTCGAAGCTAGAGATGTTTGCGATACCAGCTACAGCGATCATAACAGCACTGATTGGACTGAGTAGACGGCCTACACTAGCTGCGTTTTGCATGCCAAGAAGGATTGTTGTGGCATTACCGCCAAGGTCAGCTGCAAAGTTTGGAACTAGTGGAGCGAAGGCGAACATAGACGCAACGCCAGAGCCCATTACAACACTTAAACCAGTGATAATTGTAGATACAATAACACCTACTACGTCAGCGGAGATAGCAAGGCCTTGAATAGCGGCAACGAATTCTTTCACGATGCCTAGGGAAGTCAAACCGAATGCAAATGTTTCACCAGCAACGATCAATGTTACAGTGTTTGCAAATTGATCGCCCATGCCTTTGAAGAAGATTTGGATGCTAGCCGCCATTTTGCGGAAGTCACGATGACGGATGAGTTCACAACCCATAGCGATAAACAAGCTAAGGAACATCGCAAGGTTTACGTTCATCTTAACGCCTTGAATAGCATAGTCGCTGAAGCCAAGAATAAAGATTAATGGTAACAATGGTAAGAAAATATAAGGTAACGGACCGACTTCAAGCTCATCCGTTTTATGCTCTTCTACATATTCTGCAGGGATGTGGCCAGATTTTTTATCCATGTATTTTTGCCAGATGAAGTGAGCAATAGCCGCCATCAAGCCACAGATAATATAGACTTTCAACTGATACCCTACAAAATATTCATGAACTGGCATGTTTACTGTTTTGGATACGAGTAATGTAGTAGCGGATGCAGGACCGATATCAAGTAAGTGACCGGTCGCAACAGCTGCCGCAGCACCGACAGGACTAACACCTAAGCGCACAAGGATTGGGAAGATTGTCACCATCATGAGCATCGCAAGGCCGGAAGCACTTGGAATAACTAGGGACATGAACATATTTAGGATAAATGTAAGCGCCATTACGAGGTACGCAGATTTCATTTTACCAAGTGGTTTAATAGCCGTTACAACGAGGCGAGAGCTGGCACCGATGTGGTCCATGTACTTGGCGAAACCAGTACAAGTCATGATCATGAGACCAAGGTTGGCCGCATCTTTAGCAGTGGTAATGTTAATAAATTCAAAAGCATCAAAGAAAAGAACCCCTGTGGATTTCTTCGCTTCTACGAAAGATGTCGTGTAGCCTAAGAAGTACGCTGCGAACATCATAATAAGACCGCCTAACAATAATACGGTTTGCGCTTTAAATTTCTTAATAACAAGCGCCCCCGTAATGACGATGACCAATAAACAAACTAACAAATTCATACAGTGTCCCTCCATTTACAACACAATACTTAGAAGTTTTCCTTCGCTTGTTTGAAATCCTCTTTGATTTTTTCTAACAAGCCTGGTGTTTCAAGGATTTCCTCAACAGATAAAGCAATGCCCTTCGCGCCATACATGATAGCGTCCTCAGCGAGCTGGCTTTTACCATTGTCTAACCATTCTTGAGAATGACTAGTTACGCCTTTGCCTACGAATTTCACGCGCAAACAAGCACCTGGCACGCGGAACGTCACGCTAGAGAAATCGGTGGATCCCGTTACCTTGCGAGGCTCAGAAATCTCTGGGGCCCCTACTTTTTCTGCATTTTTTAAAAGTATATCGTTCAAGGTTTGTACATTGACTTTGTTGTCATACGCCTTAACCTCTTCCCATTCCATGGTAGCGCCCACCTGTAACGCAGCACCTTGCGCCACGTCTTTCACACGAGCCACAACCTCGTCAAGACGAATGCGACTAGAGGAACGAATATACCATTGAGTGCACGCATAATCTGGAACGATGTTCGCCGCCTTGCCCCCATCAGTGATGATTCCGTGCATGCGAACCTCAGTCGGCACGTGCTCGCGCAAGTACTCCATGCCGTTGAAGAACAACAACACCGCATCAAGAGCGCTGATGCCCTTTTCTGGAGCAATCGCCGCATGAGCAGACTTGCCGTGGAACTTGATATTAACGAGATTTAGCGCCAGTGACTTGCCGTCTACCGTCGTCGTGTCGCTACCATGCATCATGAAAGCAAGGGCTAAATCATCAAATACGCCTTCACGAGCCATAACAAGCTTGCCGCTCGCCGTTTCCTCTGCAGGCGTACCGTACACAACTAACGTACAAGGTGCTTGCAACGTGCGTTTCAATGCGATGGCCGCCGTGCAGATAGATGGACCTTGCAAATTATGACCACACGCATGTCCCAAGCCTTCAAGGGCATCGTACTCACAAAGCAAGCCGATGTTAGGACCACCACCGTTTACGTGGTATACCGCTCTAAATGCAGTTTTAAGACCACTCACCTCACGGTCAACGATGAACCCTTCCTTCTCAAGTAAATTCGTCAACAACTCATGGGCTTGGAACTCTTCATTTCCGAGCTCAGGATGATCAAAAATGAAATCATTTAACTCCTTCATGGGCTTTCTTAATGCTTCAATCTCTTGTAAAAGCTGACTCATTTCTACCTCCAACACACACAATAAAAACCTAACTATATCTTCAATACATATAATATGTTCCGTATAACAGAACACTATTCCATATAATGGGTAAAAAAAATAAAATTATAAGGTCGCCCCCATTTGTTTAGAAATGGTTTGACCTAATGTCATCATGACTGATAGATACTCTTTGACACGCTCTTCCGTGTAGTCCCCTATGGGACCAGAGATGGTCATCACCGCCTCCAGCTTATTACCAAAGGAGAAGATAGGCACTGCCATCGACGCTGCATCAGGCACGCGATTGCCTCGTGTTACCACATACCCATCATGACGAATTTGGGCGCTTTCACTAGCACTCATATCAGTATCCTTGAAGCCCCCTAAATAGGCCCCGAAAATCTTGCCCGCTGCCCCTTTAAAGATAGGGTACACCGTGCCGATCTTGATATCGTTACGCAAGGGCTTGTCCGCCGCAACGCGCTCGATACAGATACGATAATCGCCCTGCGCCAAGAACAAATTCACGGACTGCTGCAACTGATCGCGGATAGCCACCATGTATGGCTGCGCAATGGCACGCACATCCAAAGACGTAAGGAAGGACTTTGCCATAGGCAAAACGCCCCAAGACAACTGATACTTCTTGTCCCGATTGAACTCAACCCAATGATGCGGCTCAAAGGTCTTGAGCAACCGATGGACCGTCGTCTTCGGCAACGCCGTCCCGTTCGCCAACTCAGTCACACCAAGCGGACCCGCCTCTAACAACCTGAGTATCTCAATACCACGCTCTATTGATTGAACCATATTCATTTCCAAAGAAACATACTAGCACATTGTGGACTAATACATTTCACTATTCTAGTAAAACTAATAACAATATACATAATTTGTTTGATTGTACGTAATACCTCTGAACGGCATATTGTGCAATTAACTCATTATAAATATAACAATAACACATTCATGTAGAATTTAAAAATAACTAAGATGCATAGATTCGGGGATAAGAAATACAACTCATTGAAAAAGAAAAATACACTACCTATAAAAATAAGATAGTGCATTTTAGGTAAAATCAACACATTTATAAAATTTATATACCCTGTTAATTAGCTATATTCATGCTATCAGATTATATAAAAAGCATTAATCTACTAGTATTCAATTTGAACATTAATAAATCTAATTTACCATTTCTCCTATTTCATAGTAAAAAATCTATACGCAACAAACCATACTATTGAGGATAAGCCCCCCATAATTATCAATCCCATAATAAACTGATCAACATGGCCTGCCTGCAAACGTTTAAATGCATCATTTAATGAAAATAATAAAATTAGTGTGGGTGGAGTCATCCATATTAGCTTTCCCATACTAATCCCTCCCTAATCTTTTGAAACTATTATATTAGCATTACAAAACAACCATTCTATATCCATTAGCTCTTGTGACTTATATAGGCCTACAAGCTTGCCGAATTTCTTTAATTAACTGAAAAACTGTACTACAAGGATTCATACCATTAGCATCATCAGGATTTTCAGAATCTCGTAAATGTTGTTTATATCGGCCTTCAGCTCTCTCAATTGCCATATTTTCATCCCCATACCTAGCTAAATGATGATAAATACACGGATCATTTTTTCTATATTCAATCCCTGTTCTTCTATAAAAAAGATTTCCAAAATATTGACAGCAACTCGTTGAGTTATGAAAATACCGCATATTTTCAAAATAGCACATAAGCCAAACTTCTATACAAATATTTGACCATCCTACATTTACCCCTGATTGTTTCGCTTTTTCAATAATCGAATTAAAATGTCCTACTTGATCTTTATCAAAAATAATCCAATTTTTTCTTATTTGAGGATCATAAGCCCCATGTTCTAACACTCTTTTAACTAGCTGATTAACTCTAACTCCTGATAAAATCCTAATTTCGAGACGATCCTTAACTTCTGCTGGCAGGGAATCTTTAAAACCATTAAGATATGAGACTTCTGTCTCTGAAGCATCAGTAGCAATTAAATAATAACCCAATTCAAGAGAGCGACAGTCTGTTCTACGAGGTTGCCGCCCTCTACAGCGATCATTTTTTCCCATACTTATTCTCTCCAAATAGATTTATAGATGTCAACTCTGGAATAGCTCCATACATACCTAATAAATAGTTTTTTTCATAATTTACATCTTTTCTAATTTTCTTACCATCGTCTGATTCAAATTCAGCTAGTGAGTATAATTCTGATTTGCCATTTTTCTTTTTAGTAAACCAGATTTCATCACGTCTCAATAAATTTTTAGTTAAATGATTTGTATCATGACTCGTAAATATTAACTGAGCATGATTAGGGTTAAGATTTGGATTTAAAAACATTAATAAAATATTTCTCATCAGTAAAGAATGAAGACGAGCATTTAACTCATCAACAAATAATACTGACCCTTTAGCTAATACCTCTTGTAAAAAGGAGTATAAAGCAATCATTTTCAGTGTTCCTGCAGACTCCTCTTGTAACGGTAATAACTGGAACGAATCACTATCTATTTTCTTGTGTTTAGTCCAAATTTTAAGGCCTTTACGCTCTCCAGTATCTACTTTTTCAACCTTAAATCCTTGTATACTTTTATCAAAGGACGATAAAAAATGAACCAAATTTGATTGTAATTGAATATCTTCTGCAAAGCCAGGAGGCATTCTCGTATATATTTGCAATGCCCCTATCAAATCTGCAAAATCTACAGTCTTATTTCTAGCAAACCAATTATAAACTTGAATACAAATATCAATTTTAAGTTTAGATCCTAATGATATAATTAGAGCACCTTTATTTAAAGATAAATGAATATTTTTTTGTAAATCTTTAGGCAAACCACTTAGATCTAATTCATCATCCGCTCTATTACGATAAAATATTGATCTATAAGTAGTACGTGTTTTCGCTTTTACATTCAACCATTCCTCAGATACCCCATCCTCATCAATACAAAAACCATAATGATAAACTTTACATTTCGAATCAAACGGAAGTGTAAAAAATACCTCGAACATTGTATCTTGATGCTCAGATATATTGTCAAATAAATATGGAGTCGGTCGGATTCCATCACTATGTCTTAAAAGATAATCATCATCATAGTCAAAAGACTTTAATACATATCGTCGCATATCTGCAAATGCATAATATATATTTGACTTACCACTAGCATTAGCGCCAAAAATAGCCGCTACTGGTAAAATATTTTCTTTTCCTATATTAACAACACGTTCAGAAAACTCCTTAATTTTTGTAGCAGATAAATCTAATCGCGCCTCATCACAAAATGATTTATAGTTTTTAAATTTAAATTCTATAAGCATACGATCACACCTTTCCTTATTCTTACAATAACACACTTATAAGAATCATTCAACAAAAACATATCTCCAAATGAGTAAATTGCTCATTTAAATTGATTTTTTCTATGCGCTTAATAACTATATATAAGATTTACTTCATATAATAAAAGTAGAGCAAATTTAAATTTTTCTCTATTAATAATTTATACGTATACAAAGTAAGTAATCCTAAATTAATTCAATATTTTTAACATTCCATTTTATAAAGACTCTTTACAAAAAATCCCTATCTTATCAAAGATAGAACCTTTTATTTATTATACGCCGAATGGGCATGATTAAAGCTCCAATACATATTTATGGTATGTATTGGAGCTACATTCAAGCAAAAACAAAAAATATGAAACAGCTTCAGCCTCATCTTCAAAATAACGTTGTTCGTATACTTCGTTACGTTCTGTCCAGTATACAGAAAGTCTATTAGAAACGCGCTCTATAACAATAGTTCCAGGTGTAATGACGGTTCCTTCACTATCAATGTGATATGAACTTTTAGGTACACCTATGTGGTGTAAAAATTCTTTGAGCTCTTCAATAGTCATACAAACTCCCTAAACTATTCACTTCTCTTTGTCAAAAGAAAATATAATCTTCCTCTTCAGCACCAATATATCACTACCAATATTTATTTTAGATGTCCAAGTATCATCGCCCCGCCCATTCTAGTGAACATATTAGGCCGATGATAGTGAAAGTCCGTATCTAATTGTATTTGTAGGATTTCTTTATATAACTCAGTAAATATTGCTTCATAAGACACTCTGGAGAATACTCCACAGCTTTGCAATATACTCATATCACATCGCAATTCATAGAGGTTACCTTCTGGTGTTATATATAGTAGTGGTTTCCTATTACTATCATCAACCAACAACTGTAATATATCGAGTACTAGCTTTAACCTACAATGACGGACATAGAGAACGTAATATAATGCGCTATCATTCGAGGAAAAGAAATGATGAACCTTATCATAAGGCACATCAAGAAAAGCGAGATACTGCTGCATTGTACGCCCTTCTACCTGATGATTGATGGCCGGAACGAAAAGGATATGATCTGCACCTAAATGATTAGATAGCTGACCAAAGTCCTCTACATTGCTACGGTCACAATGAGGCGCACGAACTTGACGATACTCATCCTCTATGGACTGACACACGTATCGCTTATCTGCACGTTGCGAACCATCTAATAACATTTGTCCGTACATTTCTATATGCTCAGCTTGGAAGGATCCTAATGTAGTATGTCCAGTAATCCTATTGTTCTCATAATTCCAGATTTTAGCCTCACCCTTTAAAGAAATAAACAAGACCTGTCGAACACCATGTTTTTGCACATACCACGACGCTACCGCTTGCAAATCATCTAGTCTATTAGGATTCCAACAAATGAGATCCATACCAAAAGCCTCTTCACCGACTAACCCATGAATATGATGACGGGACCAATCACGGCCTATCGTATAAGAATAAGGTAATCCCAACACCTCTCGCTTATTGCTGCCTATATGATTATTCCGTACCTCCGCATCAGCTCCATTTTTTAATGACTGGCTAGGCACAACTATCATGATTTGCTTACCTATATACGACTGAACAATACTATTAAGCTGAGATCTAACTAAGACATCCATACATGCCACCTCACTCAACAACTAACTAGGATAAATGATAACTCTACACCTATACTATAACAAGAGAGATGAGGCAAATATTACACATCTATAAATATACAAAAAGGTAACAAAACCTACGTTCAGAAAATATAAAATACCAAGTATCTATAGCACTAGTTATAGATAAAATATATCTCATTCTCAACATTGCTCAAACAGAATAATATACATGTTGAATATTCATTCTACGTATGTTTTAATGAAGACAAATACCATTCGTTTATGACAAATTAAATATGTATCCTTTATTAGAAAAATTCACTATATTTACACTACATAATAGTTCTTTACTACCATGCTTATATAAATCTTAAAACGCATCATGGTAGCTTTTTTATTACGTAAAGGAGTATAGATGTATGAGTAAGGAGAAATTAGAGTTTGTTGAACCAGTTGATACGAACACAGATAATGAGTACTCGAGAGAGCCTGTGCCGTTAGGGGCAAGGAAGTCCTGCTTTTCTCTCACTATCGTTTGGACTGGGTTTGTTTTTCTTGTTACTAGTATGATGGCTGGAGGCGGGTTAGCTGCAGGGCTGACTTTCAACGAATTACTATTAGCCATGATTCTAGGCAACATTTTCTTATGTATCATTGCAGGGCTAGTAAGTGTAATCGCCTATAAAACAGGCCTTACCTTTGCCCTTTTGACGAGATACAGCTTCGGTCAGGAAGGATCTAGAATTGCCTCTCTCTTCGTACCTATCGTCAATCTAGGTTGGTACACGATTCAAGCGGCTTTATACGGACATTTTATTGCTCAAGTATTCAACCTTTCCTACATAGGCGAAATTATTGCTATGATGCTCAGCGCCGTTATCATGGGTATCTTTGCAGTTCTCGGCATTAAATCCCTCGCCGTATTCGGCTATATTGCAATTCCGTCCATCGTATTCCTTTCCCTAGGAACAGCGGCTCGCTCGGTTCAAACAATCGGTGGCTGGCAAGAATTATTTAACTATGTGCCATTACAATCTATCGATTTACTTTCAGGCATTACCATCGTTATCGGTACATGGATTCTATCCACTGCCACATGTATCGCCGATATTATGCGCTATGGTAAAAGCAAGAAAGATGTTATTACAGCGAGCACAATCGGTCTATTGGGCGGCAATACGTTGATGATTAGTTGCGGTGCTATCGCAGGCGTTGCTATGAATGATGGTGACTTAATCAACGTACTATTAAGCTTTGGCCTCGTGTTCCCAAGCTTACTATTGTTGACTACAAACATTTTTACAACAAATGGTGCGAACCTCTATTCCACATCATTGAACCTAGCAAACTCTTTCAAACTAAACAGAAATATTATGCTAGCCGTGCTCATTGCTATCTCTGCATTAGCAACAATGACACAACCATATAAAATTGACTCCCTCTTTGTATTCTTAAGTACACTAGGCATCATTGTTCCACCACTATGCGGTATTATCTTAGCAGACTTTTACCTGATTCATCGCGGAAACTATATCGATTACAACAAAGCGACTTTCAAAAAATGGAATCTAGTTCCATGGATCACATGGGCCATCGCATTGGTCTGTGTTAAATTCATACCATTCGGACTGGCTTCGCTGAACGGGATTGTAATCGGTGCCCTACTGTACGCAGTCATTACGTATATTGTTAAACCTAATGTTGTTAGTGAAAGCAAAGGGTGATTATCATGGCAATTCATAAACTATCTGCTATACTAGGCACAATCATTATGGGCATCGGATCCTTTATTACCTGTCTAGCCACAAGTGAAAGCGCCATTACCCTTGGTAACGGCATGCTCGTGGTGAGTATTATTATGATGGGATTTGGATATTCAAAATGGCAACCGTAAAAAATTAATATTTATATAAAATAAGAAAAAGCACTATCTACAAATAATAAGATAGTGCTTTTCTGACCCCATTGGGGATTATTTAATTTAACCAGCGCCAACCATCAACAAATACCGATAGACCTTAAAGGGTACTTGTTTCCGTCCCCATTAGGGGATTATTTAATTTAACGAAACTGCAGATTTAATTATTACGCCAGTTTCACTTAGTCAGTTTCCGTCCCTTATTAAGGACAATTTAACTTTATCACTAATATATGAATTTACTATGTACTAAGCACCTAAACCCATAGGGAGATTATTTAATTTAACGCCATAAAATGACAAAATCGCATATCAGTAAACAAAAATTAAGGTTTCCGTCCCCTAATGGGGATTATTTAATTTAACCATTGAAGACTTTGGTTATGGTAACGGTTATGTTTTTGTCCGTGAGTTTCCGTCCCCTAATGGGGATTATTTTATTTAATCATTCACTAGCAAATTTTAATATATAACACGTACTGGAAAATAGCTTCGACCCCCTAATGTGGGGATTATTTAATTTAACATGAAAAATAACGAAAAGGCAACGGCTGGCGAGCATGTTGTAGTTTCCGTCCCCATTAGGGGATTATTTAGTTTAACTTATCGACTTACTCGTATTATTAGAAGCCAAAGAATTGGAGGTGTTTCCGTCCCCTAATGGGGATTATTTAGTTTAACTCCAAGAAATTGTCAAAGCTATAACGAAAGCGCAGCGATGAGGTTTCCGTCCCCATCAGGGGATTATTTAGTTTAACCGTTGTAAGTTTCTGCCAACTATCGCAGAAATAAGAGAGGAATGGTTTCCGTCCCCATTAGGGGATTATTTAATTTAACGTTTATATGGTGGAATTGAATTTGCACAGTCATGGGGCGATGTGTTTCCGTCCCCATCAGGGGATTATTTAATTTAACTATAGTAAATAAAGTCTACTATATCTCGCCCGTCAATATTTTGTTTCCGTCCCCATCAGGGGATTATTTAATTTAACACCAATTCAATGACAATGGCTATAATCTACCTGGTTTTTACTGGTTTCCGTCCCCATCAGGGGATTATTTAATTTAACGAACATATGAGTTGTGAAGAATTGATAGACTACATAGATTCAGTTTCCGTCCCCATCAGGGGATTATTTAATTTAACTAGATAAAGCATTAAAATTGATTAAAAATAAGGAATTAGCTTAGTTTCCGTCCCCATCAGGGGATTATTTAATTTAACTCTAAAGTTCTTTTAAAACTTTTATAATAGTTGTGCGTTATCGTTTCCGTCCCCATCAGGGGATTATTTAATTTAACTGGCTAGTATTTACGAACTAAACAAAGATTACGCGGAACTATCGTTTCCGTCCCCATCAGGGGATTATTTAATTTAACAAAAGGGAATAAAATCGCTAATCAATTTATTTTGACGTTTGAGTTTCCGTCCCCTAATGGGGATTATTTAATTTAACCTAGAGGAGAACTTTCCCGATAGTACATCTGTGTATGCAAAGTTTCCGTCCCCTAATGGGGATTATTTAATTTAACACTGGAGTAATTCATCCTACCATTACACAATATCCGTAATTAAGTTTCCGTCCCCTAATGGGGATTATTTAATTTAACGCCATACCGCAGCATGAATAATGCAGCACGTATTAATGTAGGGTTTCCGTCCCCATTAGGGGATTATTTAATTTAACTAGAAGGAAAAAACAAAAAGATTGATGGTGGGGATGAATACTTGTTTCCGTCCCCATTAGGGGATTATTTAATTTAACATATTTTCATAAGCTTCATTTTTGATAGCAATATATAATAGTTTCCGTCCCCATTAGGGGATTATTTAATTTAACCAGCTAAGAATACTGGATATACACAAGTAATTCTGAAACACGTTTCCGTCCCCATTAGGGGATTATTTAATTTAACCTCAGTCTGACCGCAAAAGACTCTAAAACATGAGCGAAAAACGGTTTCCGTCCCCATTAGGGGATTATTTAATTTAACGATAGTGAAAAAGCGTTGCTAAAAGAAAATATAGCACAAATGCGTTTCCGTCCCCATTAGGGGATTATTTAATTTAACTCGGAAGGAGTATATCTATTAGTATCGGCTATGGTACGAGAAGGTTTCCGTCCCCATTAGGGGATTATTTAATTTAACATTCAATTCCTTATTCAATCAATCATAGGTTTATCTATATGTTTCCGTCCCCATTAGGGGATTATTTAATTTAACAGTAAAAATCTATGTATATTGTGTATGTAGGAATTATGAATGTTTCCGTCCCCATTAGGGGATTATTTAATTTAACATTCTCTTTGGGCAGATACTATGAACGAGCTCATAAATAGAGATGAGTTTCCGTCCCCATTAGGGGATTATTTAATTTAACACCAAGGAATCAGTTTTCTTAGTACGTAAGTTTACTGGGATTCCGTTTCCGTCCCCATTAGGGGATTATTTAATTTAACCCTGTCTTTGAAACAACAGATATTTACTGGTTCCAAAATGCAAAAAACGGCGGAGATTGCCAATTGATTCTAAAAAGCACTTTAGTGAACTAAAATAATGCCTTTTAACCGCACCACTATCACAACGGCGCAGATTTAATTTCTCAGGAGTTAAATTCTAGACCCATTATATCATATAAGAAAATAGATAATACAATAATAGAATCATCAATACAAAACATCAAGCTCTGAAATACTTTTACCAATATTAATGATTCTATTATTGTTAATTACACTTCTACATCGTAACAGCATTAATCGAGAGTAACTATTTATATTTAAAGTACGATACAGTCTTGTTCCTTACGTTCTCCAATACCCCAAGTATAGATATTTATAATGTCATCAAGGACATAGACTCGTAAGGAGTCCTCTATAGGATTAATCATCTTACTAGCTCGCCGCATCATAGCATCATATTGTTTCCTATTAAGCAATGCTTCAAACGCAGACTTTTGGACACGAACGCCATAACGTTCCAGGCATTTAACAAGACGGTTGCGCGTTTTATTATCCACCACATCATAGATAACTAGGACGATAAACTTTTTCATATCAGTGAATCTCCAATGGCGTATACAAATCTACATCTTCGTGTATAATTGCACTAGCAAATTGCTTGCACTGTTTATAGATAGATTCACGATAGCTTTTACGATCATCAATATATTGATTTTCAGAACGAATTTTCTTATTATAGGCCATTAGAAATGCCTTACGCCCATCTGCTGTCAGGTAGCAACCTTTATCAGAATTATCAAATTCGGATAAATCTACCATATTACGGCTCACCATAGATAGCACCATAGAATCTATAATTGGCGCCCGCCATTCTTCAATTAAGTCAGATGCGAGGGCTGGATGACCTTTAGCTAGGCTATGCATGACTCCTACGAATGGATGGAGACCTGCATTAATAACACCAGCTAAGATTTCATTAAACAGCATGCTGTAACCTAATCCGAGCATGGCATTAAACGGATCTCGAGGCGGTTGTTTTGTACGTTTTGTAAAAGCAAAGGCAGATGGCACAATTTTACCGAGTGCTTCAAAATAAAGACGACTTATCAGCCCTTCATACCCCATGAGTTCAGATACACGCATACATTCACCAATATGACTACGTACAGATTTAATATTCGCAATCTGTACATCTATATTGATATCCTCTTCCAAATTACGTGCGTAGCGGCGAAGAATAGTCAGCTGATTACGCACCTTTGCCCGAATAATTTTACGTGACATAGCCACTCTAAATGCATTATCATCTAACAGATCAAATTGCTTCTTATGTTTGTTAATGTCAATAGTATTCGTATTGATTATAGTACCAAAATACTTGCCATAACCAGATAGCCATGTAATCGGTACGCCACGTTCAATAAAGTCAGTTACCAATGAGCTTGTTATAGATACTGAGTCAAAAACAGTAATATCTTCGATTCGCTCTAAAGGGACCTCAAACAATACCTCATTATTACGACCAACTACAACATGACCACCGTCACGCTTGATAAACGATCCTGCTTCTGTAACATATAAGGATGACATATAGTCGCCTCCTTTTATACAAATGAATACGCTAAGGAATCAATTTGGGTCTAAAGATGATAACGATTGAATTTCTACAGCAGTACAAATGTCTTAGCCTTCACATCGCCGCCAAACACTACTAAGAATTAAAGCTCTCTTTTTTCATTATATATTCATTTCCAATTTAATCCAATAGAAAACTACCAGATTTATACAAAAAACCAGTATATTCACTAAAAAGAATATACTGGTTATATTTTTGTACTCATATGAGTTTTTGAGATAAAAACCGACTCCTAGTGGGGATTATCTTTTTAACTTGTACCGTTGGCGAACACTAAGGGTATTCGTGGTGGCGGGTTTCCGTCTCCTAATAGGGATTATTTTATTTAACCGATGCGCCAACAAATTATGAATAATCTTGTATTTACGAAAGCGTTTCCGTCCCCTAATGGGGATTATTTTATTTAACGACCACATGGGGAATACATATGACTATACTGATATTAATCAAGTTTCCGTCCCCTAATGGGGATTATTTTATTTAACCTACCAGACGATGATGGTGAAATGATAGCTATCATCATAGTGGTTTCCGTCCCCTAATGGGGATTATTTTATTTAACCATCTTATAGATCGGTGGCACTAGCAATGGTGGAATGACAGCGTTTCCGTCCCCTAATGGGGATTATTTTATTTAACGTATTTTGATAAACCTGGGTTTAGTGTAGATAGTAGAGAATTGTTTCCGTCCCCTAATAGGGATTATTTTATTTAACACCATTCATCGGTTAGACCACTAATAACATCTCGACGAGTGAGGTTTCCGTCCCCTAATAGGGATTATTTTATTTAACTACGTAATATTGGCGAGGCGTTAGAACGTAAACAGGGCTTTAAGTTTCCGTCCCCTAATAGGGATTATTTTATTTAACAAGAAATATTAATTAATTTCTATTACGTCAAGTTTTCTTAAGTTTCCGTCCCCTAATAGGGATTATTTTATTTAACATTTAGTCCGAGCATAGTTAAATTCTTTTTCAAGAATTTTATTTTGTTTCCGTCCCCTAATAGGGATTATTTTATTTAACTATGCTTAGGAATTTCTACTTTGAATCCTACGCTAATACCAAGTTTCCGTCCCCTAATAGGGATTATTTTATTTAACCCTGTCTTTGAAACCACAGGTATTTACTAATTGGAAAATGCCAAAAACGGCGGAGATTACAAAACCGACCTAAAAAGCACTTTAGTCAACTAAAATAACGCCGATAAATCTGCGCCATTATAACAACGGCGCAGATTTGGTTTTCCGAGTTTTAAATCTAGCTATATTATACCATAAACAAAAGAAATAGAACCATTGGCATTAGTGAGATAGCTCTATCAATATATCAAACTAAAAATAATTGTTCTATTAATATACTATAAACGTTAATTGCTGTTGCAACCTAATCACTGATACTTGCAGTATGCTTGAAGCTTACTCGTTTCAATACCGTAAACGGTAAGTACTGTTGCAACAAAATGCATCGAGCACTGCCCCGAAGGGGATCATGCGTTTCAATGCCGTAAACGGTAAGCACTGTTGCAACCCTGACGTTAAAGATGATCCGGAACTGCTAGGAGGACGTTTCAATACCGTAAACGGTAAGCACTGTTGCAACCAACAACTATGGTTAGACGGCTTAAAGTGCTTATGTGAGGTTTCAATACCGTAAACGGTAAGCACTGTTGCAACATCCACATTGTATCACCAGCGCCTCTTAGATATCTGTTTCAATACCGTAAACGGTAAGCACTGTTGCAACTGATGAAGACGACATCTTGTCCTTTATATACGAAGGGTTTCAATACCGTAAACGGTAAGCACTGTTGCAACGAACGTTTTCTTATACGGCAGCTTCTCAGACAGCTCTATACGTTTCAATACCGTAAACGGTAAGCACTGTTGCAACCATATGTAGTACGTTTTCCTCATAGTGCAAAAGGTGAGTTTCAATACCGTAAACGGTAAGCACTGTTGCAACACAGCATGCCTCAGAAGGCCAGTATTCATAGGGCTTAAAAATAGGTTTTAGCAAACCTCACACCGTAAACGGTCAAATTAGACTCCCATGGGATTAAAAATGCCGATGAGCATAGGTAAATACTGGTGGTAAATGATTTTTCTAAGGTTATAGTAATTATAAGGTTTTTCATATTTTGCGTCAATATTTAATTCATTTTCTTTTCATTATATTTTAAGGAAATACTATTAATAAAATTTTGATAGTTAATCTTTTTCAATAAATAGTTTAAACAAAATAACCCACCTAAAATTTTGTTAGGCGGGTTATTTTATAATCTTTAAGGCATAAAGATTATAACTATATAGTTATATTTTAGGCTCATAACCTCAATCTATATATAAAATTCTGCATGGAACTCTTTATAAAAATAGGTATATAAATTTCTCTATATAGTCTCTACTTAAACATATAAAATGCATACTTATCTAATGCTTTTTTATATTCTTCTATGGTGTCATAAGTCACGCTACTATCTTTAATCCAATCTTCAAATTTCAAATCTGGTCCACTATAGCCGAAGTCTTTGTAGGTCTTCCATATGCCACCATGTTGTTCTTCGTATTGTTCCCAGCGTGCTTCGCCGAAAGTAGCCAAGGAAAGGGCTTTGTGATAGTGTTCTTTCGCTATCTCTATATTTCCTAACGATTCATTAACTTGCGCTATTAGGTAGTAGTCGAAGAAAGGCCATCTATACCCACTTGGTGCATCCTCTATAGGTTCTTTCTTATTAGGAATAGCCATATCAAATTCTTTTTTATATTTCTCAGCTCGTTGGATATCTCCAAAGTGAACAGCTAGTTTAATCATATAGTTAGCACATAGCTCATAGTCATTTATGCCATAGAAAATAGGTATATAGTCCTGTTGTTCCCATTGATCTGCTATTTCATTCCAAAATTCTTTATCAATATCATTTAAGTAGAACGTCCACAACGCTTTCAGCCATAAATAGAAATCTCTGTTAGAATAATTTTCACAATATTTACCATTTTCACCGTATAACAGTATATTCTTTTGTACTTTGTAGTCTGAATCTATCCCCAATATTGGTGGATATAGTTCTTTAATATACCGTTCATAGCCAGGTTGATTATTGGTTGCTACATAATAATGTAGCAAAGCATAGCGTAAATCTTCTATATTAAAAGCATGTTCTGGATCGTCTAAATTCTCAAAAATAGAATCCATCTGTTCTTTATACAAAACTGGATCTTGTTGTTGCATAACCATTAGATCTTGTAATATTGGCTCTATTCTTTCATCTCCTAAACAAGCATAGGCTAAAGCTCGATACCACTGAGATATGCGAGATACTTTCACCAAATACTCAACTTGCCAAGTATCTGTCGCAGAAATTTGTACCTTTGCAAGTTGAGCATCTAACTTGTCTACAATCGGTAGAATAGAGGCATACATATGTCTATTAAAGGCATGTCGACATGCATCAATCATACAATAAAATGTACAGCACAGGCGAACGTCTAGAGTTAGTACAGTTGCTAAGTCTTGCTGCTTATAGATATCTCGTCCATCCAAACGTTTTTCATATATCTCCTCAAAAATAGACTGCACGGACTCATCATGAGTGAGTATAAAATTAAGATAGTCCTTACGTTGCTCATCTTTTGGAGATAACTGAACTAACAGCTTTTCTCGTGTAAGGTCTTTTACAAGGTTATCTAGCAAAGGACCTAAAAGGTACTGTTTCTCATAGCCAATCACCCCATCGTCATAGGATGGAAATTCATCATTATAAATGCTAAGAATCTGTGAATAATCATGTACAGCATAAGCATCTAATAATTTATCTATCCAAATATTACATTCATCATAAATGGATATGCTAAAACATCTATTGTTAATCATAAAGCACTTATGTAAACTACAACACATCTCACAGACAAATGGATCCTCTGTTAAAGCAGCTAACTGTTCACTCTCTGTATCACCTTCCATTGCTTGTACCATGTAAGCACCAAAGGCATCAGCGATTAATAGGAACTCTGTATTAATTATCGTAGGTTCGTCCATGGTATGGGTATTAGAAATTGAGGAAACCGACAATGGAGATGGTACTGCTTCACGCTCGAGATCTTCCAAAATCTGTTGAACTGTTGTGACAGATAAGGGGGTATCAATATGAAATGCACCGTCTAAATAACCAAAAAAAGCATCTGGTTCAAAGAAGGCCTTTAAAAAATATCTAAGCATATGATCGAATATATACTGAGCCTCCTCTTTAAAAGATTGATGTGTTGGGAATAGCATATCCCTACCTCGATAGCTTTTATACATAGGATAAATAGTATAATATCCATCACGAGGTTCAGATAATAATGGTTCCCCATTATAGGTACCATGACTAATAAACTCTGGCAAACAATTGATAACTTCTGTTCGCAACTCCTCCATAGGCTTTCCCCAGTCATTGCAAAGTGCTTTTACAAAAGCACGAATACGTTTACGCTCTAAATCATACCTTTCTCGAGCTGTCTCCACATCCTCTTGTTCATCTTCTAAGAAACATCGATCTGGTACATAATAATCCAAAGCAAGTAAAAATGTCGTTGTTTCTTTCCCTTCTATAGGTGGAAACAACGATGGTCGAATAGCATTAAATATACCTGTTGTACTTAAGGTTAAAAATCTCATAAATCCTACCTGTGCATAATACTACATAAAAACAAACTCTCTTTATTCAAACGGTTTAACATATAACAACTATTTGCTCAATTATTACATTAAATCTTATTTCTCTATTTAATACCCTATGCAACTGTTTTCGCTTTCACTTCAACAGCCATTACGGTCAGCCCTAGCTTCCGCAGATGATTAATAACCTCAGGATTGTCTTCGTGAAAGCATAGTTCCTCTGGTTCACAGTCAAAGAGCACACAGAAATCTTGCACCGTATGGGATATATCATTCTCTGTTTTATTGCTAAAACGTATCGCTCTATAATCAGTGACCATATGGTGTCTTAGCAACATACATATCCGTTTAGGATTAGCCGCTGTCCATAAGGCACAGCGCTCACTGCCATATGTGCTAAGCACACGAGCTACAGAGTTATTTAACTGAGACATATCTAAGTGGCTTTCTACATATGCGTGTTTTAGGGTAGCCATCTGAACTAAGTCATCCTCTGATAGCTGTGGATACCACTCCTGTACGATTTCACGAGTAATGCGTGGCACGACCTTACGGGGTTCTAATGCCATACATCCCAAAGCGTGTACATAGCCAGCTGTATTTAATTCGTCGGTAAAGACCAATGTATTATCTACATCTACAATATGAAACATGAGAACCCCCTTTAGTCATATACATATCAAAATAGTTTTTGCTGTGCCTCTAGAGCTGGACTTACAAGGCTTACTAGGTCATCCATCGTTACCGATGTATGCCCTGCTGTACCTCCCCCACTTGGATTTGTCACCAATTGTTTTGCTTTTTGCTGTGAAAGTAGGCTACGGTTCAATTTCATCTCAAGTACTTCGCCATCTGTCGTTTCATCATACATGACACAGGCTAGATGTCCATAAGAGTGTGCTTTGCCCATAGCATGACGAGAGCCACTATCTCCATCTCGGCCTTCATAGCTAGCGATGAGCACTACAGCCTTGGCAAATAACGCTTGCAACCGATCTCGCTCTACATAACGATTAATCGCTTCATGACGACTGCGCGGCCCATTGTAGTATTCAGAAATAACAAGACCACCTTTTTCGATAATTTGATGGGCCATGTCCCGATGGTCTGCCGGTGAAATAGCATTTAATGGTGATGGCAAGATGGCAATCGTCTTTCCTCCACAGTCCATACAAACCGTATGCCCAATGGCATCGCAACCTTTTGCAAGGCCGCTTACGATATGTTGTCCGTGATGAACTAAGTGCTCAACAATCTTACTTTCACGAGCAATGATGTCCTCGTTCGGCGTTGTATAACCGATGACTGCCACATTACGATTTAAATCGCTCAACAAAGACAAGTCACCCTTATAAAACAAGAGATACGGGCGATCCCCTTTAGGGGTATTTTCATTAATAACTGGAAACTCCGCATCAAAGCAGCATACCGCACCATCCATCCAGTCCATGTCATCTACCGCAACGGATAGGTCATGCACTACATCATCGATGTTAGTAATGTCGCTCATCATGGCGAGGAATTCATCCTCTGTTTTCCAGTTATCGTGAAAGCTTTTTCTCGTTGTAATGCGGCTCGTCGTATTATGGACGGCCCAAATTTTTAAAGCTATCTGTGAAATGTTCATATTATGCCCCTTTTCTATAAGAAGAACGACGGTAGGTGTATGCAACGGCGTAGAATACAACACGAGCTGCGCCCGCATCATATAATGCCTGAATACAATCCTCATCAACGTTCACTGTTTTTGTATAAATATCATCAATTAAAATAACCGTTTTGTCTCGAACTACATCGGCATTGATATGGCAAGTGTCATTTGTAATCCCCACATAGGGTTCGCTACCACAATTATCAAAGCCTGGCAAATTTTTATGAATATGTGTTGTCTTCGTATTTGTATGTCGCATAATACAACTGATGCCATCTGTGATACCTGAGTATCCGTTGGCCTGTAATATTCTGACACACTCTTGCACCGCATCGCGGAAGCCCAACTGGTTAGGTGACATAAATGCTTTAGATCTAGGTACAACGGCAACAACCGCCTCCTCAAGATTTTCAGCCTTCATGATATCGGGTATATCCCTTTTTACTCTATCATACACTTCCTGACGGGCAGATTTTAGGACACTAGGACAATAGTTGTTCAATGTATTTTTTAAGGTATTAAGAAAATCAGGATTTCCAGGCTCACGAAAGCGCAAATACAAGTCACGATAATAACCAACACAGTCACGAGATAAATATTCATTACTAGATAAAGTAAAACGTCTAATTAACTGTTCCATATGAACCTCCATGTATAAAAACTACATAATTATTGTTAAACCTGTGGAGTGCCCATCACTCAATTTCAAACCGTCAAGGACGGTCTCCAAACAAAGGAGATTTATGTATATAGAGAGGAGAAAATTTATTTTTAAAAGGAGAACTATCATGCTACTTGATGTTTCAACCCCTCAGGTTTAACTTGTGTGTTCATTATACGGATTAAACAAAAATAGAGATAATCAAAAAAACTAGGAACAAAAAAGAGGTCTCAAAGACATCTATAACAGATGCCTTTAAGACCTCTTTACTTGAGAGTAACTATATTTGAACTCCCATAGAATTCAGCTGTACGGGCTATAAACCCTATTTGTTTTGTAATGTCACACGCACTTGACCAAGACTTTGGCTAGACAAACGACCTATGCCACAATGCTGTCCAAAAAGAGCCAAAATAGTAATCAGTTGATTTTCTTCTTCTGTTAATTTGGAGATATTAAAGGTAAACTTACCTACAAAACCAGTAAGCCCTCGATCACGACCATAAAACACTCGTTTTGTATGACCTTCCCAACGTTCAAGCCTTACTTTGTCAGCAACAGTTCGTATTAAATCCTTGTCTAATACATCCGTCATATCGCCAGCATTCCATTTATCTACGAGAGAAGAAAAAATAAGACTTGATGTAGGGAATGTTATATCTCCATAGGTTCCGTTAAAGGATGTAGGCATCATAACCTCAAAGGTTATGTATTTCGCCGGTTTTGCAGAGAGACGGCGACTAATGAGCTCTAGTTCATTATCTACTTTCAAAGGTAAATTGAAAGGTGCGCCATACCGAATACCTATAATAGTAGTACGTAAACGTCCGAAGATGACCTCCAGTCCCTCAGGTATACCTTCTAATAAGCCCCATAACTCACTATGCCATACAGAAATCTGTAAATATAAGATATCCCCACGTCGAATAGAATTGTCTTGACGGGATTCTTTGAAGGATAACTGCACTCTAAAGGGTTTTATCCCTTCCATATCATGCCACCATGTAGCCTCATCTGCATCTACATGACTAAGAATAGAGAAAAGTGCCGCATGTAAGTATCGCCCAGTAAAGGCAGGCAAGCTGCCTCTATTTTGAGCCTCTAAAGCAATCGTAACTGTTCCAAGCATTATTTAGACCACTTTGCGATGAAGGATTTAGGTGTATCTAACTTGCTACGGTATTTGATACGAGGATCCATTTTATTATTCTTAATAGTCATCATAGAAATACCTTCAGTCCAGTTTTTAGCTGCATTTGGACCATTAGCAATATTCCAATCTAGCATCATGAATAAATCATCTAACATAGCTTTATAAGAGGATATGTTAGAACCTAGTACATTATCGCGATACTGAGTGAAGGATTCTACATACTCTTTAGGTGTAGTTGTACTATCACCTGTATTCCAGGCATCACCGCCAAATAGGCTACCATACCGTTCTTTACTATCGAAAACCGTTACAGCAGACTCTAGTTTAATACTACCAAAACCGATGGATTTCCCCATACCAAGTTTATAGTATGTACGACGATTACCGCCAGAGTAATGATCTAAATCTAGGGACATCAACAATGCACCTAGCTCAACACTGCTTAAACGGTCAAAATGAATGCGGCTTTTAAAGGTAACGCCAGTATCAACTGGACGGATTTTACGAGTACCTTTAATGGCCTTTTCCTCCTCTGTACGAGTCCAATCTTTTGTTTTTGCTAAAGGTTGATGCCAGTACATTTTATAACCGCGAATGGATGCCCCTTCGTGTCCCCAATGGTTATAAGTAGAGTGATTATCTACATCTTGCTCTAAATACAATTGAAAGGATGTTGGATTAGGCCCCATCAATGGATGTGGGTAATCAGATTGGCACATTCTCACAGGTCCCACAACATGAGCATCGGAGAAGGATAAGCGGCCAGCCCAATTATCACCGTAGCCAAATACACTATCACAAAGATCCACACCATTATTATGTTGCTCTAATGTAGTTGGTAAGTGATCGCTAATTTTCAAGTCATATGCAATACGATAGAATCGACCATGACCAAAATGCTCTACAATACCATCTTTTTCAGAGAAGAAACATGGCACTACAAACTTAACATCATCACAACGAGTATAATTCTTAGCTGCATCACCAGATTTACCGACTTTTTTATCCAATAGATTTAATGTACCACGGTTCTTATCGTCTTTATAACTGTCGATACATTCTTGAAGAATCGGAATGCGCTTACCTTCAAAATTAGCAAGTCGAGTAATGCGCATATAAGACTTTTTAGAATTCATTCTACCCGTATGGATATTTACATACTGATCATTCCAATCGATAGACGGAGTATCTTTCTTCTTCTGCATTTCATAATCGTCAGAATAAGACATTTTTCTAGATTCACTAGGTACAGCAAAATAGTTATTGTCTACAGTCTGAATAATAAAGCCAGGTGTTGCTTTTGTAGCAGCTTTCATTTCACCTTTGCCATTCTTTTCCATCCCTACCATGCGAGAAGCATAGTATTCTTTGAGAGATTTAATAGAACTTGCAAAATCACGGAAATACAAATGTCTATCTTCGAAATCACCAAGACCTGTGCCTCGTTGGTAAGGTCTAAAGCTACTAGCCGTAACAATCTTAAAGATTTGTTTTACCATCCCCTTAAGGCTGGCCCCCGGAATTGTAGGATTATCTTGTCCACCATAAAATTCAAGTGGTGTATCCTCGTCTTGTTTAGATGGACCACCAATGAATAATGGTGTTTCTGTAGTAATCGTAAGGTCGATATAGCCTGTATGTGTATCAGCTTGTTGTACATGATCACAGTATGCTTTGAGTACATCTTTTGTAACCCCTTCAAAGTGACCATTGTAAAACTCAGCTGGAATTACATGCTCTGGCAAACGAACAAAGTTGTACGCTGCGCTTGCTGGCTCACTTAGGTATTTGCTGTTACCACCGCTGCGATTACCACCTTGATTATTGTAGGAATTATTATAGCCACCAGAGCGATTTTGACCGCCACGATTGCCACCGGAATGTCTTTCATTGGCTACTTTTTCAACATCCATCCCTGGGTTATTTCGTGCAAAGAAGGCCGCACTAGCAGCATGTCTATTTTTACTTTTACCTTTACCAGCCATACTAGACCTCCTTAGCTTCAATTTTGACATATCGATAATCTGTATAGCTCGCTTGATGATTATCTAAATAGCCAATGTAATTGCGTGTCGTTAAATAACAGTATTGTTTTATTGTGAATACAGGGATAATTTGTGAAAGTTTACGTCCTGTATCAACTAAGCTTGTAAATCCTTCTACTCGGTTCAACTGAGTACGACCTGCATCAACTTCACCAATCATACGGGAGGAAGAATCAACGTATGTTACAGGTTCACCAGCTTCATCGTTAATATAGCGATACACAATCTCACCATGTTGTACAGTGAGTCGCAATTCTTCCTTTTCATTAAAGATACGCATATCTTGTAGATATGCCAAGTCTATATCAGTTGTTCCATCAGAAAATTGGAAGCCACTTTGCTTGTAATAGCCCCATTTAACTTCATGGACAGACCAAGTAATAACTCGGCCCTCTTGTTTCATGTATTCATTTACTACAGCTAGTACGTTCACATTAGCTGTAGGGCCGCATGTGCCGCAAGTACGTGTATATACACCTTCATGGCTATGTAATTGTTTACTCATGAGCACCCTCCTTAGCTAACATTGTATCCTCTGTAGATTGATGTAACGCTTGTACCAAAGCTTCAAGTTTAGTGGATTCACCTTCCGTAACCTTACCAGTACCATCGATACCATAGCTTTCACCATGATATTGAACCGCAACAGAGTTACCTTTAATGCGGCCATAACCGATTGTACGATTAGCGCCCAACGTAATTTGACCTGTCATAAGATCTTTTACAAGGAGTAGCACAAGGCCCGCTTCACTATCACTACAGTCTTTAACAGTCATACGCAATGGAAATACTAACTGTTTACCTTTACCCTTACGTACAGGATGGTCTTGGAATAAAGCACCATTCATGGCACCACCTGTAAAGCGGTCCACTCGAATGCGAGGTTGTTCCTCTTGTATAAAAGATTTATCAAAGTAAACTTCATCTACCATGACACGACCTTTACGGCTTTCATTTGTTTTTTCAATGCTATAGCCAAAGAGTGCATCCACCGCTTGATTGCTACGGCTTAACGCCTGTAGTATACGGCTACAATGGTGACGTAATACGCCCTTAATGGATGTACCTGGAATAAAGAGAGCTACGGACTTATCTTCCCAAGCCTCTTCGAAGATAGATTTAATAAGAACAGTATCTTCTAAATAGCATTCCATATCTATAACAAGGTCTTTTTCAGCAATCATGCGTCGCTCAGGAATAGCAACAGATGTGCCAACTTTGCGTAATAACCAGGCTTTTACATGTTCTGGCTTAGTGAAGTCATAATGCTCTAAAGAAATATCTTTACATGCTACGCGACCTAAACCATTCACCGTACGAGCACCAATGGAGATGCCGTTTTTAAGTAGATTAGCTAGTGCTACAAGAGCTCGCTCAATCTTATCCGCTTGATTTGCGTGGCATTGACGAATCACGCAATCGATACGCAATCGACCAGTCGCACCAGACTCGATTACTTCGAAGTCATATTTTGCGCCATCTTTAGTGACACCACGCACATCGTCTATACAGATGCCATCACGAACGACAATATTTGTATTATCTAATGGAATATCATTGATCTGTAATGCGCTTTGTGTACCTTTGTCATCAATGGAACCAAATAATACATCTTCAGATACAGGTTCAAGGCCTTGAATCGCTTGGCGCAATACGCCTGCTAAGGATGTCCCAGGAATGAATGGTTGGCCATCGTGATAGGTTACCACGATATCATCTACAGTATCATTTAAAATATCATTACTAACACCAGCTCGAATAACGAGAGGGCTTGTGAGTTTGACAGTACCAGTTAGAGTGTACCGCCCTATTACACTTGCAGAGTTTAACATACGACGGTCCTCCTTACTTAATCTTTCTAATATGTCTAAAGAAATATGTCCAATATTCGTAGGCCACTACATTTGAAAGTTTTTGTTTGTCGAGCCCTACCATATCGACTAATTCAGCAGGAATTTCGTAGTATGTTCCACTTTCACCAGATTTTGCCAAACAAGCTGCCACTAATGTAGGCGCATCAAAATCAATGATATACTCCATCAAGTTAACACGTTTTGTTTCACTGCGCGTATAAGCATGCTCTAAATGGAACTCACGCAAGTTCTTTTCAATAACTCTAGGCTCATTTTTCTTTTGCCCTTCTGCCTTCTTGTCTTCCAAGAATTTTTGTAATTGCTTATGACCAGTTTCATGATTTGTACCAAGTTCAGTCAATAGTACAGATGCAAAATGCTTAGATATACCACTTCTAGACATAGTACGTTTAATATACGTATCTACATCGTGAGCAGCACGCAAACGAGCATTTACAATAATTTGTTTTTCCAATACCTTTTTTGCAATTTCTTGTGTTGGCATATGTAAAGATTTGAGCTTAGGTACTTCTTGCTTACCTAATTTCACTAGTTTGAACTCGCCAGGAGTCCATAAACGGCCTTGACCGTAGCCCTCTTGAAGTCGAGTACCCATGCCGTTATACAAGATATTTTGTAGTTTATCTAGATCATCTTGAGACCAACCAGATTCCTTTACAAGCTCTACGATACTACCAGCAGATGCAGACGCTTCAGCACTACTACGAACGCCCCAAATACTATTAAAGCTTTGCTCCTCTTGATAAGAGGCAAACACAGTACCTACAGAGATATCTGAACCAATTGATTGGACTGCTTGAGCTACTACATGACCAATAGACTCATTACCTAGCACTAATGGCGTATGAAGTCTTACATATACAGAGTTACCACTATTTACTGGCGTTGGAACATCTGTAATATCATCAATTTCAACGATACAATGACCATATTCAGTACGACGAGAGCGCCCGATATGACAATCCAACTGTTTAGGGAATTGACGAACAAACTCTTCTAATGCAGCTTTAGGCCCCACCACAGAACCTACAAATACTTGATTTGGCTCAATGTATTCATAGTTAAAAATATTTCTGCCCTCATTACTGCGACCTTGCACACGTTCTTGCTCTAAGGATCGAGACATATGTAACTTAATAGCCGTTTCAATTTGTACGGGGCTACATTCTTTGCCATCTACAATGACAAAACCTTTAACACCTTTAAAACCCAAAAGATCTTTACCGGTGTAGAAGTCTACGACATCATCACTGGCATAGCCTTCTGCATTTTTATTCTTTTGTAAGCTCAACGGTGCTGGAAAAGACGTACCTTTTGGCGTATGCTTATAGGCCGCAACAAATCGCAAGTCACCATAGAATAAATTCATAAAATCTTGGTTTTTATGAGCCTCTCTACCAAGCTTATGAGAGGAAATAAACTGAGATGCGAAAAGACCGCGCAATACTCGTCCATCAATAGAGCCACGCGTAGATGTTAATACACCTGCCGTGGAGGAATTCGCAATAAGCGTTGGGGATTTAACAGTAATCGTAATATTTACTTGTTCCATAATGTACCCCCTAAAGATTCTAAATCAAAAGATGTGTCATCAATTATGCATTCCACTTGACCAAAGCCACGATTACGTTTACCACCAATGCCAGTCAAATTACGCACTGCACATGCTAAAATCAATCGTTCTAATTCCGTCATATCTTCCACATCGATTCGACCACTGAAAGCAAGACCTCTATTGAGAACGCGAGAGTTATGCAACGTCCCCTCTAGTGCTGTACCTGTTACTTGATCGATAGATGTGTAATAACGCATAGATGTGTACTCTTCGAGGACACGTTCCTTCGTAAACACTGCTGGATATTGCTCTTCAAGAGCCGCTAATTCACTAGCTACCACGTCATAATCAGCAATTGTTAAATTAGAAATAGATAATCTAGGGTTATCCTCTGCACCTTCAAGGCGATTAAACAATACCTTTACATCATCAATAGTAAAGGTATTCAAACCTGCGGCATACATCATTTCAGCTACTTCAATGGCACTTTCGTATAAAACACCACGCACACGTTTAGCAGGAATAAAAGGAATTCCATAACGATCATGGACGATAGTGCTGTCCGTGTTGACATCGCCTTGGCCGGACATAAGCATCGTTGGCGACAATAATTTAATAGTTAATGTGTACATACTTACTCCAATCCAGGCAAAACATAATCCATTAATTCTATGGCATCAACATATGGCGTACGCATTTTACCATTTACCTTAGCCCACAGTTTTTCTTTGAAAGCATCCCAACCAGATACAGTAGGCATAAATTTATTAGTGTTGCGCAGCTGCTCGAGGAATACAGTCCACATATGTTCATTATCTTGTAATACAGAACGCAATTCTTTGACCTTATTATGAGCCAGCAAATCACCTGAATATGCTTTATCCTTAACCAAAATAAATTGATGTGTACACTCTAATAATTTTGAAAGAGCAAATATATCTTTTTCAGCCTCAATATTATCATTAAACACTTGATATGGCCCAAAATGCATATTACCGGTTAAGCTACTATATTCATTAGCGAAAAATTGCTCCAAGGTAGGTGCTGTTTCACCATGAAGGAAGGCAAAATCCATCCAACAAGACTCATTAACCTTATGCACCGCATTATATTCACGCATTTTAGATTTAGCGCTATCGCAAAGCTGCTCTGCCATTTCATAGCCTCTAAAGAATGGGTAAGACGTAGGAATTACAGCAATACCAGCGCAAGAAGAAATGGATATGCCGTTCTTATCACTCAAGAGTTGTTGCATTAAATAGTGAGAGGCTTGTACTGCAATACGAGCATTGCAAATAAAAGTAATATCATCGCCACCAATGATAATCGGACGGATTGGCAACATATTCTTAGACAATTCGAGGTTTTCATCAAGAATATCGTATTTATCAATAATCCATTGCACCAATGCTTTAAAGCTCTCCAATGTCTTTGTAGCTACACGTTTAGAAAGAGCACTGCGTTCTTCTAATGTTTTACATTGTCTAAAGTGAGCACCCATGTTATTACCATCGATATGAACAATAGCAATATCATTAATTCCTGTTTTACTCTTTTCGGTAGATTGGTTTTGACCTAACTCTTCAAATTCAGATGGAAATACCCAATCAGTCGTTTCCGTACCAAATAAGTCTATTTTTAAACGGCTATTCGCAGCCTCAAAGGCTTCAAATTTAGCTGTGAAGGATGTAGCAACTAAGCGCTTGTCATCACCAAAGCTTTGCGTTGTATCTGCTACATCACCACTGAAATCACAAATGGTTGTCAAACCTGTATTAGCAGGATGCACTATTGGATTCAATGCAAATTGATTAGATTTCAATTGTTTATATAATTTACCGAGATCTGCAGAAAACTGTGTTCCATCAAGAGCAATGTAACCAGTTGTGGCACCTACTTTTAGACCTGGATACTGCACCAAAACTTGAGTCGTAAATTTCTTAACAATATCTTGAACCAAACTTTCATGTTTATCATCTACAAGAACCAGAGCACTACCGCCGCCAATATACGCAACGTATATAGGTTTTGGAAGAGATGTAATGCTGTCACTACGTGTCAACCAGGATGTAGTATCAGCCTCTACCCCAAGCTCATTGATAATTTCTTTACACAGTACATCCTCAAACAATCTATCCACAATAAACGATGCTCCAACATTGGCCTTCAGTTTATTGTTAGCAAAAATATACTTTTGAATAGACTGCACATCAAACAATATGGCATTTACTTGCATAGGCTCACTCCTTACCTATTAACACAACATTTATAAATGACAATATTCTCGAAATTGAACAAATTGAAAGTTGACGATTTTCTCATTTATGCCTGCTTCGTAAGATTCACTCACCAAGCGCTCACTAGTGGCTGCTAATACAGTAATTCCCACTGCTAATAGTCGTTCCACTAAAGCGTGACAGTATACAAATTCCCCCTGGCACAAGACAGCCTGTGGATTGAGACTTATAATCCTCCCTGCATATTCCTGTACTAGCTGCCCAATTTCACCAGATGGTAACGCTGGATCAATGAGGGGAAATGGTATATCTACCACCTCACCATATTGATGAGCTGCTGCCAACTGTTCATCCGACCAATATTGAGAAGGATGATTCGTATGATTGATAAACATAACCACTCCTCACTATACAAACCACAAAACAAAATTCATTTATTATTCATCTTTAATAATAGCAAATCGTATAAAAAAAATCACTCATAAATACATGATTTATGAAAGATTTTTCATATTTTATAAATTGTATATAATTACACGAATGTATAGGCTGATACCATATTTTTACATATACATTGGCCCCTACTATCAAGATATATTCTCAGATTTTTCAATATCTACTGTTTCACCTAACGATTTGAGATATGAAATAAAAGCTTGTATTTCTTGTTGAATCCATTTTCTTGGTCCTAGATTATCAAGGCGAGAAAGCTCCGTTTTCATATAGTCCTCATAAAGCTCCACCCATTTCTTATTGGTCTCTTTAGATAAAAAACAACCTCGTTGTGATAGATCAAAATCTTCAGGGAGTATCATATGACGATTCAATAGTTTTAATACAAAGCGATCGATTATATCTTGCCTAAATATATCCATTACATCGTACACTAAACTATCCTTTCGATTATTTGTGCTATGTAGAACACCTATGCGTACATCTAAACCAGCAGTCAACAAACAGGCACGTACTTCCCGTTCTAAAAACGAATAGCCATAACTCAAGATAGCGTTAACAGGATCAGGGCTAGGATGACGTCTACGGCCAGAAAATTCCCATGGTTCAGATAATACATACCCTAATACAGAAAAATAAGTCCTAGATGCTAATCCCTCTATACCACGTAATGTGTCTACTTTTTTTGTTCTTTCTACACGTTTCAGCAACGCTTGCATCGTTCTATGTACGGCCACAAAATTTGGAATGCATTTACTCTTTTTGTACTGATTCAACAAGGCTATCTGACCTTTAATCTTACGTCGAACAATATATTTTGCCCCATCTAAGGCAAATTCTTGATTTTGAAAGCATGCTACTTACCACAACAAACGTTGTAAAGTCGTATGCTCATCCCCTAAGGTCCCTACAAGCTGATACTTATAATCTACAAACTGAATGAGAGAACCTTGCTTCACTAAAGAAAACATAACCTGCGTAGAAATTTGAATCGTTCGACCTAATACAAGGTTTGATACAGTCGCTATAGGAATTTCTTTAATAACAGAATGATCTTTTTCAAGTACTAACAATCCTCCATCTTGTCGTATCGATATACCAGGTGTCATTACATATAAAGTTTCTAACATCACAACCTCCTACAAAATTAAATGATCAACATCTTATCCTCTGTTAATGGAATCATTTTATTACACCATATAGGTGTCTTAGCTGTGTCAGAAATAGAGACGATGAGGAGACGCCGTGTTTCATCCCCTTGTGTTAGCACCTCAAGCTTTTTGGCAATCGTTTCTACTCTAACGTGAGCATGAACACATAAAAACACACTATACTGTACGCGGTAACAGAAGGATTCTAAATACTTAACTACCTTATTTCTAATTTTAGTATCGGAAATATCATAAGAAATAAGATACTGCATCAGAACCTCCTGTATCTTTACTTTCTACCATTAGTCAGAGAATCAAAAATCATAAGCAATACAATCCCACACAAAAATATCCCTATGAAGCCAGTCATTCCATTTACTCCTTTATTAAACAACAATCATTGAATCCGGTCTTTCACCATAATTATTAGGATCTTCATCCCCTGGCATCAGCACTAAACCAATTTTTACAAATCCCATTATTTTAGCCAAAGTGGGCTCAAAAATAGCTATTATAGCGGCCACAATATAAATACCTGCTAAATAAGTTGGTCCATTTAAATCATGAATACGCCGCGATGCAATAGCTAACTCTCGAACAACAGAATACCCTATGATTGACCAACCCAATATCCAGAAAAACTTTGATACAGAGGCAAGACTAATACAAAGGCCCCCAAGATAGCCAATACCAATAATCATCAACAAATTCATAGAATAAGAGCGACGATTCATACGCCCTGATAAGGACAACATAGACTTTAATTCTTGCTGTAAAGTTTCCATAATACCCTCCTTAATAATCATTTCGTGATGGTAATACAAGCCACACTAATAAAGTTAAAAACAACATTGCCATATACTACCTCCTATATAAGACCAATTAAACTTGTTGAGTTCATTATACGAATCATACTGAAAGTGAACTAATCAGAAAAACTAGGAACAAAAAAAGAACTGTATCTTTGTGTGACATACACAAGAACACAGTCCTTTATTATTATGTAGTTTTTAAGTTAGATATTCCCATTCTTCGACGCATACCGTAAACGGTAAGCACTGTTGCAACCTTGGAAATTCACCACACACGGAACATGGACCGGGTTTCAATACCGTAAACAGTAAGCTGAATCCCTTATCACCCTCGTTTTACCTTCACTTCGTTCAGGCACTTGAGATGTGCGGACCTCATCGTCACTTTGCTCCTCTGCTGTCTCGCACCCTTCTGCACATACCGCAAACGGTAAGTGCTGTTGCAACGTAGAGCTAATGTTTTGAAACTCATTAAGTTCTTCGGGTTTCAATACCGTAAACGGTCAGATTGGGCTCCCACTGGATCAAAAATACCGATAAGCATAAGTAAATACTGGTGGTAAATGATTTTTCTAAGGTTACAGTAATTATAAGGGGTTCTCGATTTTACGTCAATATTCTTTATAATTTTCTTTCTGACTTATGGCTTATTTTTAATTAAATGTAGATAGTATCCAAGTTTAACAACTTTTAGCTTAATTTGAATACCTAAAAAAGGATTTAGTCTATCTACTACATATAAAAAGGCCTATCCATACGACATCATATGAATAGGCCTACATACAATTATATTCCATCATTATTTCTACTATTAATCCTCAAGATACCAAGCGAATATATACAACAATAGTAATCCTATTAGAGTTGACATGTACACCCCTCCTATACTCAATCAAATAATTCGTCTAGTACAAAATCTACCGCTTCATCAACAGCTATTTCTATTACTAAATCCAATAGTTCATCCATATTTTCACCTCATTACAATTAAAACCTTTTAATACAATCCTTAAAACTTACATCTCCTGTTTTCTACTAATTTATATTGTAACAATTGTTTCATACTATTTTCTCCTTACATTAGTCCTCAAATAATTTACATACTATTAATCCTACGGCAAAGCCTATATATGGATACATACTATCATCTACCTTTCTTAATATATCAACCAACAACTAGTCATCAGACTTAACGGCTTGATATACGGACACACCTAATAATACACCTGCTGCAAAACCTTCCCATGCGGCTGCGGCCGCTGCTGCTGCAAATAATGGTAGCATATTAATTCCTCCTAAAATACATATAAACAAAACAAATCCTTTGACATTTACAATTTCAAATATTTAATTCTACAAGTCATTCATTACCTCCCACCTCATATGACTACATTAACTATCCATAGTATAACCTTATCAAAGATACAATTGAATTCATAAAAACTAAGGCGAACTATCATCTCTATAATTCAAGTATTTCGCTCTGGGTTACAAAATAATTATAGAATGAAAATCGACAAATCCATATTCAAAAAAACTAAGACGCAAAAAAAGGGTGAATCTAAAGATTCACCCTTTTACATTAAATATGAAAATACACAATCATAAACGATAAAAGCTGTTACCTTGTCACCTTCGTTTTACCTTCACTTCATTCAGGTACTTGAGATGTGCGGACCTCATCGTCGCTTTGCTCCTCTGTTGTTTCGAACCCTTCGGCGCATATCGTAAACGGTAAGTGTTGTTGAAACCATCGGATACATCTTCTACCAGCCAGGCGGAACAGACTATCAGCGTATTTCAATGCCGTAAACGGTAAGTACTGTTTCAACTGACAAAATGCTCGCTCAGTTCGGCGCTGATTGGGTGGTTTCAATACCGTAAACGGTAAGTACTGTTGTAACTTGGTATTGCGACAATTTGAATGGAATTTTGCTCGAAAGTTTCAATACCGTAAACGGTAAGTACTGTTGCAACTTAATAATGACCATATCAGCATGAAAATTGATTACAGTTTCAATACCGTAAACAGTAAGACTATTACCTTATCACCTTCGTTTTACCTTCACTTCGTTCAGGCACTTAAGATGTGCGGACCTCATCGTCGCTTTTCTCCTCTGCAGTCTAGCACCCTTCGGCGCATACCATAAACGATAAGTGCTGTTACAACGCTATTGCACGTGGTATCACAGATTATACAGGAGGGGTGTTTCAATACCGTAAACGGTAAGCTGAATCCCTTATCACCCTTGTTTTACCTTCACTTCGTTCAGGTACTTGAGATGTGCGGACCTCATCGTCGCTCTGCTCCTCTGCTGTCTCGCCCCCTTCGGCGCATACCGTAAACGGTAAGTACTGTTGCAACCGGAAACGGCTACAGAAATTTTGCCTAAGCAATTTTATGGGTTTCAATACCATAAACGGTAAGCTAAATCCCTTATCACCCTCGTTTTACCTTCACTTCGTTCAGGTACTTGAGATGTGCGGACCTCATCGTCGCTTTGCTCCTCTGCTGTCTCGCCCCCTTCGGCGCATACCGTAAACGGTAAGAGCGATTGCAACTCAGCAAAAAGTTGAGCAAAAAGCCATCAATAATCAGGTGAAGTTTCAATACCGTAAACGGTAGGTACTGTTGCAACGAAAAGATATTTTGGTGTTGTATATGCAATGGCTACTAGTTTCAATACCGTAAACGGTAGGTACTGTTGCAACGGATTCTACAGACGGCTACACTGGCAGAAAATATGTTTCAATACCGTAAACGGTAGGTACTGTTGCAACGAAGTTACTGCTGAATGTAAAGCGCTAGAAAAAGCGTTTCAATACCGTAAACGGTAGGTACTGTTGCAACAGTATCTCTCAGAAAGCCAGTATTCATGGAGCTAAAAAATAGGTTTTGGAAAACCTCATACCGAAAACGGTCAGTTTGTACTCCCCTTAGATTAAAAATGCTCATGAACATAGGTAAATACTGGTGGTAAATGATTTTTCTAAGATTACAGTTATTATAAGGTTTTTTGAATTTAACGTCAATATTCCTCATCATTTTCTTTTTTGATCATCTTAGCCAAATACAGATAAAACTTATATTCAGCAAATTTTATAATACATTTATTACAGTAGAAAATGATTGTGACCGAATGTTACATATATAAAAGACCTACTCATATGAGACATCATATGAATAGGTCTAATTAACATCAGATTCAATTATAATGATCAAAATTACTCCTCAACACAAACATGAACTAAACCAAACTCAACAAATAGTCCCATACAAACACCTCCTCCTATATTAAAAGCTTCGAATAACACAATTACAAATCTACACGACCAATCTTTCTACACATGTTACCTCCTTATTATATGAACTTAAATTAACCATCTAAAGTATGAACCGATTCAGTCTACCTATGAGTTCATAAAAGTAGAACGAATCTTTGGTTTTATGAATCAAAAGGTATTGTATATAGGTTACAAGGTTATTATAAAATGTGAACCCATATATCCCTATTCAAGAAAACTAAGACGTAAACATGAATTTTAAGATCCGCTTATATATCTATTATTTTACTGTGGACTAGGCTCTATGTAATTTATATAAAATTTGGTATATTATTCATAAAAGCTTCATTTTTTATTCTCGATTCTCTAGGAGCCATATTATGGAACATCATATTTACCTAACATTTTTAAGCACCTTACATACGAAAAATAATCCATATAATCCGCAAAAACTAGAAAAATCAGTTATTAATCTTACTGAGCTAGCGCCCTTTGATATCATCCGTCAAACCAATGAATCCGCTTTAAAGTATCTTTTACATAATAAAAGAAAAGAGAACTCCACTTTCAAATTAGATAAGCTGTTCTTTTTTAAATCACCAGAAATGGAGAATACATTTAAAGAATCTACCATATCAAGCCTCAACGTATTTGAAGAGCAAATGTGTGATTATATCAATAATACCAGTATACCTATTACGTGGGGCCCAGAAACAATTAATTATATAGATTGTGGTGACATCGACTATATAGACAATCTAAAGGACAGTATCATAGATATGTCTCAAGCTATAATGGAATATTACAAAAGCAAGTCATCTGATGACAGAGTTATCTTACATGTAGACTTATCTGGTGGCCCACGAACAGCTATTATGCTGATGATTGCCATCATTAGACTAGTAGCTTTTCAAGGCATTGAAATTGGATCTATTTTATATGCCAATGTAAATGCAAATAACAATAGCATAGTTCGAGTATATGAAGGGAACTCCATCTATAATATTTACGATATGATTACAGGATTTGCTGAGTTCAACCAATTTGGTAGTGTTGATACCTTAAAAAACTATGTAAATACTTTAGATAACCCCGATGTCCAAATCAAAGAACTAATCTCTAGCATGGGAGATTTTTCAGAAGCCGTTCGTCTATCTAGTCGCGGTATATTCCAAAGATCCATGGAGGACATTCATAAACTTTTAACAGATATCGAATCCTCTAAACAAGAAATACCTGCAAATAATAGGGAAAACCATAAAAACTTTGAAATTGAGGCACTCAAATTAATGAGTGGCAAAATTCAAAATAACTATAAAACAGTGCTAGCTAATAAAGAAGACGATTTAGCATACATTGATTGGTGCCTAGATAATGGTTATTTACAGCAAGCCTTAGCACTATTCGCTGAATTTGTACCTCGTGCTATTTTAGAATCTAAAATGATTATTTTAGATGACACAATCTTCCCTACAGACTCAGACAATGAATTGAGTGCCTCTATGGAGAACTTTAATACGATTAATGAGTATACCGCCAAAACAATGGAAATCGTAAACAATAGAGCGACTAAGATTAATAATAAAATAAAAAGTGTATTACTGAAATACTTTAGTGGTGATTTTTCAAAAGAGTCTAAGCGAATTATCAAAGAAGCATTAAAAGACAAGAAAAATAACACTAGCACTAACATTACTAGAGAAGATACACAATATCCTAAATTTGAGGAGCAACTAATAAACGATATTAATCAAATAATCTTAAAAGAAGCAGAAAAAGAGCCACATAATTATTTGAAATACAAAACGTTTCCCAATAATAATGTTAATGTGCCTAGTAAGCTACTTCGACTTATCAGTAATATAGGTATAAATACCAAATCTATTGTAGGTATAAATGAGTTTAACAAAAATATTAGAAGATATTTTACTGCTGCACTTGTACATCAATTAGAAGAAATTAAAGATTTGCCTAGCGATGTTGTAACAGTTAATGATCAATATGAAATTACACTTAACGACACTAATAAACTCTTTAAGGTAAGAGATGCATTTATTTCAATCTTCACGAACTCAAACAATGATGATATATATCGTTTTCTATTTGCTAATTTTGTATCATATCAATATCCAATAGATTTATTCCCCCATCAACTTTATGGAATAGATGGACTCACACTTAATTCAGTATTAAAAAGCAATCCAGAAAAAATAACACAAGTAGCTCGCATATTAAACCTTTATAGAACATTAAAAGGTAGTCGAAATGATACGGCACATGCACGTGAAGAAAAACGGGGCCAGTTTATTGAAAGTGAAGACATAAAAAGGGAATTAAAACAATGTCTTAATGATATTCGTGAGGTTCGTGAGTATATCTGTACGTATAATCAACAATAATTTCATAAAAACCAAAAGGCTATAGATTATTACTATCTATAGCCTCTTATATTAAATATCCTATTTTCTACTCAATTCTCTTGCCATTGCTACACATTTACGAATCTCATGGCGTAGTTCTTGGGATGTAGTATACTTACATAGCATTTCTTTATTCGCATGGTTACTATCATTACGTGCCTTTTTTATCTCAAAGTATTGCTCAATAAACTTCATTGTCTTAGTTACATCCTCTAATGCTACATGCGGAATATATACACCCGAAACCTCAAATAAAGGAACCCCTTTATCATACGGTTTTCGTTGTGATAATAATAACTCAGCCGTAGTCACTGCACTATCTTTAGTATCTGATAATTGATGCATAATAAGACTCTTATATGCCTTATATTTTTTTTCTTCAATTAAATAATTTAATATAGCATTACATACCATATTACGCGCTAACATACTTGTTTTTTTCAACCTAAATGAAGAATTATCTGCATCACAAATAATATACTCTTTAAATTCCTCTTTACTTAAAACTTCAGATATTATATTTTTACGTAATGACTCTAAGATATTATTAAAGGCTTCTATATTCTCTGCACTTTCAAGAATATCTTGCAAAAACGAGATATATTCTAATAATGTATAATTTTCAGCATATCTATCGTCTTGTAAATAAAGTGTAAACCCATATTGATTTAAAAGAACCTCACATTTTTCTCTAAGTTTAGTAGTTTCTTCATCCACCATCAGATGAATACGTTCTTTCTGCTTTTGGAGGTCTCTTTCAACAATTTGTATTTTCTTTTTTTCGTTTCTTACGAATTTAATATAATAAGTAATTACTTTATCGATATTAGGAGCTACTTCATCTTTTTTTGCATTTATCATAGCTGCCAAGCATTGCATACGAGCGTTATTAATAGAATTAAATAAGCGCATAGGCATAGACCGTACATCTTTTTCAGAAGTTTTCTTATCATGATCGGGCATGACTACATTATAAAATGTACTAAACTGGATATGATTCCCCGCTCTATTCCATGCTTTTATAGCAGCTTGGAGCAATCTCTTTTCTTTATTCTGTTGCGTATCTTCATAATATGCATTAAACACGAGTGGATCATACTCTATAATACCTTTACCTACTGCGTATTCCGGTACATATTCACAAAATAAGGTAAGTGCTTGTTGCAAATAATCATGATCTAAACACCAATCAATATAGGCTAGTTCATCAGAAGCATGATTACGATGATGTTGTAAAAGGGTAGTATACGACTGCTCAATAGGTTTATGCAATAATTCAATTAATTCTTGGTCAAAGGTCTTATTATCATCTGTATTATTTGCCATACTATGTACTAAGGATAAGCTATCATCAAGACGAGCTATAGATTTTTCAAATGCACCACGGCTTGAAATATTAATAGCTTCTGAAAAGCTGTCCATAGCTTTTAGCAATTTTTTTGTAGCTGTAGCAGTCGATTCAATATTACCTGTTCCAATATTTTCAGGTGACTTAAAGTAAGTATTTAATTTTTTGGCACTACCAAATAGTTTAAACTCTTCAAATCCTGCAATAATATCAAATAGCTCATAAATATCTAGCACTTTATGAACTGTAATTTCTCCTGGGCCGTTCTCAATCTCCTTATAACCAGAGTAATATACATCATCAACAATGATACCATGATAGGCGAGCAGTCTACTAATAACAAGGAGAATCATAGCTGCATTGCGTGGGCCACCAGTGATATCCATATAGAGGCGGACCTCATCTTTATCATTGGTGAAAGTATCTTTAAAGTCAAGAATCTTCTTTGACATCTCAATGATGCTAGACTTAATACGACTAATATCATCTAAGTCTGTACCACATGGGACATGATCAAGAGCATCTAAAAAGGCCTGCTCATTGTGGCCCATCACGTTATAAAACTTACACATTTGATTAACAAAGATATCATAAGATGATGGGCTATTACTTTGATGTGCCATTACACCATCAGTACATAATAAATATATCTTATCAAAGGATATATCTCTTGTTTTTTCATCCTTCCATGTATGGTATAAAATATATTTCAAAGACGACTCATTCGTGGCAATGCTACTACGAATAGCATCTTCCATATCTGTATTTACAATCGTCTTTATACTCGTATTAGACACCTTACTCAAAAAAGATAAAAATATATTATGAATTGCCATAGCTTTCACCAAACCTACATTAATTGATTAACTACACTTGGTCATCCGTGCATTATCAGAACCTAACCTCGAATTTTATCCTTACATTTTATATTGTATCATGTTATATTCATAATTAAGAATCATTTTGTACAATCGGGAATGTACATATTTAAAGGGGAGTCAATAATGGCAACAACAACTAATTATCTAAATGATTTAGCTAGTATGCGCCAATTTATCCGCAGCTTAACCTTCGGGAACCATAATAGAGGTAAAGCAACAGTTCGTGGTATCAAAGAAAGTCAGCACGACGATGTGATTCGTCGCCTTGATTATTTTGATATCATACGTCACATTTACACGCAAAGAATTGGTAAAACATCTATTCATCATTTGGCAAAAGATGATTTTATAGATGGCTATAATTATCTTAACAATTTATATGAATTATATGCTGCCGTTCCAGAACAAATTTATGTACAGCTCTGCATCTTATCATATATTGAAGCAAACGATAATGTAACTATTACAGATTTATATACTAATTTAAACCAAGAACCATACTTGGATCACTATATTGATTTGGTAGAAAACCTATATGAACAACGAAACAAAAAACAAGAGCCACCTTGCATTATTGATCAACAATATATTCAACGCCAAATAAAGACATTAGAAATCTTAGGTGCTATCACCAAAACAGAGCTCACAAAAGGCTATACATATTCAATAAAACCAACTATTATAGAGGAACTATCAAAACAGCAGTTGCAAGAGCTAGCAATGGCAGTATTCTTTTATACTAATGTTTCTATTACTTCAGCAGCAGGTCATATCTTACTCAAGAAAATTATGTATTTAATTAATGACTTTTCTTTAAAAGACCAACAAAAGTCTATGTACTATGACTTTAATAATACATATTTTTCTTTCAAGGATAATAATCCAAATAATGTAATTGATGGAGATATTTTCTACCCTTTAGCCGATGCCTTACATCGACAAAAAAAGGTGCGTCTATCCTTTTATGAATCTGGGAAACCTAGGGAAATCGTTAGTCCATTAGCGTTACAAACCTATTATGGGGAAAATAAAAATATGCTATGTAGTATTAATAATGGACGTATCCAATGGAATCGTATCGATCGCATCAAATCTCTTGAGGTTACAAAATATAACAATACTAATACTGTACCAAAAATACAAACAAGAGATAAAACATTTGATACTTGTATCATTCACTTCTTGACCTTAAAAGATTATGAGTTGGTCTACGATAAATTTATTCGTCATTTCAAAGAGTCACTAACAGTGCTCTCAAGCACAGATGAATATATAGAATTACAACTAGAAGTACCAGATGCATTACAATTATTACCGCAATTACGTAGCTATTTACCTTATGTATATATTACATACACAAACAAATCCAGTATTAAGGATAAATTCTACAATAATTTATACGCCTCTTTAAATATAGATTTTGTAGAACCAGAAGGATATAAAAAGCGAAAGAAAATTAATCGATTCCTTCATCCACTCCAAAGAAAAGAATCTGATAATAACAAAACAAAAAAAGACAAAGACTTAGATGGTACCTATGTATCATCCGTTTTAAATGATATCAATGCTATTACCTTTACGACACAATACCAATTGCAATTAGACTTAATTAATGGTGTTGTCCATACAAAACAAGATATAGAAGGATTAATTAATCATCGTAGGCTGCTCACGCCAGCCCCATACAAAAAAGTATTGCGGAATGATGATTATGAGCAATTTTTAGCCGATGCATTAGTAGAGCCAAATGAAAATGGTGAAGAGGTTGAGTCCATCCTTCCAGATTTACCTCTTGTTATTATCTCTGATGCTGAAAGAATGTTCTTAAAGGACCTCATTTCTGATACTCGAGCTAACTGGCTGCTTTCACCAGAGCTATGTCAAATATTATCTACTGAATTAGAAACTGTAGACACTACCTTTCCAAGAGGATCATGGACACGTGTTCCAACCATGACAGACGATACTCCGTTAACAATGCAAGTAATCACCCAGTGCTTACAAGCTATCCAAAATAACGAACGTATCATAATTCAAGATAAGGAGCTATCTCCTTGTCGGATAGAATACTCTGTAGGAAGCAATGGCTATACGCTTATTGCCTATGACCATGCAACGGATACCTTTGTAGACTATCCACTACGCGATGCATCTAATATCATAAAAACGGCTGCACCACGACTAGAAGATATAGAAACTATATATGCTAACTATAGAGATGAATCAAAGCGAACCGTAACATTTACCTTGCACGATGCAAACAATGCAGTTGATCGTTGCTTTAACTATTTTAGCAACTATACAATTCAAGCTAAAGATATCAACGATGAAGAGTTTACCATTGAAGTTAGCTATCTTCCCTTCCAGGAAATAGATATCTTACGACATTTATTAAAACTAGGCTGTGCAGTCCGAATTACAGATGATAGTCCGTTAAAAAAGCAACTGGAAACAATTTATAAAACAGCACTCATTCATGCCCCTAGTATCTAATATTTATAAAATTATACAATTAAAAGGATACCTTTATATACACAATAGAGGTATCCTTTTAATAAACTAAAGGACCTAGTCACATATCTCTATGCACTAGGTCCTTTAACTTTCTTGTATCCAAACCAAATTCTACACCAATTATACAATAATACTATGTACTAAAACTTAACAAATCCCAAAAAACGAGGTCACTTACTACGCTCTGTTCGAGATAGTATGAAACCTGACATATGATTAACTGTCTATACAATTTAACAAAATAATTACTTTTCTAATCCAATTCTATACTTACTCAAAATATCACCACCTTACACACTTTAACCGATCAACATACATAAATAAAATTACTCTTCAAGTGCATCAAGCACCGCTACTAACACTGCTACTGCAGAATCCACTGCTAAAGGTGACATAACATTCCTCCTATCATTACAACTAAATATACTATTATTATAATAATCCATTCCAATTAACGTTCATATACTACCTCCTATACCTAACACTATACATATTTTCTACAATCCCCAACAAGCTACCAATGATTTAATACAAAACTAAGATACCCTAAGCATATTAAAACTATTACCACTTATCGGCTACATCTTTAGTATAGGATGAAATCTAATATAACCAAATTCAAAAAAACTAAGACTAAAAAAACGAGTGAATCAAAAAATTCACTCGTTTTCTATTAGATATAAAAATATAGTGCAACCCCTTATCACCTTTATTTACCTTCAATCTGTATAGATACCTGCAATATGGGGATTTCATCGTTGCGCTGTGCCGCTTCTACCTCACCATCTGTAGTACACATATCGTAACGATAAATACTATTACAACCGCACTTAATAAAGCAAGAAGTTACCTTGAACGAAATGCAGTTTCAATACTGTAAACGGTAAGTACTATTGCAACTTATAAGTAGAAATTACATTGGGTGAAAACAGTGTAGAGTTTCAATACCGTAAACGATAGGTACTGTTGCAACAAAAAACTAATTGATGCGTGGAGCTGGCTCAACTCCGATAAGTTTCAATACCGTAAACGGTAAGCACTGTTGCAACCGACAGAGGCTTTTCGTAATTTAGCCCTCTGTCTAATGTTTCAATACCGTAAACGGTAAGCACTGTTGCAACGTACTTACACCGTCAATAAATCTCATATACTAGCGTTTCAATACCGTAAACAGTAAGCACTGTTGCAACGCTCAAGTAGCAAAAAAAGAAATTACTGCAAAAATTGAGTTTCAATACCGTAAACGGTAAGCACTGTTGCAACGAATACAAAGAGTTAAAAGTGAATAAAGTAGAGAATGTTTCAATACCGTAAACGGTAAGCACTGTTGCAACATATCGATATGCATATTGTAAACGGCAAAATAAGTGTTGTTTCAATACCGTAAACGGTAAGCACTGTTGCAACAGCATGTCTTAGAAAGCCAGTATTCATGGGGCTTAAAAATAGGTTTTGGCAAATCTCACACCGTAAACGGTCAAATTGTGCTCCCATTGGCTCTAAAATGTCCATGAGCATAGGTAAATACTAGTGGTAAATGATTTTTCTAAGATTACAGTTATTATAAGGGTTTATAGATTTTACGTCAACAATTAAGTTCATTTTCTTTTCATTTGAGTTTAAAGAAAAATATAATCAATCATCTACCCTTATTACCCTTAGTCTAAGACCATACCATAATATCCATGTCAATTCTTCTCATTTAATACCATATTTAGACAATTAAGATACTATCTACTATACCCAGATAAACAAGTAAAACTGTACAAAAAACTCTATCTATAAATTCAAATAAAGCCAATAATATATGAATATTAGCTTTTTAACATTCATATATTTCTAGTGGAAACTATTCTATAATTTCACACTTCACACCACCCATACCAAGTGCCGTTTTAATACCAAGTCCAGTAAATTGACTATAATAACTCAATAGTGCCAAAATTTTTTGCAATTCTATATTTCTTTTAAATTGCATAACAATTTGACCTCGGAATCCTCTTATCTTTATGCCTTCAAGACTATAAATTCCCATACGTAGATTATAGTCTCGTATAAATACCCCCTTCTCAAAAGTATCTAAAAGGGAATCAGCATCCATCGTTCCAAAAGTACTAAATTGATTCCATTGACGCAATAAATAGCGATATATACGAAATGCTTCAGGGAAGATTGTATATTGCTGATCTACTTTAAAACTTGTGGTACTCATGCACTGTAACTTAGTCTGAGAGTAGAATGCATCACTACTCCAGAACTTATGTATCAAAGCCTCATAGGAGGTTTCTTCCAAAATAGTTCTATCTTTAATATATAAATAACCTCGCTTTTGCTTTAAGAAGATTTTCTCAGGCATTTCTAACGTAGGTCTTACTATATGATTAACTGCATCAGCTGTTACAGCTGAAAGACGCCATATATATTGTTTTTTATGTTTATCAAAGTAAATATATTGGCTATAAGGACGTAAACCAGTCTCATGTAATTGGCCTGCATACTCTGTTCCCACAAACTCCATTAGTACACCATGTAAAACACTACCTATAGACTGTACAATTTTGATAGATAAATCTGCAACTATAACCAACTCTATAGACATAATCTCTACATTATCAAACAATAAAATCCCTCCTTTCTATGTTACGCATATCTGAATATATAACACCCACAATCTATCGTTTTCATTATATATTCATTTCTGATTAAAACCAATAGAAAACTATCTAATTTATACAAAAAGCCCGTATATCCACTAAAAAGAAGATACTGGCTATATTTTTGTACTTATATGAGTTTTTGACATAAGAACCATCCCCATTAGGGGATTATTTAATTTAACTGAACATAGTTTTGATTTACACCAAGTTAAGACCTACTCAAAATGTTTCCGTCCCTATCAGGGGGATCATTTAATTTAACTCAATAATGATTTGGATACTATCGTGCGTGCTATCGCAAGGGGGTTTCCGTCCCCATCAGGGGATTATTTAATTTAACTGGCTACAGTTAATAAAGACGATTTAACTGTAAAACTTGAAATCAGTTTCCGTCCCCATCAGGGAATCATTTAATTTAACCCGTAGCTCGTAAGATTGGCTTGAAAGCTACTCCATGTGAAAGTTTCCGTCCCCTAATGGGGATTATTTAATTTAACTGTAAATAAGTGTTGCTTTATTTAGGTAAATATGTTATGTTTCCGTCCCCATCAGGGGATTATTTAATTTAACCAACTGTATTTGATGGTGTTATGCAATTAACGAATCCATTATGTTTCCGTCCCCAACAGGAGATTATTTAATTTAACGAGATAAAATACCTAAAATAAAAGCATTAAAATCTAAACCTAAATTTCCGCCCCCATTAGGGGAGTATTTAATTTAACGTGTCATCACTCCGATTATTTCTAGCTCAGTAAAGGCTAGCCAGTTTCCGTCCCCTAATGGGGATTATTTAATTTAACGCCAACATTATATGGCTGTTACTGGTAAAGCGAGCTGGTGGATGTTTCCGTCCCCATCAAGGGATCATTTAATTTAACAAAAAACATCCATTTAAAGTATATCACATCGTTAACCCGAAGTTACCGTCCCCATCAGGGGATTATTTAATTTAACAACAACAAAATACTGAAAGTGTTCAAGTTACTTTTCTTAACATGTTTCCGTCCCCATCAGGGATTTATTTAATTTAACAGACTAACACTCATTTGTCCGCTTGATTGGACATTATAGGCTGTATTTCCGTCCCCATTTTGGGGTTATTTTTTTAACGGAAGAATAATCTATGAAGAACAAACTGCTATTCTATGGTATAGTTTCCGTCCCCTAATGGGGATCATTTAATTTAACAAGCAACAACGAGAAAGCGTTGAACTCAATAGAAGCATCCAAGTTTCCGTCCCCATTTGGGGATCATTTAATTTGACGCTCTAGAATACAATCGACAGTCAATTGAATACAATCACAGAGGTTTCCGTCCCCATCAGGGGATTATTTAATTTAACCAGTGGCCGAAAGTCATTTTTGCCGACGCAGTGAGTTCTAGCGTTTCCGTCCCCATCAGGGGATTATTTAATTTAACGTGAATTTTAACGAATTAGACAATTATTGGCGTAATTTTTTAGGAGTTTCCGTCCCCTAATGGGGATTATTTAATTTAACAAATATTGCCATCTAGCTGGATGCACACAGAACGGCAACAATGTTTCCGTCCCCATCAAGGGATTCTTTAATTTAACTATTCTCGATACAAAACATCGAAAGATGACCGTATTTCGAATATGTTTCCTTCCCCATCAGGGGATTATTTAATTTAACGGTATATCATGGAAATCAAAGAAAAACTTTATGTTATTAAGTTTCCGTCCCCATCAGGGGATTATTTAATTTAACATGTACACACAAAAAGATTTAAACTCAAACCAAACTTGGAACTGTTTCCGTCCTCTAATGGGGAGCATTTAATTTAACTACAAGGCGAACCAAGCCGACGATTTGAGGTGAAATGATGAAGTTTCCGTCCCCTAATGGGGATTATTTAATTTAACCTTCGATGCATATCAAGACATCTTCAATGGTCAATATGGTGCGTCTCCGTCCCCATCAGGGGATCATTTAATTTAACGGTAGATTTAATGAAATCTGTATGCAACTTGGACCACAACAAAGTTTCCGTTCCCATTGGAGGATTATTTAATTTAACCCTATTCTGGAGCATCAACGAACATGAGGGCGAACGGTATTTGTTTCCGTCCCCATTAGGGGATTATTTAATTTAACTTACAGGCATTCGTCATAGTTATATGTACAATGATAATCAACAAAGTTTCCGTCCCCTAATGGGGATTATTTAATTTAACTAGCTAAGTATTTCATGAAAGAGCGAAAATCTGATATTGGTTTCCGTCCCCTAATGGGGATTATTTAATTTAACTTGAGAAAGAAGCTGTAGAAAATCAAATTAAGAAAGTGACAAAGTTTCCGTCCCCTAATGGGGATTATTTAATTTAACAGTAGCTATCACATTAGGCTATTACGTTACTGGTAAGTGGCGTAGTTTCCGTCCCCTAATGGGGATTATTTAATTTAACATAAAAATGAAAACATACACATTTGATACTTTTGTAAAATCTTGGTTTCCGTCCCCTAATGGGGATTATTTAATTTAACTCTAAATTCTTTAGAGAATATATGAACAAATTCTACTTGTCGTTTCCGTCCCCTAATGGGGATTATTTAATTTAACTGAATGGTACACCTAAACCAACATCTCCAGAGCGTTGGATTAAGTTTCCGTCCCCTAATGGGGATTATTTAATTTAACAAGTCCGCTAAGGGCAAAAACTATGTAGTTCCTGTCGGTAACGTGTTTCCGTCCCCTAATGGGGATTATTTAATTTAACTCAATGCATCAAAATTAACATTGAACAATTCGGCGATTTCTTGTTTCCGTCCCCTAATGGGGATTATTTAATTTAACATGAGGAAATAGTTAGAAAAGTCATTATGTCACATAGTAGTGAGTTTCCGTCCCCTAATGGGGATTATTTAATTTAACAAGACCAAACCCAGCTTTATCTAAAATAAGATGGATTGCCATATGTTTCCGTCCCCTAATGGGGATTATTTAATTTAACGCATATTCAAGAAGTTGAAAATGGAGAATTGCATAAAATCATGTTTCCGTCCCCTAATGGGGATTATTTAATTTAACCAGTGTACAAACAGGATCTAATATCCTAATTGAAATGCCAAAAGAGTTTCCGTCCCCTAATGGGGATTATTTAATTTAACCCTCTTTAAAAAAGATAATGACTCATACGCACGTTTGAACATGCGTTTCCGTCCCCTAATGGGGATTATTTAATTTAACTTCACTGGTAATAATATTAGAATACCATTCCCATCTGAGGGTTTGTTTCCGTCCCCTAATGGGGATTATTTAATTTAACTATATGATTGTAAAAATGATACAATGTATACTGATAAAGAAGTTTCCGTCCCCTAATGGGGATTATTTAATTTAACAAGAGTTTGAAGAAAGAGTTGTTGAACTAGATTTATAGTAACGTTTCCGTCCCCTAATGGGGATTATTTAATTTAACTATCTTCTGAGGTATAAGAATTACCTTTTCATTAGGCATAAAGTTTGTTTCCGTCCCCTAATGGGGATTATTTAATTTAACCCTGTCTTTGAAACAACAGATATTTACTGGTTCTAAAATACCAAAAACGGCGGAGATTGTAAATCCACCCCGAAAGGCACTTTAGCGAGCTAAAATAATACCGTTTAACCGCGCCACTATCACAACGGCGCAGATTCGATTCTCAAAAGATTAAATCTAGGTCTATTATAGCACATCACTAACATTAATGAAAAACATATGAAAATAGAGCCACCTTATATAAGCTAGCTCTATTGAGGTGCCATATGTAACTCGTTTTTAATAATTCATCTGCTCCCGCAGTTTCGTTTATTTTCTTATACGCCTATCCTCCTTTTCCAAATTTCTCTCCACCCTCCTATTCCTACTTTCACCGTCCAACGAGTTATCTCGTTAGGTCTCTCCAGGCGATAAATAGTTCGGCCACGACTTGAGGGTTTTGGCTGAGTTTGATGCGGGCTAGCATTTTTCGCACGTAGTTGCAGTGTTCTAGCATCGCTTCGTTCAGTTTGTGTTTGACATGACGCGGGGATTGATACACCAAGATGGGTGCAAAGTCCGCCACATGAATATAGCTCGTATCGGGTTCCGGACCTTCCGTAACGATATATTCATAAGGTATAGCCACGTTAAAGAGGCCGTACACCACGTCCTTGCCGATAGGGCGGCGACATTTAATATGAGCAAAGGTTAGATGCGGACCATAGGTCTTAGGCGCGGTATAGCTGCTACGTCGACCGTCGCTGGTCATGATGTAATTGGGTCTCAGCCCTTCCTGCATCGCCAGCTCTCGCGTGATCGTGCGCATCGGCAAATGAACCATTTCTTCCCGTCCATCCACAAAATAACACTTCGTACTGTCCCCACCACTAGGTTGATAGGTAGGAATAAAACAAACAATGTGATTCTTTGGATTCGTGTAGATCAAATCCAAATCTTCTCCCTTAGATAGCCGAGCGACCATTAAATCTGTTAGTTTATCATCTATTGCCATGGAATCCTCTCCAATCTAATCAGGAACATTCCTTTCAACAATACAATGAACACGTGTTCTGTGAAAGCAGATTAGCATGCTTTAATCTGCTGCTGACTTAATTGTATATCAGCCTGTATAATTTGTAAATATATATACAAAACTATAGAAATTTACGTATATTTAAAGACTTTATGATCTTGTAAAAGTTATATATACCTTGATGTGTCATTATTTTCTCATTTAAATTGAGAATTGCATATTTTATGTATATTCGTTAATCGAGATTAAAAGAAATATGCAATATATAGGATATAAATAAGAAATTAAATTATAATAACTAATGTACACGCACGTCCTTAAAGTCCGTACTCAAATACCTACGCAGCTTCCGAATAGCTCGTTCGTGACGCCGTTGGATGGCTTGGCGGCTGCAGCTCAATTCTTCACTAACCGATACCAAGCTTTGGCACTCACCGTAGACACGGCGCAGTAGGTCTCGTTGGTCAGGCGATAGTCTGCCCAAGGCCCACACGAGACGCTCCCTAAGCCTATGCTCTTCATCGGCACTCATCACCATATCCGCTACATTCTCGCCAGATGCGAAGATATCCATACCAAAGGCGACTTCTCCATCATCTGTGGTACGATCCGGGATGTGAATTTCACGGCGATAACGCAATCGCTCACGCTTCCAGTACCGCATATAACCGTACATGATGCCAGCTTTCACAAAGCCTGCGAATGGTACAGGACCTTCCAAATCAAAGCTATAAATCGATTCTATGAGGATAGCCCAAAGATAGCTCTCTACGTCCTCGCGGAATTCGCGGTTTCCCATGCGATTCGTATAGTGCAAGATGAGCGGTCGATACCTGCGACAGAGCTCGATTTGTGCCGCATCATGACGAAGCTCGTCAACGGACCACGGCTGATAGCCTACCGTCTGGATCCGCATATTCGGCTTTTGACAGATGGACACGAGGCTCTTGTCCGACAAGGACGATAAGACCTGATGACCGCAGACGAGGGTTTGTAATTTCAATTCCTCTGGAATACTTTCCCTAGACTCATTAGCTTTCGATAGTAAAGAATGAGATGGTAATGCCTGTGTTTCTAACTTTTCTGACTGATAGTTGTCATGTTGTAAGTTTGCAGTTTTAATACATGTTTTTTGTACTAAAGGTTCTTCGTTTGTGTATAACATAAATCCCCTTTCCTGCCATGGCATAGCGCTTATGTACACAATACCGCGGAAAGAGTGTTTTGACAAATTGGCAATTCCTTGGAATTTCCCTATATTCTGTTATATTTGAGCCTTAGTTTCCATCCATAGTACACCATAAGCATGCGATTCAAAGGGTAATTGCTGAAAATAGATAATTACTAAAAATGACACCACATACGCAATGTGGTGTCATTATAAGAGGAAATATATACTATCATTGGGCAATAGTATTCAATCTTTAGGTAGTAGTATTCAATCTGAGATTGTCTGATTAAATCGCAATACACGCGGCTTGGACAAAATCCTTTAGCTGCGGTTTTACATGATTATAATATACATCAGCGCCATAACCGCGCACGATATCGCCCCAGTATTTATATACATAGCGGTACCAAAAATGGAACATACTGTTCGTAAAATGGTAATCCGCGTACTTTGCGTTCCCACGGTTACTTGCTTGAATGCGACCCACGAGTCCCATCGACATGAGATCGTTCAAACGGGATGTAAAGGTACCACTTTTAATTTGGCTTTCTTGTAAAAGCTCCACGTAATACGGTCTTTCCAAGCTAGCAAGGCCCGTTAAAATAGCATTGGCTCCGGTTATATTTTTCATATCTCGATGCAAGATATATTGTGTTTCTTCAAAGAGAGCTCCCGTTACTGAGAAGAATAAGTTAATAATATTCGTATCGATGCTTTCACCATTATCAAAGTATTGTACATAGGCAGGCAAACCACCTGTTACGGCAAAGACGGTGCGCAAATCATCCTTTGCATAGTGAAGACCCAAGGATTTCATATCAACCAAGGAAAATGGTTTCACCTCAAGATATTCGGACACGAAAGGAGCAATGAGGCTACGATCGCCAATGATGCGGCCATCGAGCTGTTCCAGACCATTAGCCATCAAAATGATGTTCAAACGGCTCGTATCTTTGTAGGTATCTAACAAATCGCGCAAGTGAATGGGAAACTGAGGAACTGCTTCCACCAAGGATGGATAATCGTCAATCACCACAGTCTGAGGTGTTTTCACACTGCTTTCAAAAAGCCTCACAAAGGCCTGCTGCAAACTCTCTACAGGCTCGAATGTATCTTGAGCATTAACAGGAACAAAACGTGCCTCAAGAGCTCTATTTATATCAGCTACATGGACTGATTCATTGGCCATGCGCCCCGCCAAATATATCGCCTTATGACGGCGTACAAGTTGCGAAGCCACATAGGATTTACCACTGCGATGAGGACCATATACAACACATAAACTCATTTGGCCCATTGCAATTCGGGACTGGATACGCTCTATAATTTCAGCACGTCCCACAAAATTCATATACTCACCTCCAACTATTTACGGAAATTATTATATCATAATTTTAAATCATTATTAAACTTTTTTTCATATAGTTAACATAGCTTTTTATTATGTTAATTTTTTTACTCATCAAATCAGAGCTTTCATGCGATACGTGTTGCCTTACCATCATAAGAGGCCTTATGATTACTTTATTTTCATATACCTTTGATATCAACATATCCTATAAGGCATGGTTATATAAGTTATACATTATAAGATAAGCTATACATATTAAACTATAGATTTTAATCTATATAGTTTAATCCATATATGTTAAAAATGACGTGCTACCTAAAAGGTATAGCACGTCATTTGCATGTAAAGCATATTAAACTGTTACTGAATTTCTTAGTACTAAATCTCTTAGTACTAAGTTTCTTAATAGTAAATATCTAATTCGTAAATTTCTGATTATAAAATCTAATATTCCTAAATATCTTATGGATCAATTTGCGTTTGCATTTTCATCAATAAGATGCGCTTAACCGATTCATTGAGACGCTCGGTCGTAATCGTTCCATCCGCCACCGCTTGCGTCAGCGCACGATGGACTTCATCAATATGAATCGTATCCGCATCAACAAGAATGAGATCACTGCCCGCCAAAATAGAGGCCACAGCGTAATCGCCTATCTTTTGATTGGATTGCAAAGCACCCACATCGATACGGTCTGTCATAACAATACCTTTATAGCCGAGCTCCTTGCGGAGCCAACCGTCTATAATCGGCTTAGAGGAACTCGCCAAGTGTTCGTTATCGATAGCAGGAATCTGGATGTGACTTATCACAAGCATATAGCTATTCGCCGTCGTCTGCGCAATGAGCCGTTTAAAGACGGCTACATCATTATTGCTGAGATACGCTTTCGCCTCATTAGCTGATCCAAAGGATGCATCCCCTAAGGTCACCGCCGGAAAGTAGTTATAAGCGGACCACATATGATTAATTTGATAACGCTCCACCATGGCAAGGTTTATGTGACCTGCCCACGTGGGGTCAGATGTATAGGACATATTAGGTACGCCAAGGTTAGCATTAGGCCCAATAACCAAGTTAAAGCCCATATCCCGCATTTCAATAGCAGATCGCGTGGCCAAATTAATGATACGATCCATAGGCAATTGCCCCCATCGATTGGGCTTCGGCAATCGCAAGAAACTTTCATTCCCATGCAATATGCGATCACGATGCACCGCAATATAGGGTGTCACCATGCTAGAGGTTATCGCCGTTTGCATAATATCGCTGGTGAAAGTTTTCACTTGGTTCTTATTAATAAGATTTTCATTCGTTAGCATAACGCCACTGACACGGTATTTTCGGATCACATCCTTTTGGGATTGTCCTATCGTACTACCATGAAGGCTGATCATCATCAACTGCCCTACCTTATCCTCTTGGGACATGGCCGCAATCCAAGTGTCCACCTTTTCAGACACAGGTTTGTTGGACTCCAGGACGGCACGGTACGATACGGTTCGTACCGTTTCTTGTTCTGCCTGACTCTCATGTTGGCATCCAGTTGTACCAACGACAGCAACTAGTAAGGCAAGGCCACTCAGGACCCGCCGAAAAAACTGGTTCATCTCTCCTAAAAGCTCCTTAATGCTTATGCAATATTATGAATATTATGGGCTTTCTATGTTGCTCTCCCAATGCAACACCCATAAGTCCCCTCTTGATCCGTACAGTATATTTTTATATTATACACTAAATGATTCATCTTTTCCTCATAATAAAATAATTTTTTTTATACTGAATTATTATAATAAAGTTATACAGTAAAAATATGTGAATTTTGAATAATTATATAAAAAATCCTACGAATCGTTTAAAAAGTGACCGCACTGTAACAAAAGGCTACGTGAGTATCAAGTCACTCATGACCCGTAGGATTTTCTATTTTATGTTGTTGTACCCTAAATAGCAAACGCTACTATGAGTGTATAAGCATTTGATTACTTTATAACAGCCTACTGTTTAAGTAATCGACTATTATTAACCTTTAAATTTTTCTTTCTTTACTAGCACATCGTCAATACTAACCTGCACCATATTTAAGCAATCGGCTATCATTAGCCTTTAAATTTAGGGGATGTTGGGCATGTTTCAGGTGTCACGTCCTTACGTGTACCAAGAACCGCGCTACGGTCTGTGTAGTGTGTGTGTAAAAGTTCGTGTGCCTTGTGACCCAATGGTTCGCCTAAGAAATCTTTGTACAATGTTTGAATTTCTTCATTTTCATAGGACGCAACCCATTTATAGTTTTCGTCAGCTTCGTAAAGGCCGCCGATACGAGCTTCCTTAGTTTTGACTGCTTGAGGCAATTTAGTGCGCGGTTGACCGCCACCACCGATACAGCCACCTGGGCACGCCATAACTTCGATGAAGTCGTAGTGTTTACCGCTGTCTTTCAATGCATTCAAGAAGTCACGTGTATTTTTACCACCGTGAACAACGGCAACGGACAATGTTACGTCATCACCCAATTGAACAGTTGCCTCTTTTACGCCTTCCATACCGCGAACGTCCTCGAGGTGAGTCAACGCATATGGAGGTGGCTCTTTATCAGTGAGGAGCTTGTAAGCCGTACGCATCGCCGCTTCCATAACACCACCTGTGTTACCGAAGATGATGGATGCGCCAGTTTCCATGCCGATTAAGTCGTCGAATTGAGATTCTTCCACTGTGTTGAAGTCGATATGTTCCTCTTGAATCCAACGAATAAACTCACGAGTTGTAATGGAAATATCTGTATCCATGCCAAGGGATTCGTCATTGTGGTAACGAGCCGCCGCATTTTCTTCTTCCCGTTTCGTTTCTGCTTTTTTAGCCGTACAAGGGTTTACAGATACGGATACGATCTTACGAGGATCAATGCCTTTTTTCTCTGCAAAGTACGTTTTAATCATAGCCGCTTCCATAGCGATACAAGAACGTGTGGAAGACAAGTTAG
>OGKH01000154.1_pt1 | contig 61317 bp, 56 predicted proteins | sample 1572421 | NCBI WGS metagenome assembly OGKH01 (sample SAMEA2582084, study PRJEB24529) | metagenome | biome: Human gut stool | place: China | collected 2011
ATTTTATCGCCAATTCTGTGTGCTATCAGATGGTGGAGCGTCCGGAGCAGTTTTACCAGTCAGCCAGAAGCTTTGGTCATTTTTTGAAGCAGCTGGGTGAGTATCCGGCAGAGAGTCTTTATGAGACGATCCCGAATTTCCACGACACGGTAAAACGATTTGAAGCGTTTGCACAGGCCGTAGAGCGAGATGTGAAGAACCGCGCCCGTCTGTGCCGTTCGGAGATTGAATTTGCACTGGCGAGAGAAAAAGACTGCGGAGCTCTGATGAGCAGGATGGAAGCAGGTGTTCTGCCGCTGCGTGTGACACACAATGATACAAAACTGAATAATATTTTATTTGACGCAGAGTCCGGAAAGGGATTGTGTATTATTGATCTGGATACGATCATGCCGGGACTGGCAGCCAATGATTTTGGAGATTCGATCCGTTTTGGCGCATCTACGGCGGAAGAAGATGAACGTGATCTGGACAAGGTCCATTTTGATATCAATCTGTATGAACTGTATGTGAAAGGGTATCTGGAGATGGCAAGAGATGTCCTGACACCGGAGGAGTTAGAGAGTCTTCCGTGGGGTGCAAGACTGATGACATTCGAATGCGGAATCCGGTTCCTCATGGATTTTCTGCAGGGAGATACGTATTTCAAGACCGCATATCCGGAGCACAATCTGGTCCGTGCCCGTACACAGTTCAGACTGGTGCAGGAGATGGAAGATCAGTTTGATGAAATGTGTCGGATTGTGAGAGAGTGTTAAAGGGAATCGTCATGATATTCTTTTTTTGAGGCGCGTACGAGTCTGCAGTATAGTATAATTTCAATTGCGATAATAAGAAGTAAGGCAATGCCGCCTGTGATAAGTCGTTCCATATAAGACCTTTCTGCGTTGGGATATGATTATAATATATTCGGAAATTACGCTTTTATGTATGATAATGGAAATTTTTTCTGGAAATTTTTTCTGGAAATTTGTTCAATAATACGGTTTCAGAATAAAAAAATATATGTTATACTAAAGCGGATTAAGGTCAAAGTATGTGGTTATGGGAGAATAAGTGATGGAAGAACAGATGAGAAATGATGAGATGGAGATCGATCTGATAGAATTATTTCATGTATTATTGAAAAAAGCGTGGGTGATACTTCTGTGTCTGGTCATTGGTGCTGTGACAGTCGGAGGGTATACGAAGTTGTTTGTCACACCACAGTATCAGGCGACATCTACGATTTATGTTCTTGGTAATTCGGTGAGTATGTCCGGTGTGGATCTGACACTGAGCAAGCAGCTTACTGCGGACTTTTCTGTACTGGCGAAGAGCCGTCCGGTAATGAACAAGATTGAGGAGAAGCTGAAAGCAGATTATAAGTATAAAGATTTGAATTACTCTGTGGAGCAGCTGCAGGGGATGATCACGATAGAGAATCCGTCCGGAACAAGTTTGATGAGGATGACTGCCACGAATTCAGATGCACAGCTTGCGGCAGATATTGCAAATGCGGCGGCAGATGCTGTTGCAGAGCGTATTTCAGAGGTTATGGTGATTGATAAGCCAAGTAGTGTGGAAGAGGCAGAAAAGCCAAATTATCCAGTCAGTCCGAATGTAAAGAAGAATATGATCATGGGTGGACTGATCGGAGCAGTTCTTGCAGTGGGAGTATTTACGCTATTATTCTTACTGGATGATACGATCAAGTCGGAAGAGGACGTAAGAAGATATCTGCAGCTGAATACACTGGCATCAATTCCAAAGGAAAAGAAGAGAAGACGTGCATCATCAGAGGCATAAGAGATAGAACAGGAGAGGCATTGCAGGAGGGTGTTCCGGGGAGAACATACTTGCACTGCTTCTTTTTCCATATATTAAAGAAAGGGCAAAGTCTATGAAAAAATCCAGAAAGATTCTGATTGGTATTTTAATTTGTGTGATTATTGGAAGTGTGTTTTATATCGGATACTATTATGTTACGCAGAATAAAAATGAGAAGGTTTACAAGAAACTTCAGAAAGAGGTTGTGAAACAGGAGAGCAAAGAGGAGGAACCACAGACAGAGGAGTCACATGTGGAGATCCCGATTGATTTTGCACAGCTTCAGGCTCAGAATCCGGATATTTATGCATGGATCCAGATTGACGGGACGAATATTAATTATCCCGTTGCGCAGAGTGCTACGGACAATGAGTATTATCTGAATCATACGATTGAAGGCCAGGAGGGATATCCGGGGTCTATTTATACAGAGAATTGGAACACGAAGGAATTTACGGATTTTAATACCGTGATCTACGGGCATGACATGAAAGATGGAAGTATGTTTCAAAATCTGCACAACTATGCGGATGCGTCGTATATGCAGCAGCATCCGAATGTGGTGATCTATACACCGGAGAAGAAGTTGACATATCAGATTTTTGCGGCAGTTGTATATGATGACAGACACATTCTTCATAGTTTTGACTATGCATTTGCAGATCAGAGACAGGCATTTCTGGATTCTATTTACAATTCCAGAAATCTGGGCAATGTCATCCGGGATGATGTTTCTGTGAATACAGACAGCAGGATTCTGACACTTAGTACTTGTATGACGGGACAGGATGACAAACGATTTTTAGTGGAGGCAGTGTTGATCAGTGAAGAAGACTAAAGATAAAGCGAAAATTGTGATCATCATTCTGGCAGTGATCGCTGTTATAGCGGCAGCAGGAGCGGTTTATGCCGGGATGCAGAATAAAAAGGCGGATAAGGAAAAAGAAGAGGTATCAGCAGAACCTGAAAGTACGGACGGTTCTTCTTATATCACATACAACGGGAAAAAGTATAAGTATAATTCAGATCTGCGAACCATGCTGTTTATGGGAGTGGATAAAAATGAAGTAGTGACAGTTAAGGAGAACACCGGGCGGAGTGGCCAGTCAGATTGTCTGGTCCTGTTGGTGTTAGATACAGACAAAAAGACAACTACGCTTTTGGAAATATCAAGAGATTCTATGGCAGATGTGAAGATTTACGGTATTGATGGGGACTATATGGCGACCGAGACGGCTCAGATCGCAACCCAGTATGCGTATGGGGACGGAGAAAAAAGAAGCTGTCAGCTAACCAGGGAGGCAGTATCCAATCTGCTCTATGATATTCCGATTCATGATTATCTGTCGCTGAATATGTCAGGAATTGTTCCGATCGTGGATCAGATCGGCGGAGTAACGATGACTGTTCCGGAAGATTACACCGCGATCGATCCTGTATTTGTCCAGGGAAGTACGATAACACTGAATGGGGAGCTTACAGAGAAATATATTCGAAGCCGTGATACATCTGTTCTTGGAAGTAATGAACAGCGTATGGAGCGGCAGACTCAGTTTGTACAGGCGCTTCTGGAGAAAGTGAAATCTACGGAAGATGGCGGCAACTCCATGCTGCGTCAGTTCTGGCAGGTGGGACAGCCGTATATTACGACAGATTTAAGTCTGGATATGCTGGAAAAGATAGCGTCGTATGATATGAATCCTGAGATTTTAAAAGTTCCGGGAGAAGTACAGGCAGGAGAAGAACACGATGAATTTCATGTGGACGATGCCAGTCTGCAGGAGATGATCATCAATATTTTTTACAAAGAAGTAGAATCATAGGGGATATGAATGAAAGCGATTTTAGGGAGTGTAGAAAGAGATGTCGCAGATGCGTTTGCTTATATTCCTTATGGGCTGGCAGCTGCAGTAGTGTTTCTGCTTATCATGATCTTGTACAACAGAAAGAAGTATGGCAGAGTCTCTTTTATTATAAAAAGCAGTCTTATGATCATTTATGTGGTCGTAGTCGGACATCTGACATTGTTTTCGCGGGAATCCGGAATTGTAGACCGGGTGGATCTGACTTTTTTCAGTCTTCTGGAGGAATCTTCGGATTATGCGATCCAGTTGATCGAAAATGTATTATTGTTTTTGCCGGCAGGGATTTTATGTCCCTGGATGTGGAAGCAGATGCGGAACTGGAAGCGCAGCTTCCTGCTTGGATTCGCAGGGAGTCTGCTGATCGAGACGCTGCAGATGCTGACGGGAAGAGGCCTGTTTCAGCTGGATGACCTGATTACAAATGCGGCAGGAATGATGGCAGGATATGGAATATATCAGATTGCAAAGAAATTGTGGAAAAGGGTTTACAAATCCAGATTTCAGTGATATTCTAAAAAAGTATAAAAAGATTCCACAGGACAAGGGGGAAAGCATCATGAGATTGAAAAGATTAGTGAGCGTTGCGGCAGCAGCGGTATTGGCGTTATCAGTAAGTTTGACAGCATTTGCAGCACCATCGACAAATATATCCGGAGTTGTTACAGTTGATACAAAAGATAATGGTGTGGATGGAAATGGAAATACGATTACAGCAAGCCTGGCAGAAGTTCCGGCAGAGTATCAGAGTGCAGTAGCAGATGTCAGAAAACCGGAGACACTGAAAGCACTCTTGGGAAGTGCATATACAGATACAATGTCTGTTGTAGATGTAAAAGATGTTACAGTTGCGGACGGAACAGTATTTCCGGTGACGATCAGATTTAACGTACCAGGAGTGACAACGAGTACAAAAGTTGCTGTACTTCACTATGATACAGAGAAAAAAGCATGGGAAGTTGTAGATTCCAAAGCAGGACAGGGAACTATTACAGCAACATTTAATTCTTTATCACCGGTTGCGTTTGTTGTGGATAAGAGTACATCCGCTTCTACAACATCTCCTCAGACAGGAGAACATTCTATGGTTGTATTGTTTGGAGCAGTTGCAGTAGTAGCAGCTTGTGGCGCAGTTGGATTATCCAGAAAGAAAAGAGCGTAGTCACACATAGAAGTTTAATCCTCTTCTGCATAACAGGTCAGAAGAGGATTTCTTTTTTATTGTGGAAAATATTGGCATTCAAAAGAAAGGCAGTCAGCGATGCAGGGATTGATTGATATGCATTGTCATATCGTCCCGGGAGTTGATGATGGAGCCCGGGATTTGTATGATGCAGCGAAGATATTACAGTTAGAATATAGAAATCAGGTACAGTCAGTGATCGTTACACCGCATTACAGGGCGGGGATGTTTGAGACGCCGCAAAAAGAGGTTGAGCGGCAGTTTCAAAGAATTGATGAGATGACCAGAAGATCACGCTCCGGGATGCGAGTATATCTGGGGTGTGAATACCATACGAATGCTCATATGGTGGAGGATCTGAAGAAGGGACTACGTCCCACAATGGCTGGAACAGAGTATGTTTTGGTGGAATTTTCCGGACGTCATAATTATCAGATTATTCGGAATCAGGTTTACGCTCTTCTTGCTGCCGGATACAGACCGATCATAGCCCATGCGGAGCGATATCCATGTCTGACAAAGACGCCGGCACTTGTGCAGGAACTAGTGCATATGGGGGCACAGATACAGCTTACGTCAGCGAATGTTTTGGGAAAAAGCGGATGGTGGCAGAAGCAATTTTGCCACAAGATGATACAAAAAAAACAAGTACATTACATTGCTTCCGATGCTCATGATCAGGTGCACCGGAAGCCGGATCTTCTCCCATGTGCAGAGTATGTGAGTAAGAAGTACGGACAGCAGATGGCAGAACAGATATTTATTAAAAACCCAGCCAAGATTATTAAAAAGAGTAAAAAAATGCAAGATAAAAGGAGAAATCAATGAAGCGAGTAACTTTAAAGAAAAGAGAAATGTCGTATGCAATGACAGAAGAATTGAATACACTTCGTACCAATATTCAATTTTCCGGGGTAGATAAAAAAGTGATAGTGATGACAAGCAGTTTCTCCGGAGAAGGAAAGTCTACGATTACTTATCAGCTGGCAAAATCTCTTGCGGAACTTGGGAAACGCGTTCTTTTAATTGATGCGGATATGAGAAAATCAGTGATGGTCAATATGTTGGAAAGCGGTTCTGTAGACAAAGGGCTGTCTCATTATCTGTCAGGACAGTGCAGTCTGTCAGAAGCAGTGTATGCGACAGAGAGTTCCAGACTTCATATTTTATTTGCAGGTCCGGTTCCGCCAAATCCGACAGAATTGTTGTCCGGAGAACTGTTTAAAGATACATTGAACTCTTTTCGTGACATTTATGATTATATTTTTATTGACTGCGCTCCCGTTGGAATGGTTATAGATGCTGCAATTGTGGCAAAATGCTCGGATGCTGCAATTATGATGATTGAATCTGGAGCGGTAAAGAGAAAGCTGGCTCTTGAGGCAAAAGAAAAGCTGGAAACAGCAGGATGCCCGATCCTGGGAGTTGTTCTGAATAAAGTGGAGCGTAAGAGCGGGGGATACTATAGAAAATACTATAAGAAGTATGAGGAAGCTGCGAAAGTAGAAGGATAGACAAAATCCGACATCTTTCGTACAATATGCCGAAGAAATTTCGTGTTAGCCGAATTTCTTCGGCATTCTGTCGTTTTTCACTTTCTTTTTAAAAGTAGATAAAGTATAATGAAGCTATACGAAAAAACAGCAGCTGTGAGGTGGGATTATGGGAAGACAGAAAACCGTACAAAAGAAATTACAGCCATATGAAATCGGAGAATTAGATCAGTATCTTTTCGGACAGGGCACGCACTATGAGATCTTCCGCAAGATGGGAGCACACAAGGCTGTGCAGAAGAAGCAGGAAGGTGTCTATTTTGCAGTATGGGCGCCGCATGCAGCGAGAGTGTCCGTTGTAGGTGAATTTAACGCATGGGATTTTGGGGCGAATGAGATGCATCGTCAGGAGCCGCTTGGGATCTACACTTGTTTTGTGCCGGGAGCGCAGGAAGGGGATTTGTATAAATTCTGTATCGAGACACAGACAGGAGAACGGATTTTTAAGGCGGATCCGTTTGCAAATTATGCGGAGCGGCGTCCGGGTACGGCTTCCCGAGTGACCGATATTTCGAATTTGAAGTGGTCGGACGAGCAGTGGCTGCAGAAGCGGAAAAAGTGGGATCAAAAGGAGAATCCGCTGGCGATCTATGAGGTACATATGGGCTCCTGGATGCGTCATCCGGGCACAGAGGATGAGGGATTTTATACCTATCGTGAATTTGCTCATTCGATTACAGATTATGTGAAGAAGATGGGGTATACCCATGTGGAGCTGATGGGGATTGCGGAGCACCCGTTTGACGGATCCTGGGGGTATCAGGTGACAGGATATTATGCGCCGACTTCCCGTTACGGGACACCGCAGGATTTTGCCTATATGATCAATTATCTGCACAGGAATGGAATCGGCGTGATCCTGGACTGGGTACCGGCGCATTTTCCAAAGGATGCGCATGGGCTGGCGGACTTTGACGGAACGCCGACATTTGAATATGCAGATCCGAGAAAGGGCGAGCACCCGGACTGGGGGACGAAGATTTTCGACTACAGCAAGCCGGAGGTGCAGAATTTCCTGATCGCCAATGCATTATTCTGGATCGAGCATTATCATGTGGACGGGCTTCGTGTGGATGCGGTGGCATCAATGCTGTATCTGGACTATGGAAAGCAGGACGGGCAGTGGGTGCCGAACCAGCACGGCGGCAATCAGAATCTGGAAGCGATCGCGTTTTTCAAGCATTTGAACAGTGTGGTTCTGGGAAGAAATCAAGGTGCTATGATGATCGCAGAGGAATCTACCGCGTGGCCGAAGGTGACAGGTGCGCCGGAGGATGACGGTCTTGGATTCAGTCTGAAGTGGAACATGGGCTGGATGCATGATTTTACCGAATATATGAAATTAGATCCGCTGTTCCGGAAAGGGGCGCATTATCAGATGACCTTTTCCATGGAGTATGCGTACAGTGAGAATTATATCCTGGTGCTGTCCCACGATGAAGTGGTTCATCTGAAGTGCTCGATGCTCAATAAGATGCCGGGACTTGGCTTTGACAAGTTTGCCAATCTGAAAGCGGCGTATGCATTTATGACGGGACATCCGGGCAAAAAGCTGCTGTTTATGGGACAGGAGTTTGCGCAGCTTCGGGAGTGGAGCGAAGAGCGGGAGCTTGACTGGTATCTGCTTGCAGAGGAACCGCATCAGCAGATCCAGAACTGGTACCGTGATCTGCTTCATCTGTACAGACACAATAAGGCGCTGTATGAACTGGATACGGATCCGGCAGGGTTTGAATGGATCAATAAGGACGATACCTTCCGCAGTATTTTCAGTTTTGTGAGACACTCCAGAGATAATAAGAAGAATCTGTTGTTTGTCTGCAACTTTACGCCGATGGAACGTCCGGATTACCGGGTGGGTGTGCCGCGCAGAAAGCAGCTGAAGCTGATTTTGGACAGTGATGATCCAAAATACGGTGGAAACGGTGTGGAGCGTCCGAAGGTATATAAGCCGGTGAAGCAGGAATGCGATGGTCAGAAGTATTCGATCGCATATCCGCTGCAGCCATATGGAGTGGCAGTGTTTGAGTTTTGAAAATAGCGTTGAGCACAAAGAGATAAAATACGACAGGAGAGCGAAAAAAGAAGCTCTTCTGTCGTATTTTGTTTGAGGAAGTAAAATAAAATCTTAAAATACGAATTTTATATTAAAAATAAAAAATATTTTTTATGAAATTGAATATAAAAATTGAAACATGGAAAAAATAGTGTTATACTGGCTGTAAAAAGGAGGCGATAAAAATGCTATGTCAGTTTTCGTTTCAGAATTTTAAGTCATATAGAGATGAAACTGTTTTTGATTTGCAGGCAACTGCAATTCCGGAATTCAAAGATAATTTGATTGTGAAAGATAAGTGTAGTGATCTTTTGCCTGTGAGTGTTATTTATGGACCAAATGGCGGCGGAAAGACGAATTTGATCCGAGCGTTATCTTGTCTTATTACAACAGTGGTGAGACCGATTCATGATTTAGGAAGTACTAGAAAGAGGGTCATTATGCAGCAAAAGGTTGTCGCAGAGCCTTTTTTATTTGATAGTGAATCGAAAGATGAGCCTACTGAGTTTGAAATTTTCTTTCGTACAGAAAAATATGAGTACCGTTACTATTTAGCTGTTTTAAAAGATGAAATATCAGCAGAAACATTGGATCGGAAAACAATAGGAGGCAAAAAGCCTGCACATATTTTTTATCGTGACGGCGAAGAGCTTACTTTAGGAACTATTTTAAGTAAAGAGAATGTAAATACCAAAGTGAATGAGAAAATGCCATTTTTATCTTTTTTGGCAATTAATTATAATATACCTGTGATAACAGAGGTTCAAGAGTGGTTTGAGTCATGTATCATTCGTAATTATACGAACCCTGTTGCAGAATTGCAGATTATGGTATCTGATAATGAACAGACAAAGAATCAGATTATTATGTTGCTGAACGAAATGGGCATTGATGTAGAGGATTATAGATATGATGAAAAGGAAGAGCAGTTATATACTGTACGAACAATTTCGGGTAAGAAATATGAATTGCCGTTTAATCATGAATCTGATGGAACAAGAAAGTTGATTGCAGCGCTTCCGGTTATACTTGTAGCATTACAGGAAGGACGTCTGGTAATTATTGATGAGTTAGATGCAAAGCTGCATCCTAAGCTTTTGCGATACGTAATATCTATGTTTAAGAATAAAAAAATCAATAAATATGGAGCTCAGCTTTTATTTACGTCTCATGATATTGCTACAATGAAAAACACAGTATTCAGAAGAGATGAAATATGGTTTGCAGCTTTGGATGAAAACCATAGCAGCCAAGTTTATTCCTTGTATGAAATTAGACGGGAAGACAATGAAAGAGTGAACAATACAGCTGCATATGATAAGCAGTATTTGGAAGGTAGGTATGGTGCAGATCCTTATTTGCAGAACATGTTGAGTGGGGGTGAGTGGATTTGAGCCTAAAACCTCCGAAAAAAAGTGATTTAGATAAAAAATGGATGAAAAAGAGATTGGATAGAGCTATCAAGATTCAGCCAGAGTATCACCTTATTGTAACAGAAGGAACAGATACAGAACCTGAATATTTTGGTTCAATAAAGGATGTTATAAATAAGAAATATCCAGAGAAGATAAAGTTAGATGTATATGGTGAAGGTGATAATACGATTAGTTTATTTCAGAAAGCGAAAACTCGTGCGGAAGAAAGTTCAAATGTATACAAACATGTTTGGATTGTTTATGATACGGATGATTTTCCGGCAGATCATATAGATTCTGTTTTGCAATCTTGTGATACAGATAGTAATGATGAAACAACGTTTCATGCCATTTGGTCTAATCAGTGTATAGAATTATGGTTTTTATTACATTTTTCATATATGCAGTCAGATATTCATCGAGAAGAATATTGGCCAAAGCTAACGGAGTGTTTAAAACAAATTGGCGCTGGTGAGTATGAGAAAAATCGTAAAGATATGTATGAAATCTTACATCCGTATATGGAATATGCAATAGGAAATGCAAAAAGATTGAATGCGTCAAATGAGGGAAAATTACCATCTAAAGCAGCACCTGGAACAAAAGTTTATGAATTGATTGAAATATTAAAACCGTATTTGGCAGAAGAGTAGTAAGGGAAAATATCCATGGGGAAATCTTAGTTTGATTTGCTCATGGATATTTTTATGTGTGTCTGGCGGTCGCAAAATTTTTATTTTACGCTGGCAAGATAAAAAGCATACTTCAATACAGAGCCACTATAGAATATCTATTTGATTTGAATTATTAAAAATGCACAAAAACAAGGGCTTAAATCCATGAAAAACAACTTTAAAATTGTTGAAAAATTACAAAAAACAAGGAAATATACTAAAAAATAAATAGTTAAGAAGCTTGAAAAAGTGATAAATCTATAAAAAATAGACAAAAACAGGGCTGCAAAATACGATGAAAAACAGACCGTTCACGTAAGAAATCGTTACTGTTCGCGAAAAAATGGTATGATTCAGCCATGGAAAAGGAAAGGACGTAAGAAGAAATGAGAAAGATTGCATTTAATGACGGCTGGACATGCAGACACGCCGGAGATTCGGGAAAGGGAAAACCGGTTACGATCCCTCATGATGCAATGCTGGATGAAAAGCGGACGCAGGAGAGCCTGGGAGGCATTAACGTCGGCTGGTTTGAAGGATTTGACTATGTGTATGAGAAAGAATTTTCTGTACCGCAGGAATATGAGGATTTCAGAGTTGTTTTTGAATTTGAGGGAGTCTACCGCAATGCAGAAGTGTATCTCAACGGGAAAAGAGCAGGATTTCGTCCGTATGGATATACAAATTTTTACGTAGAGGCAAATGAGTTTCTTCATTTTGGAATGAAAAATCAGATACAGGTCATTGCCCACAATGCAGATCAGCCAAACAGCAGATGGTATTCGGGAGCGGGGATTTATCGCCCGGTATCGTTGTACATACTGCCAAAGAAGCACATTGCTGTCAATGGGGTAAAGATTTCCACAGTCAAAATCTGTCCGGCAGTGATCGATGTAAAGGTTGAGACATCTGCACCTGGAGAACTGGAGTTGGAAATTTTCGAAGGGGAGTCTCCGGTATCCGGTCAGGAACCGATCGTAAAAGCAAAGCAGTCTGCAGACGGAACGCTCCAGATGCAGCTGGAGATCCCAAATGCAAAATTGTGGAGTACAGAGTCTCCATTTTTGTATACATGCAGGGTACGGTTTGAAGCAGATGAAATAGAGGAAGTATTTGGAATCCGTAAGATTGAATGGAGCGCAGAGAACGGATTTTTGATGAACGGCAACCGGGTAATTTTAAGAGGTGCATGTATCCACCATGATAATGGTGTACTTGGCGCCTGTTGTTATCCGGAGGCAGAGGAGCGAAAGATTCGGATCTTAAAGGAAAACGGGTATAATGCCATCCGCTCTGCCCACAATCCTTGTTCCAAAGCACTTCTGGATGCCTGTGACAGGCAGGGGATGCTGGTCATGGATGAATTTGTGGATGTGTGGTATATACACAAGACGGAGTATGATTATGTAAATCACTTTGCAAAATGGTGGAAGCAGGATTTAAAAGATATGGTCGAAAAGGATTACAATCATCCTTCGGTGATCTTATATTCTACAGGAAATGAGGTTTCTGAGACGGCCCAGGAGAGAGGAATCCGTCTCACGGGACAGATGACAGAATATCTGCACAGTCTGGATGCAACAAGACCGGTAACCTGCGGGATCAATATCTTTTTTAACTTCTTAAGTTCCATTGGCTTCGGCGTTTACAGTGACAAGAAGGCGAAGAAAGAAGCAAGCCGATCGGGCGGGAAGAAAAAGGCAGTAGGAAGTGAATTTTTCAATAATCTGGCAGGGATTCTTGGAAGTAAGACGATGAAGATCGGAGCAACGCTTCACGGCTGTGATGTAAAAACAAGAGATGCTTTTGCCAATATGGATATTGCAGGATACAACTATGGTATCTACCGCTATGGAAAAGATCTGAAAAAATATCCGAAGCGTTTGATCCTGGGAAGCGAGACATTTTGTTCTGACGCGTATGCTTTCTGGGAGATGGCGAAAATACATCCGAGGATCATCGGAGATTTTGTGTGGGCAGGAATGGACTATATGGGAGAAGTCGGTGTCGGTGCGTGGGAATACAGTGATTATGCGCCGGATTTCTCACATGGAGCAGGATGGATCACTGCAGGAAGTGGAAGGATCGATCTGACCGGAAAACCACTGGCCGAGGCTGCCTATACGAAGACGGCATTTGAACTGATGGAAAAGCCGGTGATCGCGGTTTGCCCGGTTAATCACACCGGGGAGAAGCACTCGCCATCAGCATGGAAGATGAGCAATGCCATTGAGTCCTGGTCCTGGGATGGATGTTCCGGGAAAAAGGCACAGGTGGAAGTGTATGCAAGAGCAGACAGGGTCGAGCTGTTTATCAATGGAAAGTCGGTTGGAAGTAAGAAGATGAAAAATGACTGCAGAACTTCCTTTGATGTGATCTATGAGGAAGGAATCATTGAAGCGATTTCTTATGATGCACAGAACCGGGAGATTGCGAGAAATGTGCTCTATACAGCGGGGAAGGAAACGATTTTAACCGGAATCCCGGAAGAAAAAGAGACGGAAGCCGGAAAGCTGTGTTTTGTGAGACTGCAGTATACAGATAAAACCGGGACAGTCAAACCGTTGAAGCGGGGAACGCTGGAAGTGCATGTAGAAAACGGAGAGCTTCTGGGGCTTGGAAACGGATGCCCGTACAATGAGCGCGGATATCGTACTTCGAAAACAGATACGTATTTTGGAGAGGCTCTGGCAGTGGTTCGGGCCGGAAAGACTGGCACGGTTGATCTGAAGGTGTCAGACGGGAAGTATGCCTGTACGTTACAGATTCCGGTAAGAAATAAAGAAGAGGTGGAAGAATGCTGAAAATAAGCAGACTGACAGTAGAAAATATGGAAACAGGATGTGTGACGGATAATCCGCAGCCGAGAGTTTCCTATTGTCTGGAAAGTGACAGACAAAATGTAACATTGAAAAAAGCAGTGATTTCGATAGGAGACTGGAAGAAAGAAACAGACTGCCAGATCGCAGTGCCGTATGAGGGTAGCAGATTACAGCCGTTTACAAAATATGCGGTGCGGGTGGAAGCAGAGGATGACGCGGGAGAGCGTGCCTGGGCCAGCACGGAATTTGAGACGGGACGTATGGATACAATCTGGTCCGGACGGTGGATTACGGACGGAGAGTATCGGTTTAAGGAGGCGAAGATTTCTCCGAAGACGATGACATTTCGAACCAGGTTTTCCTGTGAAAAAGAAATTGCCAGTGCGAGACTGTACGTAACGGCGCTGGGAATTTATGAGCTGTTGTTAAATGGAGAGAAAGTCGGACAGGATTATTTTGCACCGGGATTTACGTCCTACCGGAATCAGCTGCAGTATCAGACTTATGATGTGACAGATATGCTGAATGATCGAAACGAGCTGCTTGCTGTGGTCGGCGGTGGCTGGGCAGTTGGCTCTTTCACCTATAAAAGACGGAACAGAGTGTATGCAAAGCGACAGGCGCTGCTTGGAGAGCTGCGGATTTTGTATACCGATGGAACGGGAGAGACAATCGGGACAAATGAAGAGTGGGAAGTAACGGAAGAAGGAAATTATAAAGAGACAGAGTTTTACAACGGGGAAGTGTATGATGCCACCGTGGATCTGGAGAAAATTTCCTGGAAAAAAGCAAGCTTCGAACAGGTAAAGATTCATCCAAAGATCATGGCACAGTATGGAGCGCCGGTACGTGCACACGAAGAGTTTCGTCCGGTACAGATTACAAGAGCAAAGAGCGGTATGCTGATTTATGATTTCGGACAGAATTTTGCAGGGGTGATACACGCGGCAATTCGTGGCAGACAGGGACAAAAAGTGGAGTTTCGTCACGCGGAGATTCTGATGGACGGAGAGTTGTATACAGAACCATTAAGAACTGCAAAGCAAGAAGCGGTTTATATTTGTAAAGATGGAGAGCAGACCTATTCTCCGAAAATGACATATATGGGCTTCCGCTATGTGGGTGTGCGTGGAATTGAAGAGGATCAACTGGAACTGACCGCGTTGGCACTCTATTCGGATGTGGAAGACAACGGAAACTTTTCCTGCTCCAATGAACTGATCAACCAGCTGCAGAACAGTATTCGCTGGGGAGCAAAGTCCAATTTTGTGGATATCCCGACAGACTGTCCGCAGAGAGATGAGAGAATGGGATGGACGGGAGATATTGCACTGTTTGCGCCTACGGCAGCTTACAATTTTAATATCAGCCGTTTTCTGGAGAAATGGCTGTTGGACGTGAAGGCAGAGCAGAATAAAGGCGGCGGGATTCCGGTTACGGTGCCGCTTGTCCGGGTACCGCTGCAGTGGGAGATCATGATCCCGATGGCGGTGGATCACTGGGGCGATGTCTGTATCCTGGCGCCGTGGGCGGAATATCTGGTTCGCGGAGACAGAGGGCTTTTAGAGCGGATGTATCCGGTGATGAAAAAATATCTGAAGGCATGCAAATTCTGGGCAGAGCTGTTTTCTGCGGGAAAACACCGCAGGATCTGGAAGCTTCTGCATCATTATGGAGACTGGTGTGCACCGGGTGTCGGCATGTGGGAGTGGATGGGAAGAGGAAAATGGACCGCCACCGCATGTATGGCAAATTCCAGCCGGATTCTGGCAAAGATCGCGGATATTCTGGGGCAGGAAGAGGATGCAAAGTATTACCGGAAACTCAGTCAGGAGACCGGGGAGGCATACCGGGAAATTTTGATGAAAGCAGACTGCACGGTAAAGAAAGAGTTTCAGACAGCATATGTGCTGCCTCTGTATTATCAGATGCTCTCCGGAGAGGATAAAAAGAAGACTGCGGCAAATCTGGCGCGTCTGGTGAAAAAGGACGGGTATCACATTACGACCGGATTTCCGGGAACGCCGTACGTTCTGTTTGCGCTGGCAGACAATGGGTATGAGGAAGAGGCATTTAAAATGCTCCTTACGGATACCTGTCCATCCTGGCTCTATGAGATGAAAGTCGGAGGAACGACCATCTGGGAACGATGGGATGCACTTCGGGAGGACGGCACCTGCAACACGGGAAAAGATGACGGGACCGGAGGTATGGTTTCCTTCAATCACTATGCAAGTGGTGCAGTGGGAGACTTTTTGTACCGCAGGATTGCCGGAATCGAGGCCACAGAGGGCGGATACCGCTCTTTCCGGATCCAGCCGCTGACGGGAGGAAATCTGAAATGGGCAAAGGGAAGTGTCAACACAGCCTATGGAACAGTTTCCAGTGAGTGGAAGATTGAAGATGGAATGTTTACGATCCAGGTGCAGGTTCCGGTCGGAACAACATGTACACTGGTGATGCCGGGAAATACACAGAAGGTATTGGGAAGTGGTACTTATACGTTAAAAGAAGCAATCAGGGAAAGGAATGACCGAAATGGAAAAGAATCAGTTTTTTGACAACCCGCTGATGCGGACAAAAATCACTTCGGCAAATGTAAAGCCGAAAGAAATGATACTGGGGTATTTTCTCGGTCCGTTTTGCGCATTTATTTCAAATGCAATCTTCGGGGCGTATTTAAACCGCTACTATTCGGATGTGCTTGGATGGACGGATACGGCAAAATTTGGGATTTTTTCAGCGGTTCTTCCGATGGTTTCTGTCATTTTTGTGATTCTTGGAAATCTTCTGGTAGGGCGTCTGATTGATAATACCAGAACATCTCAGGGGAAGGCGAGACCGTATATGCTGCTGTCGGCGCCCCTTGTGACAATTGCGATCGCGCTGTTGTTTTTAACACCTCAAAATGGGAGTCCATCGACTCAGATGATCTGGATCGCGCTGTCCTATAACTTTTACTATGCAGTAGCGTATCCGTTTTTCTACACAGCGCACAGCTCTATGGTGGCCCTGTCTACGAGAAACTCCGATCACCGGGGAATGTTGGCAACATTTTCCAATGCATCCGGTGTGGCTGCTGTAGGAATCGGGGCAAGTATTTTAGTGCCGATGCTGCTGCAGAGTTTTCTCTTTGTGGAAAAAGACGGCGCTATTGATACCGCACAGAGTTATCAGAACTGGCGGCTCGTGATGATCGTATTATGTGTTGTGACATTTCTGGCGATCTTGCTGGAATATTATTTCACACGGGAGCGAGTGACAGAAGAAAATATGAAGCTGGCGATCAAAGAAGAAAAGCTTCCGATGATGAAACAGCTCAAAGCCTGTGTGTCAAACGGTTACTGGTGGATCATTATCTTATATTTTCTGCTGTTCCAGTTTGGAGGTCTGGTAAAGAACGGTTCCATGAGTTATTACTCCCGCTGGATGTTTGACGGAATCACAAGTGAAGCGGCTGCGGGAACGGCAATGGGAACATTGGGGCTGATCGGAGGACTTCCGACAGCAATCGGAATGGTTCTGGCGTGGCCGATCGCAAATAAACTGGGAAAACAAAAAGCAGTGACTATTGGTCTGGCAATTTCGGTTGTGGGAGGTCTGGTCAGCTTTCTGGATATTCATAATTTTACGATCGTGTGTATTGGTGTGATTTTAAAAGGAATCGGTTCGATTCCGGCAATGTATGTGACACTGGCTCTTTTGTCTGATGTACTGGACCATCTGGAGGCAAAAAATGGATTTCGAAGTGACGGATTTACGATGTCTGTGTACGGAGCGATCATGGTGGGAATGACAGGACTGGGGAATGGTCTGATCAATGCATTGCTTACAGCCACCGGATATGATGCCTCTGCGTCAGTTCAGAACGGAGGCGTACAGTCCATGCTGGCGTTGTGTTATCTGGGGGCAGAGATCATCTGTTATGCGGTGATCGTAATCCTGATGTGCTTCTTAAAAGTAGAAAAGCATATTGAGGAAGATCAGAAGACGATTCTGCAGCATCAGAAAAAAGCGGTGTTAGAAGCCGGAGGAGTGTGGATCGAACCAGCAGAAAGACTTCGCATGGAACAGGAAGAGGCGGAGCGCATGGCAGAAGAGGCGAGAATCGAAGAACTCAAAGCATATTGTAAGAAAAAAGGCCTGGATTTTGAAATGCAGGAAGCAAGCTATCAGAAGAAACTGGCAGAGAAGAGAGCAAAAGCAGAAGCGAAGGCTCGAAAAAAACAAAAAAGCCAGTTCTCATAAAGAGTCAAAGAGGAGGAACGTTATGAGCGAGAAACGGGAAAAACAAACAAAATCAAAACGCCGCATCTGGCGCGGTGTAACTACGGCAACAGCATCTTTACTGACGCTGTCTATGTCAGCGACTCTGGTGATAGACGGGTTTCGTACGGACATTGACAAGTTTCTGGGCACTCAGAGTACAAAAATGGTGACTGAAGATGTAAGTGCAGAGGATTACACATTTCAGTCGGATTACAGCTCAACAACAGAGCTTCTGGATTCCATTGAAGATCTGGGAGAACGCATGAATGAAGAGGGCTCTGTTTTGTTGAAAAATGAGAATGCAGCGTTGCCGCTTTCCAAGGAGGAAACGCAGAAAATCTCTTTACTTGGATTCAGCAGTTATTATCCGGTACAAGGGGGCGATTTTGGAAGTACTCTCAGTGAAAATAAGGGAACGGATGCAGATACGGTAGATATGCTGGAAGCGTTTGAATCCAAGGGATTTGAGATGAATCCGACATTAAAAAAGATGTATCAGGGGTTAAAGGAAGAATTTAAATCAGAGGCAGTTCTTCCATGGGGTGTGACAACCTATTATCGTGCAACAGCACCGGCTACAACTGGAGTATTTACCAGTTTGGAACCTGAGACAGCAACGCTGGATGAGGCAGAACCAAATTGGAAAAAGAGTATGACGGATTACAATGTCATGATTGTGACACTTGCCCGTGCAGCAGGAGAAAATGCCAACTATACACCGGGAGAAGATGGGGTGAATCCAGAACAGGATCTGAATCAGGCGGATCCGCTGGGACTCTCTGACACAGAGCGTGCAATCATCGATGAAGCAGTCAATGCAAAAAAGGAAAACAATGGAAAATTGATCGTGATGCTGAATAATGCGAGTGCCATGGAAATTGAAGAGATCAAAAACAATACAGGCGTAGATGCGATTTTGGAAGTCGGACTTCCGGGAGGTTATGGCTTCTATGGTGTAGCAGATGTACTCAGTGGAGAGGTGAATCCGTCCGGACATCTTGCGGATACTTATGCAGTGGATAACTCAAGCTCTCCTGCAGCGCAGAATTATGGGAACTATGAGTGGACAAATGCGGATTCTGCATATTCCATCAATTCCGAGATTGTAGAAGCAGAAGGGATCTATACAGGATATAAATATTACGAGACAAGATATGCGGATACAGTATTGGGACAGGGAAATGCTTCTGACAAGACCGGAAGTTCCAATGGAAAAGCATGGAACTATGAAGATGAAGTTTCGTATCCATTTGGATACGGACTGTCTTATACAACATTTTCTCAGACTCTGGACAGTCTGGATGTGAATCTGGAAGATAAGACAGTGACAGCCAAAGTAACTGTAAAAAATATTGGAGATGTGGCAGGAAAAGATGTGGTACAGTTGTATACGTCTCTTCCGTATACGGAATATGATAAAGAACATGCGGTAGAAAAAGCAGCGGTACAGCTTCTGGATTATGAAAAAACAGGTGTGCTGCAGCCGGGAGAATCTGTTACTGTCAAGATTACAGCAGATGCGCAGGATATGGCAAGCTGGGACAGCACATGTGACAATGCGGCAGGAACAAAAGGAAACTGGATCCTGGATGCAGGAGACTATTATTTTACAGTCGGAAATGGTTCTCATGAGGCGGTCAACAATGTGCTGGCAGCACAGGGTATGACAAAGGCGAACGGAATGACGGATGCAGGAAATGCAGCAAATGTGAAGAAATGGACACTGGATACATTCGACTCTGAGACATTTGCGTATTCGAAAAACGGAACAGCGGTAGAAAATCAGCTTCAGGACATGGATTTGAACTACTATATGCCAGATACAGTAACATACTTATCAAGAAGTGACTGGAAGGCAACATGGCCAAAAACATACAAGGATCTGACAGCGACAGATGAAATGATCGAAGTGATGAAAAATGATCTGGTAGATATCAAGGAACAGGGAAATCCGGATGAAGTTACATTTGGCGAGGACAATGGGCTGACACTTGCAAGCCTGAAAGGTGAGACGGACTTGACAAATGAAAAATGGACAGATTTGATTGATCAGATCACACTGGAAGAAGCGATGATCCGTACTGGATTTGGTGGAACCAGTACAAAATCAATTGTATCGATCGTGTCTCCGGAGGCAGTACAGAATGACGGACCGAACGGATTTAATTCTTATACATTGGGACAGTACGCAAATACAGATACAGATTCCGCAGATCCGTATGTCATCGATCCGGATGACAAGAATCTGAATTACAAATTCGGAACAATGAGTAATGAAACAGTGATTGCGCAGACATTTAGTAAAGAGATGGCTGCAGAGTACGGAGCTGTGACCGGAAATTATTCCATCTGGTCAAATCTTCCAATCCTCTGGGGTGCAGGAACGAACCTTCACCGTACACCTTACAATGCAAGAAACCATGAGTATTATTCTGAAGATGCGATTTTGACAGCATATCAGGCAGCAGCTTACATTGCAGCAGGAAAAGAATACGGATGTATCATAGCGCCGAAACATTTTGCATTCAATGATACAGAGATCAACCGTTCCGGTATTGCAACATTTATGACAGAGCAGAAAGCACGTGAGAATGAACTGCGTGGAACACAGGCAAGTGTGGAAGATGCACAGACACTTGGTATGATGACAACATTTAACAGAATCGGATGTACTGCAGGGAATGCACATTATGGTCTGCTGATGAATATTCTCCGCAAAGAATGGGGATTCCAGGGGCTGATGTCAGAAGACTTTATCCAGGATGCAAACTACAGTGTGTTAAAAGAAGCGGTACACTGTGGTGTAACGATGACTTGCAATACTGGTGACAGTAATATGGAAGCTGTAACAGCAAAATGGAATTACTGGACCACAGAGGCGGTCAGCAAAGATGCGTCTATGATGCAGGATCTGAAAAATGTTATGATGTGGCAGAATTATGCGCTTGCAAATTCCAACGCAATGGATGGATTGAATGAGACTTCACAGATTAAGGATGTGCGTACATGGTATGATAATGCATTGACAGCAACATCGGCAGTGTTGGCTCTGCTTACACTGGCAGCAGCTGCGATGTATATAAGAGATGCCAAGAGACGTAAAAACAGTTAAGGGAGGGTATGTTATGAATTTTATCAAAAAACAGGCTGCAGGCTTTTATCTGATGCTGCTTGCACTAATTCTCGGAACAGCAGGAATCGTATTTTATGTGATCAACTGCAACACGGCATATTTTTCCAATCTTGGAATCAGCTGGGGAGTTGTAGGATGTCTTGTGGCAGGAGTGGTTCTGGAAATTCTTTTTGTGGCCGGACAGGAAAAGTCGCCGGAAATGCCGGTACTGGATATTCTTCCGATTCTGGCGGGAGTGCTTTTGATGGCAGGATTTGTATTTTTTGTCCGCCTGAGAGTGAACAGCATTGCGACTATTTTATCATTTGAAAGAAATGCGCAGACTATGGCGGATTTGTCCAGTGCGATCATCGGAATGGGATGTACTCTGGCAGCAGTTATCATGACGATTATCTCTTCATTTTTCAGAACAGTAAGAGAGGAAAAATAGAGAAGAGTGAAGGGTGTCTTATTACAGGCACCCTTATTTTGACGTTTGAAAACAGGCTTGGTATACTAAGAAAAAACAACCGATAAAAACAGTTGAGAGGAGACGAAACAATGATTCGAATTGCACTGGTAGAAGATGATCCGGCGTATGCAGAGCAGCTGCTTTCTTACTTGAAAGAATACGAGAAGGAGAGTAAAGAGAGGATCAGCGTACAGACATTTTCGGATGGGGAAGATATTGTAACAGAGTATCGGGCAGACTACGATATTATCCTTATGGATGTGGAAATGAAATTTATGGACGGCATGTCGGCTGCAGAAAAAATCCGGAAGATGGATACCGAAGTTGTGATTATTTTTATTACAAATATGCCGCAGTATGCGATACAGGGATACCGGGTGGATGCCCTGGACTATGTATTAAAACCAGTTTCTTATTTTGCGTTTACGCAGCGGATCGACCGTGCACTGACGAGACTGAAAAAGCGGGAGAAGAAATATCTGACGATTGCAGTGAAGGGCGGTATGATGAAGTTGGATCTTTCGGAGATTTGCTATGTGGAAGTGCAGGATCATGATCTGATCTATCACACAGTCGGGCAGGATTACAGAACAAAAGGCACGATGCGGGATGCAGAGGAAAGTCTGGCGGATGGTATGAAAGAGGAGCGGTTTTTCCGGTGTAACCGGTGTTATCTGGTGAATCTGGATTTTGTGGAAAATTTTCAGGGGAGTGACATCACCGTGAATGGAGACTGTATTCAGGTAAGCCGCGCAAGAAAGAAGGCATTTTTAAATGCGCTCAATGATTTTATGAATGGGGTGGGAAAATAGATGAGTGTGCAGGAAATGATCAATACTCCGGGATATTATTATTCGCTGGCATACTGGCTGGCAGCGTTCATTGTGACCTGCACGAATGAGAAGAGAATCCAGGGTATAAAACGATATGTGACACATTTGATATTTCTGGCAGCAATCGTGGGGTTTATGGAGATTACAGATGGTGTGAGGACCAGTTTGTTTCTTCCGTGTATGTTGGTGTCGGTTTCTCTGTTTTTGATCTATATTTACCGATGCTGTCAGTTTTCACTTGCCGAGGCTGGCTATTATTGCGCGCGAGCGTTTATCAGTGGAGAATTTGCCGCATCTTTCGGCTGGCAGATTTATTATTATGCAGTGAAGACATTTCAGATCAATCATGTGAAAAGTGTCCAGTGGGTGCTCCTTGTGATCGTGTATGCGGTCATATTTGGAATTTTATATCTGCTGGAAAAGTATTTGCAAAAAGGCGGCAAAGAAATGCATATCAATCGTCGGGAGCTGTTTACGGTTCTGATTATTACAGCTGCGGTGTTTGCAGTCAGTAACCTTAGTTATATTGATAAGGACAGTCCGTTCAGCAGTCAGTTTGCAGCGGAAATGTTTATTATCCGGACCCTGGTAGATATGAGTGGAATGGCGGTTCTCTATGCGTACCACATTCAGGTGCGGGAGCTGCAGATGAAATTTGAGGTGGACACGCTGCAGAATATTTTACAGATGCAGTACAAAAATTATCAGCTTTCTCAGGAGAGCATCGAGATTGTCAATCAGAAGTATCATGATTTGAAGCATCAGATCGCACTTTTGAAATCGGAAGCGGGCAGCCGAAAATCGGTAGAGTATCTGGAGAAGATGGAAAAAGAAATCAAGATTTATGAAGCCCAGAATAAGACGGGGAACAAAGTGTTGGATGCTGTTCTGACAAGTAAAAGTCTGTATTGTCAGAATAATGGGATCGGACTGACGTGTGTGGCAGACGGAAGTGCGTTGAATTTTATGGAAGATATGGACATCAGTGCATTGTTTGGGAATATTCTGGATAATGCTATTGAAAGTGTGCAAAAGCTGAATGAACAGGAAAAACGGCTGATCCATCTGTCCGTTGCAAAGCAGAAACAGTTTCTCAGAATCCGGTGTGAGAATTATTGTGAAGAGCAGTTAAAGTTTGAAAACGGAATGCCTGTCACAACAAAGAAAGATCGCCGCTTTCATGGGTTTGGCATGAAGAGTATCAAAAGTACGGCGGCGAAATACGGTGGTTCTGTGACAACAGATTTGAAAAAGAACTGGTTTGAACTGCGGATCCTGATTCCACTTTCCTGAAAAAGTGTTTGCGGAGCAGGCAAAACAGAGCTACAATATGAAGTAAACAGGACAGGCATTGGGGAAGAGAAAAGATGCCGGACAGGAGAGCTTATGAGTATCGAAAAAACAATATTTGGAACCACAAAAGATGGAAGAGAAGTAACTGCCTATACGCTGCGCAACATTCGGGGAATGCGTGTGAAGATCAGCAGTCTCGGAGCGGCAATCGTATCCGTGGAGATGAAAGATTTTGCGGGAGAGCGCAAGGATATTGTGCTTGGATATGACAAAGTATCGGATTATGAAGAGAACGGAACTTTCTTCGGGGCAGCAGTCGGACGGGGGGCAAACCGGACAGAAGGCGCCGGATTTGTGCTGGATGGGACAGAGTATCACCTTCCGAAAAATGAGGGAGAGAATAACCTGCACAGTGGACCGGACAGTTATGCGTTCCGCCTCTGGGATTGTGTGAAAGAGGAGGAAGACAGTGTTTCTTTTCATCTGGACAGCCCGGATGGAGACCAGGGATATCCGGGGAACTTCTCGATTACCGTGACCTATACCCTGACAGATCAAAATGAGTTGAAGATCCACTATGAAGGAGAAGCTGATCAGACAACGATCGTGAATATGACGAACCACACTTACTTTAACCTGAATGGACATAACTGCGGCAGCGTAAGACGTCACTGGATAAGACTGCAGGCATCTTCGTTTACACCGGTAAAAGAGACCGGTTCGATTCCGACAGGAGAGATTTGTCCGGTGGAAGGTACACCGATGGATTTCACAAAAGGAAAAGTGATCGGAGAAGAGCTGGCATCCGACTATCATCAGATGCGTCTGGTCAAGGGATATGATCACAACTTTGTCATCGATGGATGGGATCAGACACTGCGCAAGATTGCAGAGGTGGAAGGAGAGCAGTCCGGAATTACCATGAAAGTATATACGGATCTTCCGGGTGTGCAGTTCTATACCGGAAACTTCCTGGAGGGAGTCAGAGGAAAACGCAACATGATCTACCACGATAACTCCGGCTTCTGTCTGGAGACACAGTATTATCCGAATGCGGCGAATGAGGAAAGCTTCCCGTCACCGGTACTGAAAAAAGGAGAAAAATACGACACCACGACAATATATCAGTTTGGAGTGAGATAATCACATAAAAGTTCCCGGCAGAAATTTTCTGCATATTTCTCTGGACAGCGAAAAACTTGCAGATTTAATTTTACAACCGAATGGAATTCAGATTATTTTTTGATAAAAGAAAAAATAAGGCAGGATGACAAGGAATAAATCCTTAAGCATCCTGCTTTACTTTATACGGTATCATTCCTCTTGATATATCCCGGATTGTCTACATTTGCAATAATTTCTTTGGCGTGTAAGAGCTTTGCACGCTTGTCTACCACCTGATTTTCCACATGAACGTCTTCTCCTACATAAGCGCCCGGAAGGAGAACGGTATTCCTTACAACAGCACCTTTTTTAATCATGCATCCACGTCCGATCACAGAGTTTTCCACAGTGCCTTCGATCAGGCATCCGTTGGATACGAAAGAGGTTTTTACATTTGCAGTCTCAAAATATTGAGTCGGACAGGAATCTGTCGTTTTTGTATAGATCGGCCAGTTATCATCAAACAGACTGAAGGCGGATTTAAAATCGAGCAGGGAAAGATTCGCTTCGTAATAGCTTTTCAAATCTGTAATGGCGGCAAAGAAGCCACGGTGGGAAACTCCGCGGATATCCAGTTCGCTGCATTCTATATTGATGACTTGGGGCAGTGTGTACATAGAGGACATATCATGCCCTTTTTTGATCAGGTCGATAAACAGTTCTTTTTTCATTACATAAGTATCCATGAAGATATTTCTGTTTTTTGCATTTCCTCTGTTTTTTTCAATCGAGAGAACACCTTTCTGGCGGTTCAGATTCAGAAGATCACAGTTTAAGAAGTGATCCTTTGCATTGTCAACAGAATGATACAGCAGCGTAATATCCGCTTCGGAGTCGATATGGCTCTGTAACAGTGAATCAAAGTTCATGGAGTATACCATGTAACTCGGGGCAATGATCACGTACGGGCAAGGTGTATTTTCAATACACTCTATGTTTTCTATGTAAGCTGCAATTTCGTTGTCATAAATGCTGTTTTCAATCCCGTTTTCAGAAAAGAGGATTCGGACTTTTCCACGTTTGGAGTTGATATTGTAATGTCTTCCGGTTCCGATATGTTCGGTAAGAGAACGGGGCTTTTGATTAATATACACCTGAATCTGGTCAATGCCGCTGTTGCTCATATTGGAAAGCGGAAAATCGATGACACGGTATCTTCCGAGGAAGGACATGGCACCGATCGGACGGTAAGACTGCAGTCCTTTTACCCAGATGTGGTTTCCGGAAAAGTTGATGATTCCTAATGCCTTGCTCATATTATTCTGCTCCTTTCACACGTTTTGCAACAAGTTCGATATGTTCGCTGTCCGGACTGCCTACTACGGCATTTTTCCCGATCCGCACTCCGTCAGCGACCAGGGCGCGCTGTACGACAGCTCCTGCTTCGACAATCACTCCCGGCATGAGTACACTGTCAATGACTCTGGCGCCGGTATCGATCTTGGCACTGGTAAATAACACGGAGTTTTTGACTTCACCGTCGATCATGCAGCCCTGGGTAATGAAAGAGCGTTTAATATCGGCGTTTGGTCCGATATAATGAGGAGGTGTTGTCGGATCTTCCGTATAGATCTTCCATGCGGGATCGTTGAGATCCAAAGCATTATTTTTGTCCAGAAGATCCATATTTGCTTCCCAGAGAGAGTCGATTGTTCCAACATCTTTCCAGTAGCCCTCAAATTTATAGGCATAAAGATCTTTCCCATCATTTAACAGCGTAGGAATGATATCTTTTCCGAAATCGTGGTTGGAATCCGGATTTTTCATATCTGTCAGCAGCATTTTGCGAAGCAGCTTCCAGTTAAAAATGTAAATCCCCATGGATGCCAGATTACTTTTTGGGTGTTCCGGTTTTTCTTCGAACTCTACGATACGTCCTGTAGAATCGGTATTCATAATCCCGAACCGGCTTGCTTCTTTGATCGGTACTTCGATCACAGCAATCGTGGCATCTGCACCGCAGGTTTTGTGATAATTTAGCATGGCATCATAATTCATCTTATAAATATGATCACCGGACAGGATCAGAATATATTCCGGAGCGTAGGTGTCAATAAAATCGATGTTCTGGGAAATCGCATCTGCAGTCCCCCGATATACATCCAGATTGGAATCTGCTTTCTCACGTGGAGGCAGTACATAGACTCCACTGTCTTTGGCATCCAGTCCCCAGCGTCTGCCTGCCGCAACGTAGCTGTTCAGCAAGATCGATTCATACTGCGTGAGCACACCGACAATATCAATTCCACTGTTGGCGCAGTTGGAGAGTGGAAAATCGATGATACGGTATTTTCCGCCGTATGAAACCGCGGGTTTTGCCACTTTATTTGTCAGGTCATGCAGGCGGGTGCCTCGTCCGCCCGCCAGGATCATTGCTAACATATTATTTTGCTTCATAGTGAATCCTCTCTTTCATAAACTTTTATATATTATACAATTTTTTAGTAGATTTTTCTATGATTATGTGCAAAATGTTGTATATATATCTGATTGAGAAAGGGAAGACGTAAAACGAATTGCAAATACCACAAGAATGAAGTATGCTGACAGATAGAATCAACAGAGGAAAACAAAAAACGGAGGTGCACAATGAAATTATTGGAATTTTGGGAGGAAATATCCCTGATGCCGGACGCTGTGCGGCAGCTTGAAAAGCTGGAGATCACAGAAGGGGAATATGAGAAGCTGCGGGAGTTATTTCTCAGAGATGTGAATTTGTTTTATGAAGCAGTGAAAAAAAGAGAAGATTTCCGGCTGGTATTTTTATATTGTTTTTCAAAAATGGCCTGTGAGGTTTATGATCGGTATTGTGAACAGGGGATTTCCAGACGGGTTTACCGGGATACGTTTTATGATCTGACATTGTGGTGTGAAAATTGTTATAAAGCGTATGGAGAATATGGGATTGCGCAGTACGACTGGTTTTGCAGACATCTGGATATGAGTCTGTTTCGGCTTGGGCGTCTGGAATTTGAGAGGATCCCGTCTTTATGGGAGATACAGACAGACGGGATATCGGTTCACAAAGGAGATCCCGTGATCAGCGTGCATATCCCGCAGGGAGAGAAGCTGGAGCTTGATGCCTGTCTGGATTCATTTCGTCAGGCAGAACAATTCTGGAAGGAGAAGCAGGTATATCTTTGTCATTCCTGGCTTTTATATCCGGGGCTCAAAGAAATTATGAAGCCGGAATCTAATATTTTGCAGCTCCAGACATTGTTTCATATTGTTGCGGTTGATTTTGAGGGGAGAGAGGCAGAAGAGAGGATTTTCGGAGAATTGGAGACGGATCCCCGAAACTATGCAGAGGACACCAGCCTGCAGAGAGCAGCCAGAAAATATCTGCTATCCGGGGAGAAGCTTGGGAGCGGACTTGGGGTATGGACAGGCGAGGAAAAAGACGCAAATACAGCAGATCATATTCACACATGGATACAGGAACACACAGAAGAACTGGTTAACACAGCAGATTATATTTTTCGGCATCCGGAACTTTCCAAAGAAGAAGTCGTATCTTCAGCCTGTCTTTCTGACTATCTGGAAGAAAAAGGATTTCGTATCACAAAAGGAATCGCAGGGCTTCAGACCGCATTTGTTGCAGAGTGGGGAACAGGAAAACCGATACTTGGATTTCTGGCAGAGTATGACGCTCTTCCGGGTCTTGGCCAGAAGCCGGTCTGCACGTATCAGCCGCTGAAAACGCCGGGGCACGGATGCGGACACAATCTGCTTGGCACAGCCTGCGCAGGGGCAGCCTGTGCCTTGAAAGAGTGGATGGAAAAAGCGCAGCTTTCCGGAACAATCCGGGTGTATGGCTGTCCGGCAGAAGAAATCATCATCGGAAAGATCCAGATGAATGAAGCGGGGGTGTTTGATGATCTGGATGCGGCGATCACCTGGCATCCTTTTGACCGGAATCGGGTGAGTTATGATATCTGGCAGGCGCAGGACATGAAGAATTACAAATTTTACGGAGTCAAAGCACATGCGTCCAAACATCCGGAGCTTGGCAGAAGTGCACTGGATGCGGCAGAACTGATGAATGTGGGAGTGAATTATTTACGGGAACATGTGGCGGATGATGTTCGGATTCATTATACATATACGAACACAGACGGACCGGCGAATATCGTGCCGGATTTTGCTTCTACGAATTACTTTATCCGTTCATCCAAACGTTCCAGGACAGAGGATGCATCGAACAGAGTGGATGACTGTGCGAAGGGTGCGGCTTTGATGACCGGAACGAGAGTGGAGATCGAGCTTGTGACGAGCAATCAGGAAATGAAAGTGAACCGTCCGCTGGCAGAAGCTTTTTATCAGGCGATGACAGAAACTTCACTCCCGGAATATACAAAAGAAGAACTTCAGTTTGCGGAAACCATCACAAAAGAAGCGGGACTGATCAATGACGGAAATTATTTTGGAGGTCTGGAACCGTTGGAAGACCAACCTGTTTTGCTGGCGATCGGAACGGATGTGTCGGAAGTCAGTCATACCGTGCCGACTGTGATGCTCAGTGCTGCTACGATGTGTAAGGGTACACCGCTGCATCACTGGAGTGCAGCCGCACAGTCCGGAATGAGCATCGGGCAGAAGGGAATGCTGTATGTGGCAGAATGTATGGCGAAAGGGGCGCTTGGTCTTTTTGAAGATCCAAAGATTCTGAAAGAAGTATGGAGAGCGCATCAGGAATAACAATTTTTGAAAAACTGCATATGGTAATCCGGGAGGTGGTAAGATGTTTTCAGAGATACAGACCATTCCGGATGCCGCTGCAGAGATCAAAGGAAGCCCGGAATTTCCAAAAATCCGGGGAATGGTATATTTTTTCGGAGTTCACAATGGAACGATCGTGGCAGCCGATATCCGCAATCTGCCTGACGGAAATGCGTTTCACGGATTTCATATTCATGAGGGAACCTGTCAGGGAACAAAAGCGGAACCCTTTGCACAGGCGGACGGACACTACAATCCGACAAATGCCATGCACCCGCAGCATGCAGGAGATATGCCTTCACTTCTGGCAAATGACGGAAATGCATTTTTGATCTTTTACACAGACCGGTTTCATCCCGAGGATGTGATCGGAAGAGCGGTTATCATACACGCACATCCGGATGATATGACAACCCAGCCTTCCGGAAACTCCGGCGCTATGATCGCGTGCGGAGAGATCCGGGAAATGAAGGCAGAATAAGAAAAGCCTAATCTTCCGGGCAGATATCCTTTTTTAGGAACACATATTCTGTCCCGGAAGATAGAGACTCTTCGAAAGCAAATCCAAGTCCGGTGAACTGTTTCAGATCTTCTGCAGTCTGAATCTGGTGTTCTGCCATCCAGCGGACCATTTCTCCCCGCGCCATTTTCGCGAGCGTGGCTTTCACCTTTACTTTTCCCTGAACGAACTCGCCGAAAACGCAGGTGACGCAGTGTACGTCTTCTGTCAGATAAGGAAGTACTGCTTTGCTGTATTCTGCGGAAGCGAGATTGATGAGCTCTTTCGGAGAGTCTTTCTCAAATTTACAGTACAATGCCTGATATAGCTGATTGTTCCAGAAATGATACAAATCAGTGGCATTCTCAGTTTCCAGTTTGGTCTGCATCTCCAGACGATAGGGAATGACAGCATCTGAAGGGCACAGGACACCATAAAATCCGGAAAGAATGTTCAGATGCCGGTTTACGTAGTCCCACTGTGTATCAGAAAAGATGCCCGGTGCGAGGTATTGGTATTGGATCCCTTCATAGGCGAGAACAGCGGGAGTGACAGCGTCAGCCGGTGTAAATTCGCACAGTCTTTTTGTATTTTGAAGTGCCAGTTTTTCACTGCATTTCCAAAGTTTCTGCAATTCTTCAAATGACATCTGCTTTAGCGTCTGATATAAAAGGTCTGTCTGTTCTGCAAAAACAGGTGTGGTGGCAGTGCCGGGAAATTCTTCGCATATATTCATTTTTTTCGCAGGTGAAATGATGATTTGAATCATAAATGGTGGTTCTCCTTTTCTTGTGTATGCTCTATGACAACGTTTGTTTCTGCATCCAGTATGCTTCTTAATTCCTCCAGCCGCGGATTGCCTTTGAAGTAGGAGGCTCCGTAAGTGAGATTGAATGCATAATCAAAATCCGGTGGATTTTTTCCCTGATTGTGTTGCAGGATCGTTTCTGCTTTATCCAGTGCCTTTACCAGATGTGCTTCCGGGATGGAGCAGTTGTTGTATTCGTTCCACAGGGAAAGAAATTCTGACCGTTTTGGCTCGGGGAGAAGCTGGAAGATCCGACAAATATCAAGGTATTCCTGTTTGGATTTTGCAAGGGGATCCGTATTGGAAATTGCAGGAATATCTCCGGCATAGAGTTCTCCGAGATCGTGGATCAGACACATGGAAAGCACTTTTTTAGCGTCCAGCTCCGGAAATTCATCGATCAGAGTCAGAGCAAGCAGCGCAAGACGAAAAGAATGTTCTGCCGTACTTTCCTGTCGTCCTGTTTTGGTCCAGGCAGTGCGGGTGACAGATTTGATCCCCTCTACGGTGCGGATAAAATCCAGGTATTCGTTGAGATGTTCCATAGAATCTCCTCCTTGTGAAAAGTTCAAAATAAAAGGTTATAATTGATGTAAACAATAATTATCATACGATATTTTCGGATGGAAAGTCTACCATAACAGGCAGAAAAGTGTTATTATCAACAACAAAGTACAACAAGGAGTTTTTAGTATGAAGAAAATAATTTTAGGGTCAGCTTCACCGAGGCGAAAAGAGCTTTTATCACAGATCGGGGTTCCGTTTGAAGTGCGTGTCAGCAATAAGGAAGAAGTGTATACAAATACGGTTCCAAAGGAGATTGTAAAAGAGCTGGCGCTGATGAAAGCGGAAAATGTGGCATCCGAGATCCAGGCAAGGAATATGATCGTGATCGGTGCGGATACGATCGTTGTGCATGAAGAACAAATTCTGGGAAAACCAAAGGATGAACAGGAGGCTTTTGAGATGATCCGGTCACTGCAGGGAGATACACATCAGGTATATACGGGTGTTGCGGTTCTGGATTTTGATGAAAACGGAGAAAAAACGGTGATCAGCCACGCAGTGGAAACAAAAGTTTCTGTCAATCCGATGAGCACAGAAGAAATCCAGAAATATATAGAGAGCAAAGAACCTATGGATAAGGCCGGGGCTTACGGAATTCAGGGGAGATTTTCCGCATTCATTGAGAAGATCGAAGGGGACTATTTCAATGTCGTAGGACTTCCTGTTTCTTACGTATATCAGGTGTTAAAAGAACTGGGGGAGGTATAAGATGCGAGGCAGAAAAACAGCGGCAAACTGCGAAAGCTGCATGAATTATGAATATGATGACGATTATGAGTGCTATGTCTGTACGCAGGATCTGGATGAAGATGAGATGGTGAGATTTGTGCAGGGAGATTTCAGAGAGTGCCCGTATTATCAGGTGGGGGATGAATACCGGGTGGTGAGGAAGCAAATGTGAGAGAGCTTATGCGAAAAGTCCGCAAAAGATATGTAGCTTTCAACACAAATCAGGCTCCGCCGAAGAAATCCCTTGAAGTGGCTGTAACGCCTGTTGGATATGTTCGCCAATTGGCTCACATATAACAGCCTAACAGCCAAAATCAAGTGTATTTCCTCGCTGCGCTACAATGATTTGTTTATGAAAGCTACATATATTCACAAACTTCCGCCATTTTCCCGCAGCCATTTCTGTGCTTTTCGGTAATCGGGCAGTACGGATTCTACAATATTATAAAAGGCTTTTGAGTGATTCATTTCCAGACGGTGGGCGAGTTCATGTACAACGATGTAGTCCACGATTTCTTCCGGAGCGAAGATCAGACGCCAGTTATAGTTTAAATTTCCGGCGCTGGAGCAGCTTCCCCAGCGGGTTTTCTGTTCCCGGATGGAGATACGGCCGTAGGTGACGCCCATGATACGGGCATAATATTCTGTCTTGCGTGTAAAAATATCCCGTGCAAGCTGGATGTATCGTTTCCGGTCATTTTCAGAAATCTGAGGTTTTTCAGAAGATTGCTCAAGACGCTGAGATGCCGAGTCCAGATGCTTTAGGATCCAGGCTTGCTTTTCGTAAAGAAATGTATCAATGGTCGGGGCAGGACAGTTTTTGGGTACCCGGACACGGACCGTCGCCTGTGCAGTAATCTGAATTGCGAGGGATTTTCTGTCACTGTATATGACTTCATAAGGAAAGGGATGCTGCATGAAATTCTCCTTTGTAACAATTATTTTAGTTTCAGTTTAGAGAAAACAAAAAGAAAGTGCAAGATATAATTTATAAAAAGGTTTTGTTGTTTTTGTAGAAAATATGAATTGCTTTATTCTGGGAAAAGAGTGTATAATAAATTTATTCGTAAGCTGTATTCTTGCAGCACTTTTGAGTTTTAAAAGTTCAGAAGAATCTAAGGTTCAATATTCAGGCCAATCAGCCGGTATTTATCCAATGTTTTGAAATAAGATCTTTGCTGATGGAAATAATACAGAAAATGACTGTTGAAAGGGTTAAATTTATCATAGTAGAAAGCAGGTGAGAACATGATTGATAAGAACTATTTTGGCGAAGGAAAGAATATTGAATTTAAAAGAGAAATTCCAGGTAATCATGAGAAATTTTTAAAAGATATTATTGCATTTTCTAACAGCACAGGTGGGAAAGTGATAGTAGGAATTGAGGATGAAACAGGGACTGTTTATGGAATTGGCGAACAAAGCCCATTTAAATTGTCGGATTCCATTTCTAATATGGTTTCAGATGCGTGTACACCACAGATTGAACCGGATATTTCAATCCAGACAATAGAAGAAAAAACGGTACTTGTCATAGATATTGTTCCTGGAAAGTTCAGACCTTATTATATTGCGAAAAAAGGAAAAGAGACTACAGCTTTTATTCGAATTAATGGAACAAGCAGACCTGCTGACGCAAGAAAATTAAAAGAGTTAGAGTTGGAAGGCCAGAATATTTCCTATGATTCACTACAGGAAATAGGAAGAGAATTTGACAAAGAAAAGGCATTGAAACTTTGCGAAACAATGAAAAAGATAGCAGTTATATCCTGTAAAACAGACGAAAAAAATGCAGCAAAGGACATGACTATAGAGAAGCTTGAAGATTTTGGAATTCTTTGTAGGGTAGGGAGAACGCTCTATCCGACACATGCATTTGATCTGATGACAGATAACAAAAGTAAAGCATCAAAAATTCAATGTGCATTATTTAAGGGAACAATCAGAGATGTTTTTATTGATCAAAAAGAATTTGATGGGCCAATTTACGAACAGGTGGAAAAAGCATATCAATTTGTTTTAAGGCATATTAATATGGGGGCAGAAATCGAAGGGATATATAGAAATGATTCTTATGAACTTCCAGTATCTGCTATTAGAGAAATGATTGCCAATGCTGTTGTACACAGGAGTTATGTAGATAAGTCTTGTATTCAGGTGAGCATTTTTGATGACAGAGTTGAGGTGTTATCACCTGGGATGCTTTATGGTGGATTGGATATTGAAACTGCAAAGTTAGGAAAATCTACTTGCAGAAATGAAGCGATTGCAGAAGCGTTTCATTATATGCATATAGTAGAGGCATGGGGAACAGGGATACCGAGAATTATAAACAGATGTAGAGAGTATGATTTACCTGAACCGACATTTGAAGAGTTTGGAAATGGATTTAAGGTTACAATGTTTAGGAAAGTAAGCAACGCCAATGAAAAAGTAAGCAACGCTAATGAAAAAGTAAGCAACGCTAATGAAAAAGTAAGCAATGACAATGAAAAAGTAAGCAACACTTTTGAAAAGTATTTGCCATTATTCAAGGAAGCAGAGATTACGGAGAAATTTATTGAGAATAGTGGCAGAGTATTTCTGGAAAGTGGAGTAGACAAACCATTTGGACAGGCAAATATTATGGAATGGTTAGGATGTTCAAAATCCAAAGCAACAAATGTTATGAATGCAATGAAGGCAGCGAAAGTCATAAAAAAAGTCACAGGACTGGGTGCAGGGAAGTATAAGTTTATAGAACTATAGAAAAAAGAGAAGGTCTCTCAAGGAAGGCACCCCAACAGAACAATCTTGCAATCCCGATGTTATCTTTCTATAATATTCTTAAGTGTAAAGGAAATGGAAGTATCGTTTGAAATGATACAGAAGAGCAGAAAGGGAGCGGGGAATGAAAGAAAAGAAAGAGAAAAAACAAAACGGCTATTTCCGCCATATGGCGGAAGCGATAAAAATGGAACTCAGGGAACATAAAAGCTCATTTATGGTGTATCTTATTTTGCGGATTCTTGTGATCGTGATGCTGGTGCTCCAGGTTTTAAATCAGAATTATGAAAACGTATTTTTATGCATTCTGACACTTTTGCTTCTGATTGTTCCAAGTTTTGTGCAGGTAACGTTTAAAATAGAGCTGCCTACAACGCTGGAGATCATCGTATTGTTTTTTATATTTGCAGCGGAGATATTAGGTGAGATCAATGAATTTTATCTGCTGTTTCCGTTCTGGGATACGGTGCTGCATACGCTGAATGGATTTCTGGCAGCGGCAATCGGATTTTCTCTGGTGGATCTGCTGAACCGGAGTGAGCGTACCGTCTTTAATCTGTCACCGGTGTTTACAGCGATCGTGGCATTTTGTTTTTCTATGACGATTGGAGTTGTATGGGAGTTTTTTGAGTTTGGGATGGATCAGTTTCTCGGATATGACATGCAGAAGGATACGGTTCTTTCTGCAATCACATCGGTCATGCTGAATCCGGACGGAAGAAATATTCCGGTGACGATCGATCAGATCAGGGAAGTGATGATCAATGGACAGCCATTGGGGGTGGGCGGATATCTGGACATCGGACTGATCGACACAATGGAAGACTTGTTTGTGAATTTTATCGGTGCAGCAGTTTTTTCAGTGATTGGATTTTTCTATGTGAGAAGCCGTGGAAAGGGCGTTGCAGGCAGATTTATTCCGAGAAGAAAAAGAGCGGAGAGAGATTTCCTTAAAATTGCAAGGGAACAATCTCTGGAAGAGTCTGAAAATAAGGAGAAAATACAGTCTCAAAAGAGAGAATAAGGTGGAAATGGGACTTTTTGTACACAGAATTGTGCTTCTATGTGCAGAAAGTCCTCTTTTTTTATGGTTTCAGAGAGTATTTCCACAAACAGAACGACAGGTATTTCACAATATTATGGAAGTTTGATGAAAAAAGTGCAAATGAATTACTGTATATTAGTGAAAAAGGAATGGTATAAAATAAAAATGACGAAAAGTCAGTAAAATAAGGTTGAAATATTCCTAAAAAAAGAAAAAAACGTATTTTAAAACACTGGGAATTTCGACAAAAAAAGAGTGCGATCGGAAAAAGAAAACCCTAAATTTTTTTTGTTGACAAACTCACTTGCTGGGAGTAGGATTTAGATAACTTTTTAGGCACGCTGTCTGAAAAGGGATTACAGTACGGAGATTTCGAAGCATGAAATTTCCTTTTTTATGCTCGTAAGAGGCCTCCACCTGGAAGAGAAAAGGGAAGACCCCCAAAGGGCAGTAATTAAAAAAAGAGACAGGAAAGGGAGGGAGCGATACGGAAAATTTAGCAACAGAATTGATGGAAGAGCTGAACTGTAAAACAGTATTTGAACTTCCGGTTCTCGGCGGAATTTCGGAGTCCGTGGTTGTTACATGGATCATTATGGCGGTTCTGGTTGGATTATCATTGATTCTGGTGAGAAATCTGAAGGTAGAAAACCCGGGAAAAGTTCAGTTGGCATTGGAAGCTGCAATTGACTGGGCAACGGATTTCTTTGAAGGGATCCTCGGTAAAGGGAACAAAAGATATATACCGTATCTGATCACAGTTCTTCTTTATCTGGCGTGCGCCAACATGATTGGTCTGCTTGGCTTTAAGCCGCCGACAAAAGATCTGAATGTAACAGCAGCACTTGCCGTGATGAGTATGTGCCTGATCGAATATTCAGGAATACATAAAAACGGTATGAAACATTGGGTCAAGCATTTTGCCAAACCGGTGCCGGTGGTTGCACCGATTATGATTCTGGAAATTTTTATCCGCCCATTGTCGCTCTGTATGCGACTGTTTGGTAACATGCTGGCAGGATTTGTGGTAATGGAACTTTTAAAAGCATTTGTTCCGCTGATTATACCACTTCCGATGAATTTCTATTTCGATATTTTTGATGGTCTGATTCAGGCATATGTATTTGTATTTCTGACCGCACTGTTTATGACAGAAGAACAGGAATAGAAACGGAATTTTTGAACAAATAAAAGAATAAAAAGGAGATTAGAATTATGGGAGCACTTATTGCAATTGGAGCAGGAATCGCAGTATTAACAGGTATTGGAGCAGGAGTGGGAATTGGTATCGCAACAGGAAAAGCAGTGGATGCAATCGCAAGACAGCCAGAGGCTGAAAGCAAGATCAGCAAGAACCTGATCCTTGGTTGTGCACTTGCAGAGGCAACTGCAATTTATGGATTTATCATTGGTATTCTGATCGTATTCTTCTTAAAATAAGCAAATAGAATTAACAGGAAAGGCGGGTGTGGGAAGTGCTGAGATTTGATATGAACTTTCTATATACCATGATTAACCTGATCGTCCTGGCTTTCTTATTAAAGAAGTTTTTGATCAAGCCTGTGACCGACATTATGGAAAAGCGCCGTCAGCTGATCGAAGACGGATTGAAAAATGCCCAGAATGCACAGGAAGATGCGATGAAGATGAAGGAAGAATATGCGCAGGCACTTGGCGGGGCAAAAGAAGAATCTGTGCGGATCGTAGAGAAAGCACGTAAGGACGCCAAATCAGAGTATGAACGTATTGTAGAGGAGGCGGATGCCAGGGCAGGCAGTATCATCGAGTCTGCCAAGGCGGATATCCGTGTAGAACGAGAGCAGACAATGAGTGCACTCCAGTCTGAAATCGCAGGACTTGCAATGACAGCTGCAGCGAAGATCGTGGCAGAACAGACAGGCAATAATCAGGAAATATATGATAAGTTTCTGGAAGAAGTAGGTGAAGCTCATGAAGACACAGACAACAACTAGTCAGATGTACTGTTCATCTGCAGCAATGCGGTATGCACAGGTGTTGTATGAGCTGAATGTTCCGAAGGAAGCCATACAGAAAGCAAGAGAGATATTTGAGGAGGTACCGCAGCTTCATGATGTGTTTGTGAATCCGACAATTCCGGCACAGAAGAAAGAACGTGTGATCGACAAGGTATTTCCGCAGGAAATGAGAAATTTCCTGAAAGTGGCATGTAAATATGAGAGAATGGATCTGATTCCGGAGATATTTGCTGCATATGACAGATATTGTGACGAGCAGGATCGGATCTTAAGTGCCGTATTGACATGTGTAGAGCTGCCCAGTGACGAGCAGCTCAAAAATATGGAAGCGTTCCTTTGTAAAAAATATGAAGCGAGCAAGGCCAGGATTGAGATTCAGACAGACAGTACGCTGCTTGGCGGATTTGTTCTGCGCACAGGAAGCGATGAATATGACTGGAGTCTGAAAGGACGTCTGGACAGACTAGGACAAAAATTAACCTGGAGGTGAACAAGGTGAGTTCAATCAATTCAGATGAAATTATTTCTATTTTAAAAGAAGAGATAGAAAATTTTGACAGTGTGAGCAAAGACAGCGAAGTGGGAACAGTCGTTGCTGTAGGTGACGGAATTGCGACTATTTATGGGATTGATCACGCAATGTATGGAGAGATTGTTACCTTCGATACGGGTTTGAAAGGAATGGTACAGGATATTCAGAAAAATGAAATCGGAGTCATTCTTTTTGGACGGGACACAGATATCAAAGAAGGGACAAAAGTAACTCGTACAGGAAAAAAGGCCGGTGTACCGGTTGGAAATAAATATGTAGGAAGAGTTGTCAATGCACTGGGAGCTCCGATTGATGGAAAAGGCGAGATCGAAGCAGATGATTACCGTCCGATCGAGCAGGAGGCGCCGGGAATTATTGACAGAAAATCAGTTAGCGTACCGATGGAAACAGGAATCCTTTCCATCGATGCCATGTTCCCGATCGGACGTGGGCAAAGAGAGCTGATCATCGGAGACCGTCAGACAGGAAAAACATCCATTGCGATGGATACAATCCTGAATCAGAAGGGAAAAGATGTAATCTGTATTTATGTGGCGATCGGACAGAAGGCTTCTACTGTTGCAAAAGTTGTAAATACATTGAAGAATAATGATGCACTGGATTATACGATTGTGGTATCTTCTACAGCAAGTGACTGTGCGCCGCTTCAGTATATCGCACCATATGCCGGAACAGCAATGGCAGAGCATTTTATGTATCAGGGAAAAGATGTCCTGATCGTCTATGATGATCTGTCAAAACATGCGGTTGCCTATCGTGCATTGTCTCTGCTGCTCGGTCGTTCACCGGGACGTGAGGCATATCCGGGAGATGTATTCTATCTGCATTCCAGACTGTTGGAGCGTTCCAGCCGTCTGAGTGATGAATTGGGAGGCGGTTCTATTACAGCACTGCCAATCATTGAGACGCAGGCAGGAGATGTATCCGCATATATTCCGACTAATGTAATTTCCATTACAGACGGACAGATCTTCCTGGAGAGCGATCTGTTTGCAGCAGGTATGAGACCGGCCGTAAACGTAGGTCTTTCCGTATCTCGTGTTGGTGGTGCCGCACAGACAAAAGCGATGAAAAAAGCATCCGGAAGTATTCGTATTGATCTGGCACAGTACCGCGAGATGGAAGTGTTCACGCAGTTTAGTTCCGATCTGGATGCTGCGACAAAAGAACAGCTGGAGTATGGAAGTGGTTTGATGGAATTGTTGAAGCAGCCGCTTTATCATCCGCTCAGTCTGCATGAAAAGGTCATCACACTGTGTGCGGCGACACATAAAGTGATGCTTGGAATAGAAAAAGCAAAAATCAAACAGTTCCAGGCAGACCTGCTTCGTCATTTCGATTCAGATTATCCGGAAATCGGACAGGAAATCGAAGAGAAAAAGGTACTGACAGAAGAACTGATCGAAAAGATCGTGGAGACCGCAAAGGAATTCAAGAAGAGCAGGTGTTAATATGGCAAATATCAGAGAAATACAGAGCCGCATCAACAGCGTAAAAGATACGATGAAGATCACAAATGCGATGTATATGATTTCCTCTTCAAAAATGACGCAGGCCAGAAAAAAACTGGCGGATACAGAGCCGTATTTTTATGGACTTCAGGGTGAGATTTCCCGTATCCTGCGCCATGTGCCAGAGATCCGGCATTCTTATTTTGATGCCCGCCAGGATATCCCGGCAGAGCAGAAAAGGATCGGTTCGATCGTAATTACGGCAGACAAGGGACTTGCCGGAGCTTATAATCATAATATTATCAAGCTGGAAGAAGAGATCCTTGCACAGCCGGGGATTCACAAGCTCTTTGTTGTAGGTGAGCTGGGACGGCATTATTTTGCAAAACATAATGTAGAGATTGACACAAATTTCCAGTATACCGTTCAGAAACCGACGATGCACCGTGCCAGAGATATTGGCTGGTCGGTGATCGATCAGTTTCTGGCAGGGGAGCTGGATGAAGTGTATGTTGTATACACCCGCATGGAGAATTCGGTACAGACAGATGCGGAAAAATTGAAACTGCTTCCGTTGGAGGCCAAAGACTTCGGAAGTATGAAAATGCCTCTGAATATGTATCGGGAAGCAATTGAACTGTATCCTTCCGCAGACAGTGTGATGGACAGTATTGTTCCGAACTATGTCATTGGTATGGTCTACGGATGTCTGGTAGAGGCATATGCCAGTGAACACAATGCCCGTATGATGGCGATGAAGGCTGCTACAGACAGCGCTGAAAGCCTGATCCGGGAGTTGTCAATCGTATATAACAGAGCCAGACAGGCTGCAATTACCCAGGAAATTACGGAAGTTTGCAGCGGTGCGAAGGCGCAGAAGCAGAAAAGGAAGTGAGAATAGCATATGAATAAAGGACGAATTGTACAGGTTATGGGACCTGTCGTTGACGTAGTATTTGAAGACGGCAATCTTCCTTATATCAAGGATGCTCTGGAAGTTGAAAATAACGGAAAGAAATGCATCATGGAGGTTGCACAGCACCTTGGAAACAATGAGGTGCGCTGCCTGATGCTTGCTGCCAGTGAAGGACTGCATAAAGATATGGAAGTAACAGCCACCGGAGCAGGAATCAAAGTTCCTGTCGGTGAGAAGACACTGGGCAGACTGTTTAATGTATTAGGTGAAACAATTGATAATGGAGAACAGATCGAGGATGCAGAAAAATGGGTAATCCACAGAGAACCGCCTACATTTGAAGATCAGAGTCCTGTAGTAGAGATCCTGGAGACGGGAATCAAGGTCATCGACCTTCTTGCACCATATGCAAAGGGCGGTAAGATCGGATTGTTCGGTGGTGCAGGAGTCGGTAAGACGGTGCTGATCCAGGAATTGATCCGAAACATTGCGACAGAGCACGGTGGATACTCTATTTTTACCGGAGTCGGAGAGCGTTCCCGTGAGGGAAATGACCTCTGGTCTGAAATGAAAGAGTCCGGTGTTCTGGAGAAGACTGCTTTGGTATTCGGTCAGATGAATGAGCCGCCTGGAGCGCGTATGCGTGTGGCTGAGACTGGTTTGACAATGGCAGAATATTTCCGTGATGAACAGCATCAGAACGTACTTCTTTTCATCGATAATATTTTCCGTTTTACACAGGCCGGATCTGAGGTTTCCGCACTGCTTGGGCGTATGCCGTCTGCAGTAGGATATCAGCCGACACTGGCAACGGAAATGGGTGAATTACAGGAACGTATCGCTTCTACAAAGAACGGATCTGTCACTTCCGTACAGGCAGTTTATGTGCCGGCGGACGATTTGACTGACCCGGCTCCGGCGACAACATTTGCGCATCTGGATGCAACGACCGTGCTTTCCAGAAAGATTGTAGAGCAGGGTATCTATCCGGCGGTAGATCCACTGGAATCCAGCTCCCGTATCCTGGAAGCAGATGTAGTCGGAGAAGAGCATTACGAAGTGGCAAATAAAGTCATCGCAATTCTTCAGAAATACAAAGAACTGCAGGATATTATTGCAATTCTTGGTATGGAAGAGTTGTCAGATGAAGATAAGGCAACTGTTATGCGTGCGAGAAAAATCCAGAGATTTTTGTCTCAGCCATTCTTTGTAGCAGAGACATTTACAGGAATCCCTGGAAAATATGTTCCGTTAAAAGAGACAATCCGTGGATTTAAAATGATCATTGATGGGGAGATGGATGCATATCCGGAATCTGCATTTTTCAATGTAGGAACTATTGACGATGTCATTGCAAAGGCAAATGCTGAGGCGGCAGAATAGGAGCGTGGCATATGGATACATTTGGTTTGAAAATCATCGCAAGTGACAGGGTTTTTTACGAAGGACGCTGCAGAAAGCTTGTAATTCCGGCGCCGGATGGTGAAAAGGGAATCTTGCCGAACCATGAAAATATGGTGATTGCAGTGAAGATCGGAATGGCCCGTATGGAGATCGAAGAAGGAAACTGGGTAGAAGTTGCACTCGGAAGAGGATTTGCAGAGGTAGTCAACAACCGTGTGACACTGCTGGTAGATACAGCAGAAAAGCCGGAGGAGATTGATATCCGTCATGCACAGGAGCAGAAAGAGCGTGCAGAGGAGCGAATCCGCCAGAAACAGAGCATCCAGGAATATTATCATTCTCAGGCATCTCTGGCGAGAGCTATGAACCGATTGCGAGTATCTCAGGGAAAACGCTGGAATTTATAGAGAAAAGAAACAAGGAAGTTTGCGCAAAAGGTGCAGCTTCCTTGTTTCTTTTCACATATAGTAACTTTTACGGAGTTACTGTTCCCACCAATCTCCACCTATCCATGCGCAATCGTCGTGCTTGCGCACTCCAGTACCGCACTTCGTGCTAGATTGCTTATGTATGGGCGGTGACTGGTTCCACCAGATGTTAAATATAGATTCTTTGCCTTACATGCAAGCATGACGGTTCAGAACCTATATTTAACATCCGGTGTGAACAGTAACTTTTACGGAAAAATTTATAACATATTCATGGAAATTTAATTGTGTCCCAACAAAATTTCAAGTATAATAAAACCAATCTTGAAAGGAATCCCTTTCAGTTTTCAAATATGGCATAAGAGGCCATTCAAAAATAATTTCCAAATAAACGCACAGAAAAGATGGATAAGACGTTACCGTGCATAGTAACAAGAGAATAGATGGAGTTTGTCTGTATTTGCGATTGTGAAACATCGTGTCAAAAGATATAATAAAATTAAGAATACAGTTACATGCTCATCGAAATCTTCTGAATTCCATCAGAAACCAAGGAGGAGCATGTATGAAGAAGGAAAAAACAACACAATTTTTAATGAAGCCAAAAGTAGATTTCTGTTTTAAAGAGCTGATGGAAGATGAAGAGGTGCGCAACGCATTTCTGGCGGCGGTACTTGGAATTGATCTGGGAGAAATCGTTGAGAGCAGGATTTTGCCGTCCCATTTGCGCCAGAAGGATAAAGATGATAAGTTGGGAATTTTGGATGTACGGGTTTTGTTAAATAACAAGGAGCAGATTGACATTGAAATTCAGGTGACAGCTAGTGAATACTGGGCAGAACGCACGTTGTTCTATCTGGGGAAGATGTTTACCGATCAATTAAAACCAGGAGAAGACTATCAGAAATTAGAAAAATGTATTCATATCGGGATTTTGAATTTTACCATGTTTGAAGATGAAGAATATTACTCCTGTTTTCACTTCTGGTCAGATAAGGGGAGAAAGATGTACAGTGATAAAGTTGAGATCCACACATTGGAACTCCCGAAACTGGCAAAATATGAGTATCCGGAGACAGAGCTGCTGAAATGGCTTCAGTTTATCAATGCAGAAACCAAGGAGGAATTTGAAATGGCAGCGGAAAAAAGCGAATATATTAAGAAGGCGTATGAGGATCTGAACCGGATCAGTGCAGATGAAGAAAAGCGTCTAGAATATGAAGCAAGAGAGCGTGCGATTCGAGATCACCAGTATTTTTCTACTGTTTACAAAGAAACTGGGCTTAGAGAAGGACGAAAAGAAGGCCTAAAAATAGGCCGACAGGAGGGGCGACAGGAGGGGCTGCAAGAGGGCCGGCAGGAGGGCCTACAAGAGGGGCGACAGGAGGGCCGGCAAGAAGGCATACAGGTCGTGGTAGAGTTGCTTCGGGAAATGGGAATGGAGAAAGAAATTGTATGTGTAAAAATTCAGGAAAAATTTCAGTTTTCTCTATCAGATGCAGCGAAGGAGGTAGAAAAGTACTGGAAATCATAGAGGAAGCCGAAAAGGAGGCATCATTAAAAATTCATAATAAAATTCCCTGACAGCATTTTGGTTGCTGTCAGGGGGCTTAAAAACGAAAATTTAATCTATAATTTGCGGGAAACGAATAAACACACGTGTTCCGATACCTTCCTGACTTTCGATAAAGACGCCAGAACAACACTGGAAATGAATCGAGAGGGCAGGCGGAAACTGCCCTCTCTATATCTTAGGAAAATGATGTAAAATGTAAATTAGAAATCTAATTCATATAAAGTTCCGATTTCCTGGGACAGAACATCACAGCCGTTTTCTGTTACGGCAATGCCTTTTTCCCAGCGAACACCAAAGGTATCTGTTGAAATGAAGGTATCGATTTGGAATGTCATGTTTTCCAGTAAATTGTAGTTGGAATCAGTCTCTACCCAAGGAGCTTCTACTTCGATCATTCCCGTGCCATGTAAAGGTCCATAAACAAAATTATCTTTAAATCCATTGTCTACATAATAGTTATAAAAGTTTTTGGCGATCTGAGATGCCGGGATTCCAGCTTTAATTTGTTTTTGAGTCCACCGATGAGCCTCTAATCCGAAAAGAACCACTTCTCTGCGTCTTCCTTCCAATTTTCCCAATACGATTGGATAACCGACAGCGGCAGAGTACCCATCAATCCTTGCGGATAAATTTAATTGTACGATATCATTCTTCTGGAATTCCCGGTACGAAGACCGTGAAATAGCATGTCTGGTAGAGGACTCGGAGAAAACGTACATAGGGAGTCCTTCATATTCTGCACCATTTTCATAAATTACGCGCTGAGCGACTCCGACCATTTGCAATTCGGTCATTCCTGGTTGTATTTCCTGAATAACCTGCTGCATTGCCAATTCAGCAATGCGATATCCTTCTCTTAAACAATTGATCTCATTTTTTGATTTTACAGATCGCAAAGCAGTCATGATATGATCTGCGCGTACGATTTCAGCATCTGGAAAAGCAGCTCTGATTCCATCCATAATCACAACGGATGTATCCAAATAGCTGGCTACGCCAATCCGGATATTTTTTTGTGTCACTCCAATTGCATGAAATACATCCTGGAAGGTATCTGGAGTTAATTCCGGATAGGCTGGGTCTGCACTCTCTCTATATTCCTTTAAAATAAAAATCTTTTCAATCTTAGAACGGTCAGCGGCAAAATAGCGGCTTTCAGGCCCTACCATAAGGGCAGCATCTCCGGATGCAGAGATGGCAACCCCGGCACGTTCAAAAAGTGGCCAGAAGCCAGAAAAATATCTTGCATTTGCGTAATCAGCTTCATTCGAATTGACAATCAGAACATCAAGATGTTCTTTTTCAATCAGCTTTGCAGCATTTTGGATTCTTTCCTGGTATTCATGATCAGGTATAAAAATTCTTTTGTTTGTACTCATTGTTTTCTCCTTTTCTATCATTTGATATGGTTGATGTCAGGCTAATTTGTGTTGTACCCGGGTGTTGTATAAAAAGCTACAGTTCTCGGATCAGCTCTGCCGTATTGTGCGATGACAGGACAATCACTTTCCAGCATAATGGCATATTGTTCGCTGATAGGCACAGTATAGTTCCCAAAGTCCTGTTCACTATTTGTCCGAAGGCATCGTACACGTCTGGCATTTACTGTGACCTCAGACAGTTGAACAGGATCTTTGTCTGTGAAAAACAAGGTAAGCGTAATATGTGCATCACAGTCACATGTATTCGTTATTATAATAGATTCATGTCCTGGTATACTGTTTACGCCTTCAGGCGGACATTCCGCATCTGGAAATATCCAGATTTTACTTCCATAATTCATAAAGTTCACCTCATAGTTAGTCGTATAAGTTCGGGGCGATTTTATCCTCGTCCATATTTTGAGCATGGTACCAATAGCAAGGGGTTGCAATGTCGGAGACAGTTTCATTGTCTGCGATTTTTGTTAATGTTTCCACGGTAACCCGGCCCATTTCCATAGGAGCCTGTGTTACAGCACCTAGCATAATTCCGTCACGCACAGCAGTTTTGATCGTTGCTCCAGCGTCAAATCCAACCGCCAGGACATTTTGAGTTGGATCGGATCCTAAAACATTTAAATTGACATTGGCTGTTAAAATTCCTTCTGCGGCGACCTGATTAGAGCCATAAATAGCAACTGTGTCTTCTTTATTTAAAATTTTTGAAGCTTCTGTTGCACATAATTCTACGGTTGTCTGTGCAGGGACAGCAACTTCAATTACGATGTCCGCATCTGAGATATTTCCAGGATCCTTACAGTGGTCGGTATAATATTCATGTCCTGTTACGGCTACTTTTTTCCCGTCATTTTTCGCCAGTTCGCTAAATTTATCGATAAATCCCATTCCTCTGGAAATAATGGATTCAGAAGTTGCTTCCTGGTTGATTTCCCCAATTCTAACCGGTGAAGAAGCAGCAGCTAAGGTATCTTTTAAAGCATCGTACAAATTTTCAGCAGCTAATTCCCCTGCCTTATAGTTGTCACTTGCTATTGTGGAGTAGACAGATCCTTCCGGGGCATCTGGTACACCAGAGTCAAAACACACAACAGGGATTTTTTTATTGTAAGCTTTCTGCAAAGAGTCTAAGACAGAATTTTGATCGCAGGCAGCGATTCCAATCCCATCAGGTGAGCTGTTGATCGCGCTGTTGATCATATTTACCTGATCGGCAATGTCTGACTCAGTGTTAGGTCCCGTACAATTTACATCTACATTGAGATCAGCGGCAGCTTCCTGAATTCCAAGCGCAGCAGCCTGCCAATAAGAAGATTGATAGCTTTGCACGATAATCTCAAAATGATATTTGCCTTTGTCTTTATCAGTTGTATTATCTGCCTGCGTATTTTGTTCACCACATCCAAATAGACATGAGATGGATACACAACTAAGTAATATTGCTGTAATTACCTTTTTTTTCATGGAATGTACCTCCTTTTGATTTGGAATAAAAAGTGCACTCTTGATTATGCCCTCATTGTAAGAGTTTTGCTCAGCAGAGTCAACAAAAGAGGGTGAAATTAAAAAGCATTTTATTAAAACGTTTAACTATATTTACAAGATGGAAAGATTTGTGATATTCTAAAAAAAAATGAAAGGGAAGTTATTTCATGGTAACAATAAAAGATGTCGCAAAAAAGGCAGATGTTTCGATTGCTACAGTTTCTAATTATTTAAATCGGACAAAACCTGTAAGCAAAGAACTTGGGGCAAGAATTCAAAATGCAGTGGATGAATTGGGCTATTCTCTCAATCTGAATGCAAAGATTTTGAAGACTGCACAATATATGGATATTGGTGTGATCTTACCGAGTTTAAATGATTCTTATTATGTGCAGCTTTTTCAAGGAATTAAGACGTATTTTCAAAATACGAACTATTTTATTAATTTGGTGTTTTCCAATAATATTCCCGAACTGGAAGTTACCATTGCTCAAAATTTGAAACGGAAACAAATATGCGGGTTGATTTTAGTTTCATGTCAGCCGGAAAATTGGAAATTTTATTACGATAATTTTACCTCGAAAAAAATTCCTTTGGTGTTGATCGACAGAAAAATATATGGATTGGAAACCAATTTTGTGTCTTGTAATAATCGAGTCCTGATTCGAAATATGGTGGATGAATTGCTGAAAAGAAAGATGGAAAACATATTTTTGCTGTCAGGGCCAGAGAAATTTTACTGTGAACTGGAATGCATGAAAGGAATGCGGGATGCATTTGAAAACAATGGAAAACAGAACGTTTCTGACTATTTTATTCAAACCAACATGGGGAAAGAAGATGCTTTCCGCAAGACATTACAGTTGTTAAAGAGGAAGAAACCGGATGCAATTGTTACAACATCAGAATCGCTGGCATTGGGGATTATTGAAGGGATTCGTTTGATCGGATATACAACGGTCGATATTCCGATATTTACGTTGGGAGAACAGCACTGGAATCTCCATACGCATTCTTTTGCAACTAATTCTCTGGTGCGTCCGGCTATGAATTTGGGAAAGACAGCTTCGAAATTATTATTAGAACAACTGGAATCACCATTGACAAAAGAATCGGAGAAAATTATATTGGCGGGATGCAGTTCAGACTGGGAGCATGAGAAGAGGTATCTGTCGGTAAAGAAAAAACCGGAATCAGAACAGAAAAAATTACGGGTTTTAATGTTGGATACCCCACAAGTCGAATCTATTTCCGGATTGATTCTTAATTTTGAGAAAAGAACAGGAATAAAAATGGAAATTATTACAATGCCTCATAATGAACTGTACAATACGATCTTAACGACGTATTCAGAAAATCAGGAAAAGTCTTATGATGTGTTTATGTATGATATGCCCTGGCTTTCCTTCCTGGCCGCAGAAGGAATTTTGGAAGACATTTCTGACAAAATGAAAGAGATGGATTTAGAACTCTTTTTCCCGGGAGCTCTGAAGTATTATAGTATGTTCAATGGTCGATATTTTGGAATTCCGTTTATGTATGCACCACAGGTACTTTTTTATCGAAAAGATTTGTTTGAAGATGTTGCGGTCAAAAAAGAGTACGAAAAGCAAAACAATATTTCACTGCGACCACCGGTTACATTGAAAGAATTTAATACAATTTCTGAATTTTTTTCCGATAAAACAAATATTATCGAATATGGAACTTCAATTCCAACGGCTTATAACGAATGCTTAACACCAGAAGTTTACATGAGATTGAAAGCATTTGGCGGACACATTTTTGATCAGGAAGGAAATGTAGTGTTTGAATCAGACCAGACACTGCGTGCATATATTAATTTCCTGCGAGCAATAAAATTTGCAAAACCAGACTATAGAATTGCAACAGATATGAGCGCAGCGCAGGATTTTATAGACGGAAAAATAGCAATGTTAATTTCCTATCCGTCATTCTTGAGAAATATTCCGGATTTGAGAAAAAATAGTATGATAGGTTCTATCGGGTATCATTTAATTCCCGGGCGAACCCCTTTATTGGGAGGGTGGAGCCTTGGGATCAATCAGCATTCTTCAAACAAAGAAGAAGCATTTCAGTTTTTAAAATGGACGTGCGAAGAACAAACAGCGAATTATACTACGTTGCTGGGAGGGCTGACAGTTCTGACAAATACTTATGTAAATGATGAATTATCAGATTTGTATCCATGGCTGCCGTTATATTACTCTATTTATCAATATACGAAACCAGTTATTCCGCCAAAGCTGTTGAACAATAAGGTGATTCCACAGTGGGAAATTGATGAAGTAGTGTGTAAATGGTTATATAAATTATTAGATTCTGAAATAGAAGTGCGCGAGACAATCTCAGAAACGCAAAAAGCTTTGCAGATACTGGCAAAGCAATATCAATAAAAAAATTGCTGTAAAAGACTTTTTCAGTCATTTTACAGCAATTTTTCTTAGTCACGGAACATCTTCATGCCCATCCATTGCTGCATATGATCCAGCATCTTTTCATCCGGATCGATCAGGATACAGCTCATCGTCTGTTCAGCCGGGATTACAATGGCATAAGTACCTTCGCCTGTACCTGCGGAAAAATCTTTTGTCTTGTCTGCGTGTACAGAATCAAGACGGTGAGAATTTTTTGGCGCAATGATCTCAGCCTGCTGGATATCCAGAGTCATGAGTTTTTTGCGTTTTGATTTACTGTAAATAGCGTCAATTTCCAGATCGTGGTTCAAAAGTGTATACTCATATTCTACATCGAGTTTCGGAAATACAAAGTAGTAAATCAGAACTCCGAGAAGAATCGTAACGAGAACTGCCAGAGAACCGATAAAAAGCATACCTCCGCAAAGCACGACTACGAGAGCGGCAATGCACAAAATACGGATCACGAGGTCCATAGGTCGGGATTTACGAGTAACTAATTGTTCATAAAGTGCGTCATTCATGTGGTATATTCCTTTCAGTATATAAATAATTCATTACCATAGAGGCGATCTTAAATGTCATGGCATCTTCAAACTGGCGAAGATCCAGACCGGTCCGCTTTTCAATCTGCTCCAGACGATAGATTAAAGTATTGCGGTGCATATGCAGCTGCCGGGAGGTCTCTGCGATATTTAAGTTATTCTGTAGAAACTTATTAACGGTTGCAGTGGTTTCTTCATCCAGTGCCTGTGGAATCTCCTCTCCGAAAATTTCATGAAGAAAATTCTCACACAACGAAGTTGGAAGACGGTAGATCAGACGTCCGATTCCAAGTCGGTTATATGGAAATACCGTCTGTTCGGAATAGAACAGCTTACCGACTTTCAGTGCAAGACTTGTCTCACGAAAAGCAGTGGAGAGATCCAGCAGATTATGCAGAGTCTTGCTGTACGAAACACGGACACGTGCCAGAGCTTCCGCGTTTACGGTATCCACGATCATGCGGGCAGTAAGATGTACAGTTTCCTGTGAAGAATCTGCCAGAGATCTGACAGGACAGAGAATGGCACAGGAAGCTTCTGTCAGCGGAATTCGAAATGCTCCTGACTGGGATGGAAAGAGATTCTTTAAAATCTCGGAAATATCTTCGTCCAGGCTGTGAGAAGTCTCCAGAAGATAAAGGATACGCGGCTCTTCCGGAGCAATGTGAAGACGGGCGGCCCGGTCATATACATTATATGTAGGGATGCTGTCTGTCATCAGGCTCTGAAGAAAATGAATCTTGTTATACTTTTCTTTGTATGCGGAGGAAAGGAGCTTTAACTGCTCCAGCGCTTTTGTCACTTCTTCTTCTGTTTCTGCGTGAATCTCCATAGAAATTCCGGTAATATGTCTGAGGTCTGTCAATGCTTTCTCTAATTCTGCTGTATGATTCATAGTGTTTCTCCCGGTAGACAGAGAAGGAGCTGCACAATCGTACAGCCCCCTGTCATTTTTAGTTATAACTATTTTAAAACATTAGTTTGTAATCGTCAACTCTGTTTCTTTGTCGAAGATGTGGATCTTTTCCATATCCAGAGCAAATACTGCGTGATCTCCGTTTCTTAATGTTGTACGAGGATTTACGCGGGCTGTCATCTGTGTACCTTCTAAGTCAAAGTACAGATATACTTCTGCTCCAAGCAGCTCATAAACTTTGATTGTAGATTCGATCACGCTGTCAGGTGAATTGCTGATGAATGCCTGTGAATCATGTACATCTTCCGGACGAATACCAAGAACAACAGTTCTTCCGTTGTATCCACCGTCGATCAGTGCCTGTTTTTTAGATGCAGGAACTTTCAGTGTATGTTTTCCGACAGTTAATGTTACATCATTTCCTTTGATGTCAACAACAGCATCCATGAAGTTCATCTGAGGAGATCCGATGAATCCTGCTACGAACAGGTTGCAAGGTGTGTTGTACAGGTTCTGAGGTGTATCTACCTGCTGAACAACTCCGTCTTTCATAACAACGATTCTTGTACCAAGAGTCATAGCCTCTGTCTGGTCATGTGTTACGTAGATGATTGTAGCGCCCAGATTTTCATGCAGTTTGGAAATCTCGATACGCATCTGAACTCTCAGTTTTGCATCCAGGTTGGAAAGAGGTTCGTCCATAAGGAATACTTTTGGATTACGAACGATCGCACGTCCCATAGCAACACGCTGTCTCTGTCCACCGGAAAGAGCTTTTGGTTTACGGTCAAGCAGTTTTTCCAGGTCAAGGATTCTTGCTGCTTCTTTTACTTTTCTATCAATCTCATCTTTCGGAACTTTACGAAGCTTCAGTCCGAATGCCATGTTATCGTATACTGTCATATGTGGATACAGAGCGTAGTTCTGGAATACCATCGCGATATCTCTGTCTTTTGGTTCCACATCGTTCATAACTTTTCCGTCAATCTCCAGTGTACCGCCGGAAATATCTTCCAGACCTGCGATCATACGAAGTGTTGTAGATTTACCACATCCGGAAGGTCCTACAAAGATGATGAACTCTTTGTCTTCAATGTCCAGATTGAAATCTTTTACTGCGTGAAATCCGTTCGGATAAATTTTCTGAATTCCTTTTAATGATAAACTTGCCATTTTAAATAGCCTCCTTAAAATCAGTGTTTCGTTGTTTTCTGTAATTAAGTATACCTTTGGAGGCCAAAACAGACAATGTTACGAGTAACTAAAAAAAACAGATAATGGTGTACAAAGTGACTATAGAAGCTTTTTGATCGCAGGAATGGAAAGTCCGTCCTGCCGAAGAGAACGAATCTGTTCGATTCTTGCGACCGCCGCCTCTCTGGGGAAGCGGCGTGTCAGATTTTCTTCTGCCTGTTCAAATGGCAGCATTCCTTCTTCTGTATAAAATTTTAAAGTACTGTAGCGGCAGCCGGTGATGCGCACCAGCTCGCCGATCGAAACATATTCCGAGACCAGAATTTTCTCCATAGAACGTTGTCTGGACATAAGAACACTCCTTTTACATAATATATCTTCTAAGCTGAACACCGAAAACAGGAACCCGGTAATATTTGTGCTGTGTCGGGATACATTCATAATAAAGATTGTCAATCTGAAGAAGAGGTACCGTGCCTGCGCGGATCACATGGACTTCATTTCCGTTTTCTTCCAATCTGGCAATGACGCTTTCCAGACGCTTTTCGGCATTACAATATAATTCTTCAGACTCAATGAAAACGGCACTGGAACGTTCCATAAACGGAACCTGAAATAGAACCCCGGTACCGAGCTGGGTGGAAAAAATCGCTTTCTTTTTCGAAAAGAGCCCAAGTGCCGCACTGTCAAGCGCATTGTGGATGGAAACGGAAAGCAGTGTTTTTGCCAGAAGGGAGTTCAGGTATAACTCGTTAATTCTGGAAGTGAGGTATTTTTGTTCCTCCCTGGAAAACAGATCATAAAAGCAGCTGCTTTCACGTAAAAGCCAGAGCATACATACGGTTTCATCGAATACGTTGCCTTCTTCCATCAGTTCTGCACGAAGACTCTCTGTCTGCCGTGAATATTCATCGGAATCCGTGCGGTATTCCAGAATCTTGTTTCCGGCAGAAGAAAACTCCAGATCACAGCTGACCAGGGAGGATGCTTCTGTCATCAGTCCCAGATTATTTAAACGGGTATATACTGTGTGTTCCAGCTCTTTTGCAGCAGAAGAAGATAAATGAGCTGCTTCCTTCAAAGAAACAGATAAAGCATCCAATCTGGAGCGGTATTCGTCAGAGTCTTCGGTGAGCTCTTCTGTTTCCTGTAGAAATCGATCCAGTACACCGGCAGCAGAGATACAGCGAATTGCTGCTTTTTTTGCAGTAGAATTACGTGTGCTGTTTAAAGCGTTTAATGAAATGAGTGAAAAACGGTCCTGTAATGATAAGTTCGTCATAGGAAAACCCTCCTCGTGGATAAGAAAATTTATATTTACTTATTACTTACTACTTACGATTTAAAAATACTGCGATAACAGGAAAAAATCAAGAGATTTTCAGCAAGTTTTCAGAAAATTCCAGAAAAACACAATGCGTTGACGAAATCGTGCAAATCCGCTACAATAACTTCATATACGGCTTCTTCAAAGCCGCAGTTTGATAGAAAAGAGGAGAAAACATATGGCAAATCCAGTTGTTACATTTGAAATGGAAAACGGCGATATCATGAAAGCGGAGTTATATCCGGAGATCGCACCGAACACAGTGAAAAATTTTGTATCGCTTGTAAAGAAAGGATTTTATGACGGACTGACATTCCACCGTGTGATCAGCGGATTTATGATCCAGGGAGGATGTCCGGACGGAACAGGTATGGGTGGTCCGGGATATACAATCAAAGGAGAGTTCCTTCAGAATGGCGTGACGAACAATCTGGCACATGATGAAGGTGTTCTGTCTATGGCACGTGCAATGCATCCGGATTCTGCGGGAAGCCAGTTCTTTATCATGCATAAGAAATCCCCGCATCTGGATGGAGCATACGCTGCATTCGGAAAGATTACAGAGGGAATGGATGTTGTGAATAAAATTGCAGACACAGCTACAGACTACAGTGACAAGCCACTGGAGCCTCAGGTAATGAAAAAAGTGACAGTCGAGACTTTCGGAGAAGAGTACGGCGAGCCGGAGATGGCGTAGTTGATAAATAGTAAAAAGCAGCCGATTTGGCTGCTTTTTACTATTTATTGGTTAAGATCATGTAACTTGTCTCCAAGTCCGGCAAGTGCATTTGTCCATTCGTCATAGATTACAAGAAGCTTCTCGTAAAATTCGACATTGGATGGAATTGGTTCCAGGCGGTCTTCAAGTTTGTGGATGTCTGGAATCATGTCATAACCGTTCCAGAGTTCACAGGCATTTGCAGCCAGTTCTGGTATCTGAAATCTCCAAGGTCTTTCTTTTCTAATGGTTTGAGGGAAGTCTGCTCATTCGCATTTCCTGGAAATAGAGAAAACGCAAGTGGAATTCCATCCCCATTCATAAACAATCCCATTTGGATGAGCGGATTTGGTCTATGTTCTTTGTTTTTGTCATATTTCTTACTGCCATCTTCCTGTTCAGTTTCAAAGTAATAATTCGAACAGTCATAATAAAAAATCTTATCATTTCTTTCTCCGAGAAAGTGGGAATTTTTGTAAACTTCTATCTGGATAAGATCAGATTCAGCACCAAGAACATCCAATGCACGGTAGACATCATGGAGTTCGTAGGAAGGTTTTTCTAAAAACTCGGAAGCCACTTTGTAAGAAGAACGCTTGATGCAAGGTTCTAAGATTCTGCACGGCGAACAGACGTGTCCGAAGGAACCCGTTTCTTCCATGCATTGTAACCCGAACGTGAAACGCCTAATTTTTTCAGTATTCCGCTGACAGAAACCTGACGTTTCACGGGCAGGAATTTGATTTCTTTCACGTACTCAGAAGTAGCCGTGTAAAGAGCTTTTGTCAGTTTCCCAGAATACCGATTGCTTTTTTTAACACTTCAAGAGCATCCTTCGTATCTCGTAATTCACGCTGCAATCTTGCAATCTCTTTCGCTTCCTCACTTGCATAATTTCCAGAACCACGGGTAGGAACCTCTCCTTTATGTTCCTTTGCTGCTTTCATCCAGTTTTTCAGTGCAGATTCGCTGACTCCAAGATTCTCAGAAGCCTTGCGAAGTGGCAGCTCCGGATGATCCAAGCGATACTGTACTGCATCCTCTTTAAACTGTTGGGAATATTTTGTACCTTTTGCCATAACCATTCTCCTCCTTGATCTATGACTATCATATACTATTTATTGAAAATGGTCATGTTTATTTTGTACTATTTATATTCTAACACCATCTTGCATAAATCAAATCCGACAGAATGGCATTGATATCATACTTGAATTTATATTTTTGTTTTAATTTCCGGCAAATCGTATTCATTTGTAGCTGATAATAAACGGATTGCAGAAAAAGATAGCCACCACGGAAGAAGATTTGTTTGTCATAATCTAACTGCCTGTCAGCATGAAAAGTAAGTTTTATTTGTTTTTCTTCTTTTTCCTGCTTGTATTTTAAAGTTTCTAACCGAGCTTGTTCTTTAGCCCAAGCCATCACGTCATTACGTGTTGGACCGTGTTCTGGTAAAAGTTCCTTTAAAGTTCCTAATTTTCTAATAATGACAGAAGTGCTGACCCCTTTGTCATTGACATAGCCTTTCGAAATGTAAAATGATTCGGCGTTTTTAGATTTTGAAGTAGTAACTCTCATACAAAGGACCTCCTTTCGTATATTTTACAATAAAATACAATATATAAAAATCAATAATTTGGCACAAAAAAAGCAGGTTTTATGCGACCTGCGAGGTATTTTTCTATTATTCAACAATCAAACTCCCGCGTCTATGCGGGACACCAGCGAAAATAAGCCTTTTTTCATTTTTCATAGTTAAAGCTCCGACAAAATATGGAAATAATATGGGTACTTGTTACTTTATATAATAACAATAGAAATCTTAAATAGCAAGAGCAAATGTAATTTACCACAAAAATGTAGTAAATTACAAATTTATAGCAAAATGACGAAATTATAAGTCATTATTGAAAATTTTAATGTAATATGCTACATTTTAGGTAGAAGAAATGGCCATTTCTGAATTGTTACAGGAGTGAAAGGAGGAGACAGAAGTGGAGAAAAAACCTCAAATTTTGCTGTTGACCCATGGCGGTTGGGGAATGTCGCTTGTTCAGGGAGTAAAAATGATCTTAGGCAGCGTTGATTTCGTGAAGGAAACGGCGCTTTTGCCGGAAATGACATTGCCGGAGTATATGGAACTCGTGAAGGCGGAAGTTGAAAAGCTCCCGGAAGGTTCAATTATTTTGACAGATGTATTTGGAGGCACTACAACAAATGTTGCTGCAAAACTGGGAAGAGATTTTAATTTAAAAGTGTATTCCGGTTTAAATGAACCGATGCTGCTGGCGGCATGTTCGGACATTTCATTTACAGGAAGTCTGAATCCGGAAGATGTCCTTGAGGCTGGACAGACTTCGGTAAAAGATGTAGTAGAAGAAGTGCTGAGTGCAATGAGGAAGGAGAATTAAAATGGCAGAGATTGTATTGTGCAGAATTGACAGTCGTTTGATTCATGGTCAGGTAATGACAAAGTGGGTAAATCAATCACAGGCAAACAAAATCGTTGTGGTAAGTGATGAGCTTGCAAATGATGAATTTATGTTGGAAATTTATCTGTTGTCAGCGCCTGCAGGAGTTAAGATTGAATGTTATGGTATCGAAGATACGATTAAAAACTGGAACGAAAATCAGTTTGGAACCGGAAAGGTCCTTTTGCTTTTGCCGGATTTGAAATCTATGAAGCAGATTTATGACGGGGGAGTCAATGTGTCTCAGATTCAGGTAGGAGGTCTCGGAGGAGCGCCGAATCGTAAGGTTGTATTCCAGAATATTACGCTGGATGATCCGGACACAGAAATTCTGGAAGACTTAAGTGCAAAGGGCGTGAATATTATTTTCCAGACAATCCCTGAGGATTCCCCGATGAAATTTGATGAAATACTGAAACGTTATCGTTCATAAGAAAAGGAGAGTTAAAAATGAGTGTTTTAGGTGTAGCTATATTTATGGGCTGTTACTATTGGTTCTGCAGACTTCGGTTTGGGTATACATTCTCATCTGCATTGCTGCAGCCTGTTACGATTGCAGTATTTGTAGGATTGATTACAGGAGATATGGCGAATGCTATGAAAATTGGCGCCGGACTTCAGCTTGTATATCTTGGGGTAACATCTACTCCGGGCGGAAACGTACCGAGCGACCCAGCTCTGGCTGGATGTATTGCAATTCCTCTTGGCGTGGCAGCAGGAATGAACCCGGAGACTGCAATTGCATTGGCAATTCCGTTCGGTGTTCTGGGAGTATTTGTGGATCAGTTAAGAAGAACTACAAACTCTATTTGGGTACACATGGCTGATAAATATGCTGAAAAAGCTGATACAAAAGGTATTATGAGGGCGGCATTCCTTTATCCGGCAATTGCAGGATTTATTATCCGTTTCCCAATCGTATTTATCATTGATTATTTTGGAGTCTCTGTAGCACAGAAACTGATAGAGATTCTTCCGGCATGGTTATCTCACTCATTTGAGATTATGGGAGGTATTCTTCCGGCGCTGGGATTTGCAATTACATTAACAGTTATCGGAAAGAGAAATCTGATTCCATTCTTTATTATAGGTTTCTTTGCTGTGATGTATCTTGGCCTTGATACAATGGCTGTTGCAATTTTTGCAACCTGCGTAGCATTGCTGATGAACTTATTTAGAATGAAAGAGGAGGCGGCATAAAATGGGTGAAATGAATATGAATCAAACTACACAGCCGGAAGTAAGCAAAAAGCTGACAAAAAAAGATATTACGAAGTCCATGTGGATTTATTATGCGGGGGCAGAACTTTCAAACTCTTATGAGCGACTGCAGAGTCTGGTATTCTGCGCATCTATGACCCCGATTCTTAAGAAGCTGTATTCTACGGATGAAGAGTTAAGTGAGGCGCTGAAGAGACATCTTGTATTTTTTAATACAGAGGGTATTCTCGGAGCGATCATACAGGGTATTGTTATCTCTATGGAAGAACAGAAATCAAACGGCGAGAACATTACAGATGATGCGATTACAGGTATTAAGACCGGTCTTATGGGACCTGTTGCCGGTATGGGAGACGCAATTATATGGGCGGCGGTTATGCCGATTATCTTCTCTATATTCCTTCCGTTTGCATCAAATGGTTCTGCGCTCGGCGGAATTATGCCGTTGATTTTATATCCACTGCTTACGATTATTATTTCCTATTATCTCATTCACAATGGATATAAATTGGGAAAGAAGTCGATCGTATCACTGCTGCATGGCGGCAAAATGAAAAATATTATTTTTACGGCAAATGTAATCGGACTTACTATGATGGGCGCTTTATCCGCAAGCTATGTAACGCTTTCTACACCTCTTGAATTCAGTTTTTCAGGGGGAAGCACGATCGTTCTCCAGGATGTATTGAACCTGATCGCTCCGGGACTTCTTCCGTTGGCGGCAGTATTTATCATCTATACATACCTGAAAAAGAAAGGTCCTCACTATACAAAGATTCTGTTGACAGTAGTAGTTGTTTCTATCATCGCTTCTTTACTTGGAATTTTATAAGAATAAAAATTAAAAAAGGGTTTATCGTTATGGATTTATGAGGCGGAGGAGATGATCCCTCTGACTCGTTTAGGAGACAGATTATTATGGAAAATATTTATAGTAAAAATGGTCTGCAGGCGGTTATCAATGCATCCGGGCGAATGACGAAGCTAGGAGTTTCCACCATTTCACAAGGCGTTGGCGAGACTTTGGTAGAGGCGGCGGGAAACTATATATTGATTGACAGCCTGTATGAATTTGCAGGAAAAAAGATCGGGGAGATGATTGGATGTGAGGATGCCTGTGTTACCTCCAGCGCATCGGCAGGAATCGCACTTTCCGTTGCGTCTTTGATCTGCAAAGATAATATTACAATGGTACATCATTTGTTTGATGCGCTTCTGAAAATTGATAAACGTGAAGTTATTCTTTTAAAAGGTCATAATGTAGATTTTGGAGCTCCGATTGCAGAGATGGTGCAGCTTGGCGGCGGGAAAATTGTAGAAGCAGGGTACGCAAACGGTTCAAAGCTTACGGATATCTCAGACGCAGTAAATGAAAATACATTGGCGATTCTTTTTGTAAAATCTCATCATTGTGTGCAAAAAGATATGGTGGATGTAAAAGACGTAATTGAGCTTGCTAATACGCTGGGAGTTCCGTGTATTGTGGATGCGGCTGCGGAAGAGGATTTGGGCCGCTATATGCAGATGGGAGCAGATATGGTCTGCTACAGCGGTGCAAAGGCGATTGAAGGTCCGACAAGTGGATTTGTGGCTTGTAAGACGACAGAACTTGCATCGAACATGCGGCTGCAGTATAAAGGAATCGGAAGAGCCATGAAAATCGGAAAAGAAGGGACCATGGGACTGCTGCAGGCAATCAAGGAATATCTTGCAGGCGAACATGTTTGTGCGGTCACAAAGTCAGATTTGGAGCAATTTGCTGCAAAAGTGAATGAAATCGATGGATGTAAGGCGGTACTGATTCAGGATGAGGCAGGCCGTGAAATTTATCGTGCGAAAATCAGTTTTGATAAGAATGCGTATGGTTTTTCTGCAAAAGAGATGATCGGCAAGCTTCAGGAAGGCGCGGCTGCCGTATATACACGAGATTATCAGGCGAACATCGGTTCACTCGCAATTGACCCGCGTCCGCTTAAAAATCTGGATGAGCTGGAATATATTTACAGACGAATTGTGGAAATCGGAAAGGAGAAATGAGAAGTGAAAGGACTGAAGTTTTATAAGGATAGAGTATGCTTGAACTGCCTTACAAGTTCAGTTGAAAATGCAGTGGCATTGTATGAAGCGGCGGAAGGGCATGTGGCATTGGGACTTTTATCTGCAAATTACCCGGATGTGCAGAGTGCGGTCAAAGATATAATCCGATATCAAAAAAAGGTTGATAATTGTATTTCTGTCGGACTGGGGTCAGGAAATCCGGGGCAGTGGAAGGCAGTTGCAGAGATTTCCGAAATCATTAAACCAAAACATATTAATCAGACATTTACTGCTGGGGGATATACAAGGGCGCTTGCAGGAGAGGAACCTTTTATGAATTCCATGGTTGCTCCTTGTGGGAAACCGGGATATGTCAAGATATCTACCGGATATCTGGCAAAAGACGAAAAACCTGCGATTGTACCGGTTGCAACTGCGATCGCCATGGCAAAAGAAGAAGGCGCAAACTCTTTGAAATATTTCCCGATGGGCGGGTTGAAATGCAGAGAAGAGTATGAGGCTGTGGCAAAGGCGTGTGCGGAGCATGATTTTAATCTGGAACCGACAGGCGGAATTGATTTGGATAATTTCAGAGAAATTCTGTTAATCGCTGTAAATGCAGGCGTGAAAAAAGTAATTCCGCATGTATATTCTTCTATTATTGATAAAGAGACCGGACTGACAAAGGTGGAAGATGTAAAGGCTCTGTATGCGATGATACAGGAAGTTGTCCGGTAATGGAATATTGATTGGAGTAAACAGTTTTGAGGGCGCGGTATTTACTGCGCCTTTCTCACTTTATAGGAAAGTTCGATATTTGTTAGATTCATGAATGAAAAAAGCCCGCATAAAAGCGAGCATGATAAAGAGATGGCACTGGTTAAAAGATATAAAAACCTTCTACACCAGCCTCATCGGAAAATAAGTCATCTTCATTTAAGAAATAATCCATATCCAGAAGTTCATCTTCGCTCATATTGCGAATGTCCTCAGATGTGAATCCTTCCGGTGGATGATCCATGTATTTTTTGCGTAATTCCTCGATATTAGGTTTCATGTTCTTGTCCTCCTTACAGAGGATTATAGCATAGAATATAAAAAAAGAAATCATGCAGAAGAACGTTTTCCGAGAGAGTTGGACATTACTTTCTCATAGAGTTCTTCGAGAGGTACGCGTTTGTGTTTGTAATAAAGTTCAAGTAACACCATTTTGTGTTTGCAATCGGGACATTCTAAAGGATCATAGCCAAAGGAGAGCAGGATGGCGGTCCTCCATTGATTGAAATTTCGATAAATACGATGCTTATTTTTAGAAATCGCACGAAAAAGGGTTTTATCGATTTCCCTGTGTCTGGCATATAAGCCGCCATATCGAATCATTTTGAAGTGTTTCTCGGGGATATGGCGGATTAATCTTTTGATGAAATCAATGGCAGGAAGAGTTTCTTCTATGTATTTATTATCCTCATGGCGATTGTAATGGAAAGTAACAGTATCCCCATCATAGTTGTCGATTCTGGATGTAGCAATGACAGGACGGCCAAGATA
>OGKH01000155.1_pt1 | contig 61265 bp, 61 predicted proteins | sample 1572421 | NCBI WGS metagenome assembly OGKH01 (sample SAMEA2582084, study PRJEB24529) | metagenome | biome: Human gut stool | place: China | collected 2011
TTTTAAACTTGTGGTTAAAGGGCGTTGGAACTTATTCTGCTTTGACTAACTTAGATTTGAATGGTTATGCAGTTTCAGGTGGATCGGCATGTACAGCAGGTTCATTAAATCCCTCTCATGTGTTAGAGGCAATGTATGGTAAAAACTCTCCTCGTATTGAAGAATCGATTCGAATTAGTTTTGGACGTTTTACTACTGCAGATGAAGTTAAAGGTTTTGCAGATAGCTTAGTTAAAATGTGTCAACGATTAAGTAAATAATTAACAAGTTCTAACCATTTTTGGCTAGAACTTGTTTTAATGTATAATGTTATTGAAATTATATACTTGACACTTACAAAAAAATAAGATGATAATATTGAGAGTGATATTTTATGGCAAATTCAGTAATTATTAATGGCGATAATCGTAAATTTACAATTAGTCCAGAAATTAAGCGTTACGCTTTAATTGATGCAGGCTTTACTAAGACTAAAAGAGGCAATTTCATGTATAAGCATCCTTTATATAATGAATCCCCTTATAATGCGACCTGTCAGTTGAAACTAACAATTAACGAAGATTTAGATCATTTAACAATGGTAGTCACTGATACCAATGGCTTACAGAAAGTTAATATTTTTAAAAATAAGCAGTTAGCACCAATGGTTGAGTTACTTGACTTCATTTTAAAGGATCTTGAAGATCGTCAGATTATTGCACCTTGCTAAAAGGAGAAAAAGATAAAATGGTAGATAACAGCAAAATTAGAGTCGTTGTTGGAATGAGTGGGGGAGTCGATTCTTCAGTTTCTGCTCTTTTACTCAAACAACAAGGCTTTGATGTTGTCGGCGTCTTCATGAAGAATTGGGATGATACTGATGATTCCGGAGTTTGTACGGCAACTGAAGATTACGAAGATGTAAAAAAAGTTGCAGATGAAATCGGCATTCCTTATTATTCTATTAACTTTGAAAAAGATTATTGGGAGCGAGTATTTGAATATTTCTTAAATGAATATAAAAAAGGCAGAACTCCTAATCCCGATGTAATGTGCAATAAAGAAATAAAATTTAAATCCTTCTTAGACTTTGCAATGGACCTAGATGCAGATTATATTGCAATGGGGCACTATGCAGCAACCAAAGTTGATGAGAATGGTATTGTACATATGATGCGGCCAAAGGATGGCAATAAGGACCAAACTTACTTCTTAAGTCAACTTTCACAAGATCAACTGAAAAAGGTAATCTTCCCACTTGCTAACTTAACCAAGCCTCAGGTGCGTGAAATCGCAATTGCTGCAGGCCTTGCAACTGCTAAGAAGAAGGATTCAACTGGAATCTGTTTTATTGGTGAACGTAATTTTAGAAAATTCTTGAGTGAGTTTTTACCAGCTCAATCAGGAAAGATGGTTACCCCTGATGGAAAAGTTGTGGGCGAGCATGCTGGATTAATGTATTATACTATTGGTCAAAGATCTGGTCTTGGCTTAGGTTCAACGAAGGAATCAACTGATCCTTGGTTTGTAGTTGGTAAGGATTTAAAAAAGAATGAATTGATCGTTGAGCAGGGATACGACAGTAAGCTTTTATATGCTACTAGCTTAGATGCAAGTGGTGTTTCTTTCTTTACTGGTTTACCCGATCATGACATTGACTTGAAGTGTACAGCTAAGTTCAGGTACCGCCAGCCAGATGTTGGTGTTACTATGCATTACCATGCAAAAGATAATACAGTCCATGTTGAATTTGATGAGCCTGCACGTGCCGTTACACCAGGACAGGCAATTGTTTTTTATAATGGCGAAGAATGTCTTGGCGGAGCAACTATTGACCGTGCTTACCAGAATGAAAAGCAATTACAATTAGTATAGTCAAAAGAAGTCTCAATGAGGCTTCTTTTTGTTTTTAGAAACTGTTATTTTCTGTCCTGAAAACTTATAATAAATAGTAAAAGTGGAGGGAAAAGTATGCAATTATATTTTGTTAGACATGGAAAAACAAAGTGGAATTTAGAAGGGCGCTATCAAGGAGGTAGTGGTAATTCACCACTATTGCCAGAAAGCTATGAAGATATTAAAAAATTAGCTGAGTACTTAAAGGGAACTAAGTTTAGGGCCTTTTATGCTAGTCCTTTACAACGTGCTTTAACTACTGCTGTAATGCTTAGAGATGATATGGGGATTACTGTTCCAGTTATTGTAGATGATCGCCTAAAAGAGTTTAATCTTGGCGATCTTGAGGGAATGAAATTTGTTGACGCTGAGAGTCAATACCCTGATCAAATTAAGGCCTTTCGTTATTCGCCAGAACGCTACGATCCATCAACTTTTCATGGTGAAGACTTTGAACACATGATTAAACGTGGTAAAAGTTTAATTAGTGATATTGTTAAACGCTATCCAAATAAAGATGATAAGGTGCTTTTGGTGAGCCACGGGGCAGCTCTATGTGCATTAATTAGAACTCTTGAGGGTTATGACGTTGCTGATATTAGAAAACGTGGCGGCTTGACTAATACTAGCCTGACGATTCTTGACACTGAAAATCAAGGAAAGACCTTTAATGAAATAGCATGGAATGAAACAAGCTATTTAGATCGAAAGATTACTAGTAGGGATACAATTTAAAAATGGATAAAAAAATAGCCAACTTATATGATGCTGGCAAAGTTGATGATGCTATACACTTATTGATTAAAAAAATAAATAATCATCCTAAAAATATTGAAAATTATTTACAGCTTTCAACTTATTTGATTGAACAAAATTCGGCTGATCAAGCTTTAGAATTATTAGAAAAAGCTCGAGGACTTGTTGATCAACCAGAGGCTTTAACTTATAACATTGCTGTTTGTTACTACATGCAGGGAGATTTTGCTAAATCGTTAGCTTTACTTAATTCGATTCCAGATGATGAAGAAACAATGTATCAAAAGTCCTTGATTTTTATGAAGTTAGGTCAATATCAAAAGGCACTAGCTTATGCTTTAACTTTGAAAAATCAGGATGAGAGGACTTTAGAATTAATAGGTGATATTTGGCTTAGTCTGGGAGATTTAAAATCAGCAAATCAAACTTATAGTAAGATTCTAAAAGATCAAAGAAATGCAAAAGTTAACTTCTTGCTAGGTTTAACTTTATTTGATACTAATCCTGATAAGGCAGAAAAATATTTTAAAGTTTCGAAAAAACAGAATCCAAAATATTTTGCCCAAGCGCAAAAACAATACAATGCTGTAGCAAAATTGATTAGAGGTAAAAATGGCAGAAACTAGTTTTACTGGACGAATTAATGGGATTGTTTTTGAAAATAATCAGGATCTTTTCAAAATTATTGATGTAGATTTGATTAGCAAATTAGCAGATTATGATCGTGATAATATCCGGGTAACTGGTAATTTTGGTGATATTCAGATTGGATCGACTTATAAATTTGTCGGTAAAATTGTTGTACATGAAAAATTCGGTAAACAATTTCGTGTTAGTTCATATGAACCTGTTTTACCACATGAAGAGGGAAGTCTAGCTAAATATCTAAGTTCTGATAAATTCCCTGGTATTGGTAAAAAAGCTGCTGAAAGAATTATTGATAGTCTAGGAACGAATGCTTTAGACCTGATTAAGGCCAATCCAACTGAAATTGATGACCTTGATTTAACACAAAAGCAGAAAGATAGTTTACTATCTGGAATTAATCAGATGGATTCTTTTTCAGAAATTGTTATTAAACTAGCTAAGTATGGAATTAATAAAAAAACTGCTGGAAATATTTATAAAGCCTATCATGGAGATTCTCTTAAAAAACTGGAAGAAGATCCTTATCAAGCCGTTGGTGAAATTAGAGGTTTTGGTTTTAAGACAGCTGATAATATTGGCCAAGCACTTGGAATTGAATTAAATGATCCAAGAAGGGTTAGAGGTGCAATTTTAAGTATTTTGCAGAATGCTCTAAGTACGCTGGGAGACACTTATGTGGCACTAGATGATTTATTAACGCAAGCGTATGAATTGGTTCAGGCTAGTTCTTATGATGACTTAGCAAATAGCGTGAATGAGCTTCAGCGACAAGGTAAGGTAGTTGTTTCAGGTGATAAAACAGCCTTGCAAGAAATTTTTCAAACGGAGCTTGATATTTCAAATGAATTAAAACGTCTAGTCAAAAATCGGGTAAAAAAAGAAGACTTCAGTGATGAAAACATTGAGCAGGCAATTAATCATGCTGAAGAAGAACTTGAGATTAAGTATGACGAAACGCAAAAGAATGCGATTAAAAATGCTTTAAATAATCCAATTTCTATCCTTACTGGTGGACCAGGTACTGGTAAGACAACAATTATCAATGGAATTTTAATGTGCTTAAAGGAACTTGCTGAGATTCCGAGTGGGGCCTTATATAGTGAGGATCCACCATTTTTATTAGCTGCACCAACTGGTCGAGCAGCTAAGAGAATGAGCGAAATTACTGATATTTCTGCTAAAACTATTCATCGCTTGTTAGGACTAGGTATTGGCGAAAATGATGCAACTGATGTTAATGAATTAAATGGCGAGATTCTAATCATTGACGAAATGTCAATGGTTGATATGTTTCTATTTAAGCAGTTGTTATCAGGTATTAATTCGACGAAAAGAATTGTTTTTGTTGGGGATCAAGATCAGCTGCCCTCGGTTGGAGCGGGAAATATTTTTAGTGACTTAATTAAGTCAGAAGCATTCCCAACAACTAGACTCCAGGTAATCCATCGGCAAGGAGAAGATTCATCAATTATCAAGCTAGCTCATGCAATTAACGAAGAAGATGCTGAACAGATATTTTTTAATAAAACTAAGAATTATTCCTTTATCCCTTGTCAACCTAGTTTAGTTGGAGATGCAATTGATCAGATTGTTAACTTAGCTATTAAGCGTGGTTTTAAAAAGGATGATGTTCAGGTTCTTGGAGCTATGTATAATGGTCAGGGCGGAATCACTCACTTGAACGATATCTTGCAAGATGTAATGAATCCAATGTCTTCAAAAACTAAAGTAATTGAAGCGCATAATGAAAGCTTTAGAATTGGCGATCGTATTCTTCAATTACAAAATAATCCCGAAAAGGATATTTATAATGGTCAAATTGGCAAAATTATTGGACTTAATCCAGATGATAAGGCGAAGATCTTAATTGCTGATTTTGATGGTCGAGAAATAGAATTTAACGTTAAAGATTTAAATGATATTACTCGTGCTTATGCAATTACAATTCACAAGTCGCAGGGATCTGAATTTCCGTTAGTTATTTTGAATCTTACTATGCAGAATTATATGATGTTGAGACGTAACTTGCTTTATACGGCAATTACCCGTGCTGAGAAAAATCTTGTCATGGTAGGAGAAAAAAAGGCTTACCTTATGGCCTTACGTACGCCGGGAAATGACCGTAAGACGGATTTAGCTTCTAAGATCAGGCATGAGCTAGGACTGAAAGAAGTAGTTGAGCATAATTCTAACGCAAATACTAAACAAGAGCAGGTTCAAACTGAAATTAAGGAAGAAATAAATGAACCCAATGACTATATCTTAACTCCTGATTTAATTTATTCTGGTAAAATTGACCCAATGATTGGGATGGAAGATATAAAATTAAAAACAAGAGATTAGTAAAACAAGCCACCTCGTTATGAGATGGCTTGTTTTGCATTTATTTCAAAAGTTTAAAATGATCAACTTCAAATTTTAAGTGGAATTTTCTTCTATTCAATTCTTCTCCATCAAGTTGACCGTATTCTGCTTGATAGGTTTCTACTTCAATTTTATTAGCTTCAAAATAATGAAATTGCTTGCTTTGCATATGTGATCCATTGAGGAGAGGCTTAGAAAAGAGATACAAGAATTTGGCCAAGTTAGGCTTTTCTACAATCGCAATATCTAATTTATGATTATAAATATTAGCAATTGGCAAAATTGGAACACCACCGCCAAAGTAGGGATGATTAGTTGTCGTAACTAAGTATGCGTGATCGTAGGAATAAGTATGTTCATTAGTTAAAATCTTAACTTTGAAATTATCTTGTCCCTTGAGAGCTTGAGCAATATTTATTCCATAAGTTAAATTCCCTATATTGATTTTGTTAAACTTAGTTTTGAGCTTTGAATGATTGGTTTTATTGACCACAAACGCATCAAAGCCAATTCCTAAATTATTGACAAAGTATTTTTCTTCACCTGTAAGCAAATCTTGATATCTGCCACAGTCGACATTTGTTACTGTTGGATGATTTTTGATTTTTTTGATAAATTTCAAGGGGTTATTTTGAAGTTTGGCTGCTCGAGCAAAATCATTTCCGGTACCAGCTGGAAAATAGGCAAGGGGAGTGTCAGGATGAAGTGAATTTTTTACCCCATTTAAAGCCTGATTCAAAGATCCATCACCGCCAACTACAACAATACATTTACGATTATCGTTAATTTTATTAGCTGTTTTAGTTGCAATCGGGACAAGTTGTCCAGGATAAGTAGAAATTTGTATATTATATGCCAATTTTTCTTTTTTCAGGGCAGCTTCAATTTCTTTGAGGGCTTTTGCGCCTTTATCGCTATCAGATTTTAAATTTACAAGTAAATGAACCTTTTTCATTGTTAATTGCCTAATTCATATAAAAATAAGCCCCATTTGGGGCTTATTTTATTTCTTTTCAATTAGCATTGGCAAAATCATCGGTCTTCTTTCAGTCTTAGAATATAAGAAATCTTGAAGATTCTCAATAATTGCCTTTCTAATTTCATTTTCTTTTGGTTGCGGATCTTTAGCCATTTCAGTCTTAAGAATATGGTAGACATGCTTCTGTGCTTGACTAATCAATTCAGTTGATTCACGCATATAAACAAAACCACGACTTAAAATATCTGGCCCTGCTAAAACACGTTGATGTTTGTAGTCAACAGTTGCTACCACTACCACAAGACCTTCTTCAGCTAAAATTTGACGGTCACGAACGACGATATTACCAACATCGTCACTACCAGAAGTGTCAACAAAGACATCCGGGATATTGATGTGACCAGCAATTCTTGATGAATCTTTGGTTAAAGCAAGTACATCACCATTTTTTAGAACGAAGGTATGATCTTTAGCCATTCCAGTAGACTGAGCAGTTTCAGTATGAACAACTTGCATTCTGTATTCACCGTGGACAGGAATAAAGTATTCAGGCTTGGTTAACTCGATCATCATCTTTTGTTCTTCTTGACCAGCGTGTCCAGAAGTGTGGACATTATGAATCTTACCATGAACAACATTAGCGCCCGCTTCAGTTAACTTATTAATTAAGTGGTTTACGCTAGTTGTATTGCCCGGAATAGGGTTAGATGAGAAGATTACTGTATCGCCTGGTTGTAATGAAATTTGACGGTGAGTTCCATCTGCAATTCTTGAAAGAGCTGCAAGTGGTTCTCCTTGAGAACCAGTACATAAAATCATCGCTTTTTCAGGTGGAGTATGGTTGATTTCATTGGCATCGACTAAAGTTCCTTCAGGAATATTTAAATAGCCAAGATCAATACCGTTTTGAACACCATTTTCCATTGAGCGACCAAAGATTGCGACTTTTCTTCCAGTGTCAACAGCTGCCTTAATAGCAGTTGATACACGATAAAGGTTAGAAGCAAAAGTAGCAAAAATAATTCTACCTTTAATTCCAGTGATGATATCGTGTAGGGAGTGAGCAACAAATCTTTCTGATTTTGTAAAGGTCGGAACTTCTGCATTAGTTGAGTCAGATAGGAGGGCAAGTACGCCTTCTTGACCTAACTTAGCCATCTTCTGAAAGTCAGGGGCAGGTTGATTCATTACAGGGGTTAAGTCAAACTTAAAATCTCCCGTAAAGACTACTGCACCTTCCGGAGTATGAACTGCAATTCCCAAAGTATCAGGAATTGAGTGAGTTGTTCTGAAGAAACTGACTGAAAGCTTATCAAATTTCAAAACCGTATCTTCATGCTCTTCGTGAAGTTCACTAGAATTTAAAATTCCATGTTCATCAAGTTTCCCGCGAATTAAAGCGAGGGCAAATGGTGTTGCATAAACTGGAATTTCAGGAATCTTCTTTAAAAGGTAAGGGATTCCGCCAATGTGGTCTTCATGTCCGTGAGTTACAACTAATGCTTTGATTTTTTTCCTATTCTTAATAAGGTAAGAATAGTCTGAGATAACATAATTAATTCCCATCATGTCATCTTCTGGGAATTTGATACCGCAGTCCATGATGATAATCTCATCTTGGTACTCAACGCAGTACATATTACGGCCGATTTCGCCTAGACCCCCTATAGCGAAAACGCCGACTTCATTATTCTTTAATTTCAAGGTCGTTATTTATCTTCAGATTTGAAAGTTGTCAGCTTAAAATCTGGACTTTGCTTTTCATAAGCAAGTGAGTTTCCAGTTAATTCTTGGATGAGTTCAATGTTGTAGGGGGTATTATCCTCAACCATAGTTCTTGCTGCAACTACATTATCTGCTTCTAAAAAAAGAGTTTTAGTAGTTTCTCTTCTTGGATTAACGATCTGGTCTTTTTGGTATAAAACTTTGTAGATCATTTCTTATAATCTCCTTATATTAAAACGTTCAAAAAAACTTCTGCGAAAAAGACGCAGAAATTCATAGCTATTAAAATTTTATCATAAACTTACTTTTAAGTATACCAATTTACTTCATATATGGTACGTAAAAAGGCGATAGAACATTTTGTCCTAACGCCTAATTTCAAAAAAATTAAGAACTAATTTTTAAGAAATAACAATGGTATCTTCTGCTAAATCAAAAGGATTTTGCTTATTGATACGGTCATAGAATAAGTGGCCATTTAAGTGGTCAATTTCGTGAGAAGCAACAATTGCTGGATAATCCTTTAAGCGAATTGTCTTTTCTTCGCCATCAACTGTATAATAATGAATCTTTAACTTATCAGGACGAGGAACATAGCCTTCAAGAATTTTTGGATTGACAAAAACTTCTTTGAAAATAATCTCACCTTTATCATTTGGAACTAAAAGGGCAGCCATCTGAATGCTCTTGCCGACTTGAGGAGCAGCTAGGCCAACGCCAGCTCTTAATTGGTGCTTTTCAGCAATTTTAGGATCTTGCGAGTTAATTAAATATTGCATCATTTCGTCAGCTAATTCTTTATATTCATCAGCTAATGGGAAAGTTAAAGGCTTAGCAACTTGTCTTAAGACAGGGTTGCCATCGCGCGTAATATCATGCATTAAAATCAAAATAAATATCTCCTTAATTTTAAATTTGCTATGAATATGATAACAATTGAAAGAAAAGACGGCAATAATCGAAGTTTTTGGTATAATATTTTTGTTAAAAATAAACAGTTCACAGCTTGTACTTTCGTTGACGGCATGATATTTTTAGAGTAGAATTGTAAAACGAAACTATAGAGATATAAAGCTTCAATAACTGCATTATTATTTTGCATAAGATAGCTGTGACTGGAGTCACAGTTTTTTTATGAAGTTCGGGGAGGAATTTCTTTTGCAAAGAAGAGACGATATTAGAAATATTGCCATTATCGCACACGTTGACCACGGTAAGACTACTTTGGTTAACCAATTATTAAAACAATCAGATACATTGCCAGAACACATGAACCTAGAAGACCGTGCTATGGACTCCAATGCTATTGAACGTGAACGTGGTATTACAATCTTATCTAAGAACACTGCTGTTAAGTATGGTGACACTACAATTAACATCTTGGATACACCAGGACACGCTGACTTTGGTGGTGAAGTAGAACGTATCATGCACATGGTTGATGGATGTTTATTACTTGTTGATGCCTACGAAGGTACTATGCCACAAACTCGTTTTGTGCTTAAGAAGGCCTTAGAAGCTGGTGTTAAGCCAATCGTAGTTATTAACAAGATTGATCGTCCAGGTGCTCGTCCAAAGGAAGTTCTAGATGAAGTTCTTGAATTATTCATTGAATTAGGTGCTAGTGATGAACAACTTGATTTCCCAGTTGTCTATGCATCTGCTTTAAATGGTACTTCTTCATATGACTCAGACCCAGCTAAGCAAGAAGAAACAATGGATCCTATTTTTGATACTATTGTTAAGAACATTCCTGCTCCAGTTGATAACTCTGATGAGCCTCTACAATTCCAAATCACTATGCTTGATTGGGATGATTATGTAGGTCGTATTGGTGTAGGTCGTATTTACCGCGGAAAAGTTAAGGTTGGAGACAACATCACTGTTATGAAACGTGATGGTTCAACGCAAAACTTCCGTGTTACTAAGTTATTCGGTTACTTCGGTTTGAAACGTAACGAAATTCAAGAAGCAAAAGCCGGCGACATTATTGCTATTTCAGGTATTAATGATATTTATGTCGGTGAAACTATTGCTTCTGCAGATAAGCCTGAAGCATTGCCACTTCTTAAGATTGATCCACCAACTCTTCAAATGGACTTTGTCGCAAACGACTCACCATTTGCAGGTCGTGAAGGTGACCAAGTTACTCCTAAGAAACTTGAAGACCGTTTAATTCGTCAAACTCGTACTGATGTTTCTTTGAAGGTAGAACCAACTGATCAATTAAATGCCTGGACTGTTTCTGGTCGTGGTGAATTACACTTGTCAATTTTAGTTGAAGAACTTCGTCGTGAAGGATTCGAATTACAACTTTCACGTCCTAAGGTTATTTACCGTGAAATTGATGGTCAAATGTGTGAACCATTTGAAGCAGTTCAAGTTGATACACCAGATGCTTACGTAGGTTCAGTTATTGATTCTCTTTCACAAAGAAAAGGTGAAATGAAGAATATGGAATCTACTGGTAATGGTCAAACTAGACTTGAATTCTTAGTACCATCACGTGGTTTGATTGGTTACAACAATGAATTCATGTCTCAAACTGCTGGTTACGGAATTATGAACCATACTTTTGATTCATATAAACCAGTAGTTAAGAACTGGGAACCAGGTCGTCGTAATGGTGCTTTGGTTTCAATTAACCAAGGTCAATCAACTACTTACTCACTTCAATCAGTTGAGCAACGTGGTGAATTATTCATCGGTGCTGGTGTTGAAGTTTACGAAGGTATGATTGTAGGTCAATCATCACGTGAACGCGATATTGCTGTTAACGTAACTAAGGGTAAGAACTTAACTAACACCCGTGCAGCAGGTAAGGATCACTCAGCTTCAATTAAGACTCCTAAGACTATGACTTTGGAAGAAGCTATTGAATTCTTGAATGATGATGAATACTGTGAAGTAACTCCAGAAAGCATTCGTTTACGTAAGAAGATCTTAAACACTAACGAAAGAAAAAAGGCAGATAAGAGACGTAATAAGTAGTTAAATTCTTATTTGATTTTTAAAAGTAGTTCATTTTGTGGAGCTACTTTTTTTTATCCGTAAAGGTAGTGATATAATGAGAAAGATTATTTAACTAAAGGGGCAAGTATATCGTGCGACAAAAATTAAGATACTTAGACTATAGCATCTTGATCCCATACCTGATTTTGTCAACCATTGGGGTTATCATGGTCTATTCAGCAAGTTCAGATATTTTGTTAGTAAATGGCTTTTCACCTAGTGTATATATGAAAAGGCAAATTATATATTTTGTTGCTGCATTTTTATTCTTTGGAATTCCATGTTTTGCTTTGAAATTAAAAATATTCAAAAATAGAAAATTTGTTATGTCTTACTTAGGTATTTCATTTTTTATGCTATTCTTTTTGATTGTCTTGAAAGTAATTAGTCATGGAAAAGCTGCTATTAATGGTGCAGTTGGCTGGATCAATTTGGGTTTTATTAATATTCAACCTGTGGAAGTAGCTAAGTTGTCTTTAGTACTATATTTAGCTTTTGTTTTATCAAGACGGGATGGAAAGTTTGTTCCAGGTCAAATTTGGCATAATTTATTTGGACCGACAGTTATTTCGTTTATGATGATTGGACTGGTTATTTTAGAACCAGATTTTGGTGGCTCAGCCATTCTGTTTATGATTGTGTTTGTGATGTACAGTGTTTCTGGTATTCCAACTAAGTTAGCAGTTTATTGGCTTATCGGGCTTTTCGTTGGGATTGTCTTGCTGATGCTAGTGTTATTGGTTTGGACACCAGGATTCATTAAGGATTCTTATCAGTTCCAACGCTTATTAGCCTTTGTTCATCCCTTCAAACTAGAAAAAACTGGTGGTGCTCAGTTAGTTAATTCCTATTATGCAATTCACAATGGCGGTTTATTTGGTGTTGGCTTAGGTAACAGTATGCAAAAAAGAGGTTATTTACCAGAGCCATATACCGACTTTATTTTATCTATTACTGCTGAAGAGTTAGGTGTAATTGGTGCGATTGTGATTATTTCCTTATTATTCTTCCTGATGTGGCGCATTATGGAAGTTGGAATTCACGCTGATTCACAGTTCAATGCTTTGGTTTGCTTTGGTGTGGTAACTATGATTTTTACCGAAACGCTCTTTAATGTAGGAGCAGTTTTGGGCCTTTTGCCGATCACTGGGGTAACCTTACCATTTATTTCTTATGGTGGATCTTCAATGATTGTCTTAACTGCTGCTTTAGGATTAGTCTTAAATATTTCAGCTGCTGAAAAGAAGACAATGATAGAAAGTAGGAGTGTACTTTGAGTTTGGTTTTTAAAGATGAGTCAAATAACAAAATGACGGCGCGCACACAAATAATTGTTTGGCTTTATCAAATTAGCGATCAATACAAGTTGCGCCGATTTGGCAATATTATCTATTTTTCACGTAAAAATAAGTATGTAGTTCTATATGTAAGTTCAGAATATGCTTCAAAGGTAATTACTGAATTAAAGAGTAAGAATTATGTCCAGTCAGTAGAAACTTCAAAAACCGATAAGCTTGATTTTTCTGCTGAACACGAAGAAAAGATGATGCGTGAACTAAAAGAAGAAGCAGAAAAATTACGAGAAGAAAACGAGGATTTACGAGTTTGAGGATTATTGCAGGAAAATATGCTAAGCGTAATTTACATACTTTAAAAAGTAATGCTACTCGTCCGACTAGCGATAAAGTAAAGGGCTCTTTGTTTAACTCCTTGGGGCAATTTTTTGATGGTGGGCGAGTATTAGACCTTTATGCTGGTAGTGGAGCTTTAGGAATTGAAGCTGTTTCTCGCGGTTATGACAGTGCAGTTTTAGTTGATATTAGTGGTCAAGCATGTCAAATTATTAGGAAAAATGTTGAACTTACTAAAGAAGAAGATAGATTTAGAGTTCTAAAGTGTAGTGATAATCGTGCCATTAAAATTTTAAACGAGGAAGGGAAAAAGTTTGATTTAATTTTTCTTGATCCTCCGTATGCTAAGCAAAAGATTGTTAAGATTATGACTAAATTACTTGAAAATGATCTATTAAATGATAATGCATTGATTGTAGCTGAGACTGATGAGCATGATGAATTACCAGAAGTTTCTGGCTTTTCAATTATTAAGGATCATCAGTTAGGTAGAACAAAAGTAAAAGTTTACAAGAGGAAGTAAAATGACAAAGGCAATTTTCCCTGGGAGTTTCGATCCAATAACCAATGGTCACGTTGAGGTGGTTGAAGCAGCAGCTAGAATGTTTGAAAAACTGTATGTAGTAATTATGACGAATACAAGTAAGAAGTATCTTTTTGATGAAAAAGAGCGCTTAGATTTGGCTAGAAAAGTTTTCGAAAACGATGAAAATGTTGAAGTGATTGCTCGTCCAGCTGAATTGACTGTAGAAGTAGCTCATGAACTTAATGCTGGGGCAATTGTTCGAGGATTGAGAAATACCACTGATTTTAATTATGAGCGTGATATTGCTGGAATTAATAAGACTTTAGATCCAAAATTAAATACAGTTTTATTGTTTACTCGTCCAGAAGATAGCTTCATTTCTTCAAGTATGATTAAAGAAACAGCATTTTTTGGTGGCATGTTTCAACTCTAGTTCCAAAGTCATTGGCAGCTGCTTTGAAAGAAAAGCTGAGGAATCGAAATGATGAAGAAAAATAAAAAATTAAAATTTTGGCTGCTAGGAATAGCAGCATTTTTAATAGCAGTTGTTTTTTGTCTATGGCCTACGCAATACTATATTGAAGCGCCGGGGGAAGCTTTTCAAATTAGTAAGTATGTTAAAAGTACAAGAAAACCTAATCCTAATTTTTATCTAGTAACTGTGAGTGAACGTCCTGCAGTTATGATTGACTATTTAACTAGTTTCTTTAGGGCAGGAGATAGTCGTTATTCAAAGACTGAATTAATGGGGACATCAAGTAGTGCTGAATATAATCAAATGCAGCAATACTACATGGAAACTAGTCAGAACAATGCAATCTATTACGCAGCTAAGAAAGCAAAAGTCCCGTATCGTCAAGAATTTTTAGGCGTTTATGTGATGGAAGTTATGAAAAATTCAACTTTTAAGAATAAGTTGAAAGTTGGAGATATTCTAGTTAGCGTAAATGGTAGAAAATTTTCTTCTAGTCAGGATCTAATAAAATACGTTTCTTCATTAAAGCATAAAAAAGTACAAATAGAAGTTATTCGAGGAAAGAAGCATCTGACTTTTTCAGGAAAAACAGTTAAATTATCTGGGACCAATCGTTATGGAATTGGTATTCAGTTGGTAGATCATACGAAGGTCGTAACTGATCCCGCAGTTAAAATTGATGCAGGAGATATTGGCGGCCCGTCTGCAGGTTTAATGTTTACACTTGAGTGTTATCAATTGTTTACTGGTAAAAATCTTAGTGCTAAGAAAATAGCTGGTACAGGAACAATTGATAGTGATGGTAAGGTAGGAATGATTGGCGGCGTTGATAAAAAGGTAATAGCCGCCAGCCGTCAAGGAATGAGAGTCTTTTTTGCACCAACTGATCAACCAGAAGGGGTTAAAAAGAATGAAACAAATTATGCCAAAGCAGTCCGAACTGCCAAGAAAATACATACTAAAATGAAGATTGTACCCGTAGCTCGTTTCGAAGATGCACTAAATTATTTAGAAAAATAAATTGAAAGCAGCAAAAAAAATGCTGCTTTTTTTCGTAATAAATAATGAGGTGATAAAAATGGATTTAGAAAAAATCAAAGAATTCATAATAGAAAAGAAAATTTGGGTGATTGGAATTATTGTTTTGATCCTAGGTGGAGGATATTTTATTCAGAAAAATAACCAGCCAGCAGTCAATAACACCCAGGTCTTGAGCGAAAATAATAAGACCCAGTCAACGGAATTTTCTAAAAGTGAGAATAAAACTACCCAATCTACATCAAACTTAAATAGCTCATCAAAGCAAAACACAGTAACTGTAGACATTGCTGGAGCTGTTAGACATAGTGGTGTCTATACATTGAAAAATGGGGCTAGACTAAACGATTTGTTGAGAATTTGTGGTGGCTTAACTGATAAAGCAGAGACGCGGGCAATTAATCGAGCAGCCTTATTAAAAGATCAAGATCAAATTTATGTCCCGCATATTGGTGAAAAAGTAGAAAATCTTCCTGGAAATGGAGCTTCAAATAGTCAAAATCCTGCCGCTTCCGATACTTCTAGTTCAAGTTCAGAGCAAGTTCATTTAAATTCAGCAACGGTGCAGGACTTACAAAAGTTAAACGGCGTTGGTCAAAAGAAGGCAGAGCAAATCATTGCTTATCGTGATCAAAATGGTGGCTTTAAGCAAATTGAAGATTTGACTAAGGTAACAGAAATTGGTGAAAAAACTTTTGAAAAGCTCAAAGATCAGTTGGCACTCTAGTTTCTATGCCACTGGATTTTATTTATTGCTTGGCTTAGGTTGTATTTCAGCAACTTTTCTTATCTTGCAGACCACTAACCTTATCCAAGGTATTGTTGCTACATTGTTTTTAATTATTTTTTGTTTGTTGCTAATTTATAAATTTCCGCAATATTGGCATTTAGTTGCAATATTTTTAGGAGTAATTATAACTTTATGCTTTATTAATCAAAGAACAAGTGAATTAGAAATTGGAGAGCCGATTCTAATATATAGTGATCAAGTGAAGGTGAGTGATAATTTCTTCTATGGAGAAGGAAAAATAGGGAAGAATAAAGTTTTAGTCAATGGAAGTGCAAATAAGTCTTTTGAAAAGGAATTAAACAAATATCATGCCGTTTATTTGGTAAACTACAAGGCAAAAGTAGAAACAATTATGCCTGCAACGAATCCTGGTGAATTTGATTATCAAAAATATTATCGCAGTAAAAGGATCAGGGAAAGAGTTAAGCTTGAGAGTTATCAAATTTATCCTAAGCAGATTGCTGTTTTTGATTGGGTTCATATGCTCCGTAAATTTTTGATGAATTATTTTGAAAAAATGCCCCAATATACTAGATTTTTTGCTAGTGAAATGGTGTTAGCACAAAACCCAAGTACAGATAATAAGGTTTTACTGAATAGTTATCGAGACTTAGGCATTATTCATCTTCTGAGTATCTCCGGTTTACATGTGAGTTTATATATCTTAGGCATTACATGGCTAGGGACAGTGATGAAGAGAACAGAAGAAGAGGTTACAATACTTTGCGTTACTTTTTTAGTAATCGAAATCTTATTGTCTAATTTTCAGGCTGGGTTTGTTCGTGCAAGTTTAAGTTATTTTTGGGGCGTTTTCTTTAAAAGAAAGAAAATTATGGTTAGTAGCGGCGACAAGTTAGGGATAGTGGTTTTAACGCATTTACTTTTTAATCCTTTATTATTTTTAAGCAGTGGAGCTATTTTGAGCTATTTACTAGTTTTTGGTCTAGAAATAAGTAAAGACTTTAAGAAAATTAGACAGAATTTTGCTCTTAATTTGTTAATCACACCGATTTTATTACATAATTTTTATCGGATTAATTTTTTAACTGTCATTTATAACTTTTTAATTGTTCCAATTTTTAATTTTATTCTCTTACCACTGACCTTTATCGTAATTTTTTTATTTTGGTGTTTGCCAGCAATTGTCAAGTTAAGTGAACCGATTTTTAAAGGACTTGCAGATTTAACTAACTTTATTGCTGATAAGCAATTGGGCTTAGTAACTTTTGGCCAAATCAATTGGCTGCAAACTATATTTTTATTAGTTGTGACAGTATTTTTAATTATTTTACCTAAACATAAGATTCAAAAGTTAAAGTTAAGATCGATCATAGTTGGAGCATATGTTAGTATTTTTTGCTTGATTCATTTTCCTTTAAAAGGACAAGTTTCTTTTATTGATGTTGGCCAAGGCGATAGCATTTTGATTACTACGCCTTTGAACAGAAAGACTTATTTAATAGATACCGGCGGAAAATTGAATTTTGGTAAAAAGAAAAGCGAGCCGCAATTAAACCGAATTACGATTCCATTAGATAAAAACAAGGACAATTCCAACTGTAATAGCACTGTCAGCAATATTGAAAATATTAAACTGAACAAAATCTAATTGCAGCATATCAATTACATATTTCAAGTGCAATCGATCAATAAAATTGCCGACAATTCCTCCCAAAACTAGGGCTAAACCAGTATCGAAAAGCCAATTTTTATATTTTGGATTAAAAAGATAATAAACTACCACCACAATTGCAGCAATACTAATTAAGTAAAACAAGATCATTTGACCGCTAAAAATATTCCATGCAGCTCCATCATTTTGTAAATACGTAAATGAAATAATTCCTGGAATAATAGTTTTCTCGTCACCTATTTTAAAATTAGTAACAATATAGTTTTTTAACAATTGATCAGCGATAACCACTAGTAAAGAAATTACTAAATATAAGACTTGCTTAGCTCTCTTCATTTAGAATAATCCTGAAATCTTTCCATTATTGTCTACATCGATATCTAAAGCAGCAGGATGCTTAGGAAGTCCTGGCATGTCTAAAATTGAACCAGTTGCTACCACGATAAAGCCCGCACCATTCTTAAGAGCAAGGTCTTTAACATGAAGAGTAAAGTCCTCTGGTGCTCCAAGAATCTTCTTTTTATCGGTAAAACTGTATTGCGTCTTAGCAATAATTACTGGTAATTGATCTTTGCCCATCTTCTTAATTTCTGCTAATTGCTTCTTTGCCTTATCCGAATATTCGATATCCTTTGCATGATAAATCTTATGAGCAATTTTAGCGATTTTATCTTCTACAAAATCCTCAGGCTCATAAACAGGAGTAAAGTCACTAGCTTTACCAGTTAACTCAACAACTTTTTCAGCTGCCTTGATTCCGCCTCTTGAACCTTCATCATGGTAAGAAACAACTTCGCAGTCAAAGCCATCATTTTGAACTAATTCCTTTAATTTAGACAATTCCTGATCAGTATCACTAGCGAATTTATTAATCAAGACCATTACTGGAACACCATAATGAGCCATATTCTCCATATGACGCTTCAAGTTAGCAAATCCCTTTTCTAAAGCAGGAATGTTCTCTTTATCTAAGTGATCTGTACTTTCTTCAGCTTGATATTTTAATGCTCTCACAGTTGCCACTACTACAACGGCATCTGGTCGTTTATCTAAATGATTTGATACAAAGTCCATAAACTTTTGACCACCAAGGTCTGCACCAAAACCTGCTTCAGTTAAAACATAATCACTTAAATGTAAGGCTGTGTTAGTAGCAATTACTGAGTTAGCACCATGAGCAATATTAGCAAATGGACCTCCATGAACAATAGCTGGAGTATGTTCAAGCGTTTGAACTAAGTTTGGCTTTAATGCAGTTGATAGTAAAGCAGCGATTGCTCCTTCAAACCCTAAGTCTTTAACATAAACAGGTTCATCTTTTACTGAAAAGCCAACAAGAATATTTCCAATTCTCTTCTTTAAATCATTAATATCAGTTGCTAAACACAAAATAGCCATGAGTTCGTTGGCTACAGTAATTGCAAAGCTAGCTTCATGTTCGATTCCATTAAAACGTGATCCTTGACCGATAGTGATTTTTCTTAAAGTACGATCATTAACGTCAATTCCGCGCTTCAACAAAATCCGATTTGGATCTAACTCTAAACTATTGTCTTGGTAAATATAATTATCGACCAAAGCAGCTAAAGTATCAATTGCACTAGTTAAAGCATGCATATCTCCAGTAAAATGCAAATTAATGTCTTCCATCGGAATAATTTGTGCATAGCCACCACCAGTAGCTCCACCCTTCAATCCAAAAACAGGACCCATTGAGGGCTCTCTTAAAGCAATTAAAGTGTTTTTATGGAGTTGGTTGCCAATAGCATCCCCCAAACCAATAGTAATGGTCGATTTACCTTCACCCGCAGGAGTAGGACTAATTGACGTAACTAAGATTAACTTTCCCAGTTTTTGGCTCTTCTTAATTCGGTTAATACCTTTCCAGCTAATCTTAGCTTTATCATTACCGTAAAGTTCAATTTCTTCTGGCTGAAGATCTATCTTTTGTGCAATTTCTGTAATTGGTAATTCTTTAGTATTCTGAGCGATCTCGATATCTGACTTCAAATTCATTTCTTCTTTCTCTTAAGTGCTAAAAGCAAATAAGTATTAAGCTTACCTCTTGCTTCATATATGTCGAATGCCTTCCATTGCCACTTAATTTTTAAGTCCTGAAGCTGAATTTTTTGACGATATGGTAATTTTAACCAATAAACACGTGCTTCTTTTTGAAAATAAGAATTAAGCCAGGTATAAATAACAATAATTGCAAAAATAGTTCCTAAAGCAATTGCAGGATAACTAATTGACTTGTTACTTTCATACCCAACAATAAAGGCTACAAAAATTAGTGCTAAGAGCCAGGAGTAATAAATTACACCGGCAGCTCCTAAAAAAATAAAATGTTTTTTCATAATTTAGAATTTAGGTCACACCCTATTTATTAATTATCTCTATTGTAACAAAAATAAAACAGATTTACGTTTTTGTTTAAAGTTGTGTTCTAGACTATAATATTAAGCAAGAATATGGAGGAAATTAATATTATGAAAATCGGCGTTTTAACTGACAGTTCATCTTATTTAACGAAAGAACAATGTGAGAAATATGGTATTGATGTACTACCAATTCCAATTATTTGGGACAATAAAGAATATCTTGATTTAATTGATATTGGTTTTCATGAATTTTATAAAAAATTAAATAGCTCTACAACTCTTCCTACCACTTCTCAGCCATCAATCGGAACAGTTAAAAAATATGTTGAAAAGTATATTAATGAGGGTTATACAGATCTAATTATTATTACGCTCTCAAGTGGTATTTCTAGTTTTTATAGTAATGTCTTAAGCGTAGCAAATGAAGAAACGCGTATTAATATTCATCCCTTTGACTGTAAAATCACATGTGCTGGAGAGGCAGATGCAGCAATCTTAGCTGGTCGATTAGTTAAGGCTGGAGCTGATATTAATCTAATCATGCATGACTTAAAGGATCTACGAAATACTACTGATGTTAGATTTATGGTAGATAATCTTAATCACTTAAAACGAACCGGACGTTTATCAAATGCGGCTAGCTTTGTTGGTTCTATTTTAAAAATCAAGCCTATCTTATCTATGGACGTTCAAAACGAAGGTAAGATTTCTGCAATTGCAAAAGAAAGACAGTATAAACGTGCTTATAATCATATTAAAAAAGATTTCAGTCGCCTAACTTCTAACATGCCTTATCCAATTCAGCTAACAATTTTTCATGCTGACGATGAAGAAAGAGAAGCTGTGTGGATTAATGATTATCAAACGAGTTTTCCAAAAATTAAAGTTGATCAAAGTATTATCGGTCCAGTTGTTGGAGTTCACGTTGGTCAACATACAATGGCAATGATCTGGTGCCGAGACTTAGATTCTTATTTTGATAAAAATGGTAAGCCACTTTTAAATATTAATTCTCAAGTAGTTGAAGATTAAAAAAAGCAAGTACTATAAATTTCATATAGTACTTGCCTTTTTTAGTTAATTTGCCTTTTAATACTTAATTTTCACATGTAAGTTATCATGTACAGAAGTATCATATAGAGTCTGCAAATATAATTCATATTGAGGATTTTCTGAAATTAGTCGTTGATAGATTTCAGACTTTTTTAGTTTTTGTAATTCGTCAAAATCGATATGATTCTTGCCAGTAAAGAAATAATAGTTCATTTCGCCAAAAAGACGACCCATCTGTCGAACACTCTTTAAATCATCATGATTTCGATACAAATCTTCTTGCATTAATTCTGCAGAAATAGTCCCTAATTGAATGTTTTCTAAATAATCATGAAAATGAGTCAAAGTCCAATTTTGCTTTTCTTTATCAGTTAGATAGTCTTTCATCTTAAAATGGTGACATGTGTAGCTAATTTCTTTTGGAGAAACTTTAACTACACCATACCCTTGATCATTAGAGCAAAAGCATGCAGTTACAACTTCCGTTGCTGGACATGAATTTTGCGGTAACATGATATTTTGAGCATGAATATGACCAGAAAAAACTAGTTTTACATTATATTGAGCTAATAATTTACGTAATTCTCGATAGTCATCAACCACATAGCCTTTATTTACTGCTGGATTATGTACATAAAGATTATGATGCATACAGAAAATTACACGCAAGTTATTCTGACTAGCATATTGAAGCTGCTCTTTAATCCACTTTCTTTGTTCTTTACCTAAAAAGCCTGCTGTAGCTGGAGCAGTAGATGATTCTTCTTTTCCATAATCGTTAGAATCTGCTAAGATTAACAAATAATCTGGATTTAACTGAACACTATAGGCTAATGAACTATTATCAACGCTAACTGCAGTTTCATAAGAAGTTCTAAAAATATTACGCCACATTCGAGGACTAATCTGCCCAGCATAATATTGCTTTTTACCATGAAATTCTCTTGCCCATCCATCATAAATATCATGATTTCCAGGAAGAACAAGAAGTTTAGTTTTAGTCAAAGGTTTAAAAATTTCCGCAAATCTCTCAGCTGAAACCCGCTCTCCATTAAAAGTTACATCCCCCGTAACAATAATTGCTGCAGGCTTCTTTTCTTCTGCCATTCTAACAAAAGCACTAAGAGCAGTTTCTTGATAATAAAGATCCTTGCCCTGACTAGTTTTTTGCATTTGAGAAAAAGCCTGACCATCATCATGTAAGCTATCTGCAATTAAATGAGTATCACTAATGACCCAAAAGCTCGTCTTTTTGTCTTGCGTTAACATTTTTATCTCTTATTTGCCCAATATTGATAATAATCAGTTCTTAAATTACCATTGTAAAATTTTCGTTTTTTAGTAGCTCTAGCACCAAAGAATTTTTCAAATTGCGGATCAGAGGTTAAATAATACTGACTAAATGAAGATAATGGACGCAAAGTTTGTCCCATTTCTTCATAAATTTTTTCAGCTGCCTCGCGGTCTTTCAATCGCTTACCATAAGGTGGATTAGCAATAATTACCCCATTTTTTAAGTCGGTCGCAAAGTCTTTTACAGCTACTTGTTTAAATTTAATATCTTGTAACACGCCAGCATTATGTGCGTTAACCTTAGCAATTTCTAAAATTGACTGATCAATATCGCTTGCTAAAATTGGAGCATGCTCTTGTTTTTCTTTAGTTTTTGCTTCTTCCACTAATTCGGGATGAATTTTTTTATCAAACCAGTCAAAATTATCAAAAGCAAACTCTCTCCAAATACCTGGAGCTATATTTTTAGCCTTTAGGGCTGCTTCGATTGCAATTGTGCCTGATCCAGTCATAGGATCGATAAAAGGATGAGAGCCATCAAATGGTGTTAATTCAATTAATCCAGCTGCAAAATTTTCCTTTAAAGGTGCTCCACCATGTTCAACTCGATATCCACGCTTAAATAAACTCTGGCCAGTTGTATCTAAGCTTAACCGTGCTACATCTTTATAAATATGAATATCTAAAGGATACTCAGCTCCACTTTCAGGTAAAAAGCCACGTCTCCGATATTGATCGGTCAGCTTATCTACAACTGCTTTTTTAACAATTGATTGCACATCAGGCTCAGAGTGTAATTTACTACGAACACTTCTTCCCTTCACAGGAAATTGTGCATCAACTGGTAATAATTCTGCCCAATCATAGCTATAAACTTCATCGTACAATTGATCAAAGCTAAATGCCTTGAATTCTTTTAATAAAATTTTGATTCGATCAGCACTTCTAAGCCATAAATTGGTCTTTACAACATCCTTTTGTGTACCCTTAAAAAATACACGTCCATTCTCGGTACTAGTCTCATAGCCTAGATCATTTAATTCTTTTGCAACAACGCTTTCAAATCCAGCGCCCATTGTCGCATATAATGTATATTCTTTCATTATTTATTCTCTATCTATACTAAATTTTTCTATAAAAAAAGGCTGAGCCAAAGCTCAACCCTAACCTACAAATCTCTATAAGCCACGTTCTGTTCCAATAAGATCTGGTTAAACCTTATCTTCAGCGACCATCTATCTTCATTAAAAATGACTTCGTCTTTAGTTCATTTACTTAGACGAAAGCGCCCCTACCAAATTTGGGTTGCCCGCTTGCAGGGTTTACCTCGTTCCACCAGCAAAGTTTCCCTTGCTGCTTCGTCACTGTGGCACTTTTCAGGATAGTCACACATGTCAAAAATGATTTAGTGCTTTTTCCGCCGTAACTTGATAAAACAAGTCCCCCAGCTTATTGGGCTGAGTACAAAAACTACAAGCATCTCAGCTTGTGCGTGCGTGGACTTTCCTCAGCTAGCATAAGCTAACCGCGATCGCTCGAAATTTGCAATAACAATTATATCATAGTTTTAATTAGCTTGGTAAGTTCTATCTTGTTGATTCATTCTTTGCTCAAGGTTGTAGACTTTACGCTCCAAAGTAGAAATACGTTGAATCATAGCTACGTTAGTAGTTAATTCAGGAGCTTCTTTTTCTTCATTTGCGCTATTTACTATAGGTTTCTGGATATTATGAGGAGTGTACGTCTTAACATCATCCTCAACTTCTTCATTTTTGAAATCTAACTTAGGAGCATCACTCTGAGTTGGTGCCTGTTTTTGTTGAGCTTTTAACTCACTAATTTGTGCCTGTAAATCTTCAATAATTGTCGCAAAAGTACTATAGTCAGAAATAATCGTATCAAGGTATGAATCTACCTCATCTGAGTCATACCCCTTCATTTTGGTCCTAAATTGCTTTTTTAAAATACTTTGTGGATTTAGTTGAATATCATTTAAACTTGCCATTTATTTCGTCAAACTCCTTAATTGCAGACTAATGTCTGTCTTTAATTTAGGCGATAAGGTGTTAACTAGTTATTAGCTCAATGGCACTCACCATATCGTATACAACTAGTATAGCAATTAATGAATTATTTTGAAATAACTTGAAACATCAATAATAATTCTTAACCTTTATTAACTATTTCGACATAGTTTATCAGTTTTTTGTAGTCAAATTGTAGTCAAAAACAAAAAAGAGCCACCCCAGAGGTTAACCCTCCAGAGTGGCTCTTTCTAATGCGTTCCATATTTTTATTATAGCAGATTACTTACTTAAATGTTCCCCAAGGTTCGTGAGTATATGCATTTCTACCTACCAAATACAAATATCCCCCACCGGAACGTGGCTGACGTAACCATACATAACCATCATGATTTGAGTATGCATCGTACTTAATTTCAGTACCTGGCCCAATAGTGGTTGCAACTGAACTAATTAGCTTAGCTCCCCATCTCAAATTGATGTAGGTATTTGAGATAAAGGTGCCGTGTTCTTCTACCCACTTATCACCCTGTGCGTCTACCCAAGTTTTAGGTTGAGCAGGGGTAGGACTTGTAGCAGGCTTACTAGGTTGTGCTACAGGCTTATTTCCACTAGATTGGGATGAATTGTTAGCATCAAAAACATCATTACCGTTATCAGTTACAGTAATTGATCCATCCACCTTCATTCCAAGTAAATTGTCTGTATATTGCCATGCATCTACATATTTAGCGGATGGAAAGTAATTAAAATCAGGATTTTTATCTGCTGGTGCAACTGTTGGATATGATGCTAACCAAAAGAAATCCATGTATGGCTTTATTTCTTCTAAGTCAAAACTAGCCAATAAGTTCTTTCCGGTATAGAATCCAGTTCTAAACCCTGCATCTCGTAAGGCTTTTAAAAAGACAATTACTGAACTTGTAGGCATACCATTAATTTCAGCATCTAAAATCATTAAAGTCTTCGGTTTTACATTAACTTGGTTCTTTGCATTATCAATAAAGTACTTAGCCTCATTAGCAGCTTGCGCATCATTAGTGAATCGACCAAAGTGGTAAAATGCAAAGGCGTTAACTCCACCAGCTGCTGCTTTATCAACTAAATCATGGATATATGGATTTGCATAAGTAGTGCTTTCACTAATCTTTACAATTGCTTTCTTGACCCCTAGCTTCTCGTAGTCGTCTACTGTTAGGTCTTTTTGAAAACTTGATAAGTCGACAAATATTTCTCTTGCCATGTTTATAGTTTCCTTTCTTAAACGAATTAAAAATATATTGATTATAAGTGCACATAGTTATTTAGCTTCTAATTTACTAGCATCAATATGTCCATTGACCATAGCTGTACTAGTTTGGTCAGCTATTTTATTGCCATCAATTTTTGTAACAACATTAGTTTGACCAGCGTTTTTTACTTCGCTGTCATACATATGCTGTACATAATTACGCACTGTATCGCGACTAATTGGTACATTCGGATAAAGCTTTGCTAATTGACTATAGACTTCATCAGTCGCATCAGTTAACTTCTTTGAGCCTGCTTTATCATCAAGGGATGCTTGATAAGTAGTTGCTTTTAATGCTAATTCGCCCGCTGTTTCTAAAACTGTCGCAAGCTTAGGGTGAGTAAGCTTTAATTTTTCTAATTTTTGCTTATTCATGCTGTAAGCAGTAGCCATTCCAGCTACTAATAAAACTACAATTGCCCAAATCAAATTAATATCTAATCTCATTTTCGTAATTCCTCTCTCAATTTTTCATTCTCTTCTTGTAGATGCTTAACCTGTTTCTTATAATCGTCACGTTCGCTTTTTAATTCTTCGACAATATCTTGGAAAGTATCTCGCTTGTTTTTATGATATGCGTTATATGCAGTTATTAGCACTCCTAAGAATGTTCCAAGAGCACCGATAATTAGGTCTACATGCAAGCGAAGCACCTCCTAGCGATCATGAGCTACATGCAAAATCAAAAGAAAAAGGACTACATCGCCAATGGCGGTGTGTCCCATTCTGAATTCAGATGTAAAGATAATGTGTCCTAATTGCAAGAATGCCAAGCCTAATACAATACCTCCACATACTACTAAAAGCGTACGAATTAATAAGGTATCGTTAGGTCTAAATGCCGTAGCCAAAAATAGCATTATGCCAACTAGCAAAATAAAAATATCTATTCGCCAGTCATTGAGCGCGCTTTGCAAATTAGGCGGCCAAAAGAAATAATGACGATCGTACCAAAGTGAGCCGCCAATAGCGATCATGGCTATTGCAATAATTACCTGAAGGTTATTAAGCTTGAGGTTGACTAGGTACCGTTTCAGCTTGGTCATAGTCCTCACCTGTGATTTCTTTATATCCTTCTTTGCTAAGAATACCTTGTTGAACATAGCTTCGAAAAGTTAAGTTGGCTTCTTTCTTTTCGCCAAACCAGCCCCAATTATATTGGTTCTTCCATGATTCAATTAGTTCTCTTTGAACTTCTGCGATCATTGCTTGTAAATCCATTTAAAATTCCCCCCTATTTTGATACTTCAGTATTGCTGGATTGAGTTTTTTTACTCAATGCAACCATCATTGCACTTAAATTAGCCACCAGTCTGTTAGTTTGTTGAACGGTGGCTCGAAGTTGATCCATAACCTTATCGCTGGCTTCCGCACTTTGCAGAGTGTCCTTGTGGGCTTCTTGCAAGCTAGTAATACTTCCTTCAAGGGTCTTCAAGCTTTCGGTAACTGCTGTCAAACGTTGCCCGTAAGATTCTTCGCTGATGTCGTACCATTCGCCTTTCATCCAATCATATTTTGGAGACTTCAAGTTTGGATCAGGTGGAGTTACTACTAAAGGATATTGATTAGCTGTAATTTCATCAGTTGATGTAATTACCCTAAAAGGCACATCATCGTTTGACCAATAATAAGTCTTCATAGTTGTAGCTGTACCAGCTGCTTTTGCTTGTTCTACATTTTGATTAGTTTCTTCTGTCATGTTAAATTCCTCCATAAAAAAATCCTTAACCAAACGGTTAGGGATCAATAATTATTAAATTGGCGTGTTGGTGTATTTATGCCATTGACCACCGCCGTTATAAAGCTTACGGCCATAAAGGTTGTCTCCCTCGTACACAGTTTGATATTGAGTTTGACCATCAAGATTAGTAGTTTTCAAGAAAACACTATGACGATTATCACTCTTATATGGTCCGTTTTGGACTAAACAGTTAACAACCTTTAAAATTCCCGTTTCTTTGTAAGCATTAAAGTCTACAGTTTGATTACTGATAGTTCCTGATGGGCTCTCATAGTCAACTCGGTGTTGGAACATAGTTTGTTGCATGGTAAAGCCTTGCAATCTATCAGATAGATCCGTAACTCTATTCATCATAGCGAATTGATTCCATTGCGGATATGAATTAGTAGTTTTAGAAACAGTTCTTACAAAACGTTCAGGTCCCTGGTCAACAGTCTGATAAATGGTGTTGTCATCATATTTAATCACAGTTAAATAGTACCATCGTCTTGTAGTATCAGGCCATGGTCCATTGATAGTGGCACAATTACAGATCTTATAAATTCCTGTATCCAGATAAGGACCACTATTTAAATTGATAGCTGTATTCAATGCTTGATCTGTTGGATAGCGATAATCGGTATGGTTTCGAACATCTCGATAAGCTCTGGCAAAAGTAGCTAATGTTGTTTGATCTACTAGCCAAGGATTTCCAGCCTGTTCCACCGTTCTAGGACCTGGCTGATCGGTTTCAATATTATAGTCTCTAACAACTTGCACATTCGTATCATCTTTCCAGGCGATATCTTTATGCCATGTCGGAGCATTGCCATTACCACCGATTATTCGAGCCTGTGGCGTATCATAGGCAACATTTAACATACCTTTAGTATCTCCACCACCAAAGACAATGCCTGATGAGAAGTTTCCAATAGTATTGCCTTGTCCGTTAGATTCATCCCTAATTGCAGCTAATGCATTCTTACCATTATCTTGACCAATAATGTCATTCCACGTGTTGCTTTGACTGATATATCTACCAAGAGTTGCATTATTAATACCTGTATTTAATACTTTAGCCCAATTAGTCCAACCAGTGAAATTACCATTCATATCAATAGCAGCTACTTCATTACCATCTGCTCTTCTAAAAGAAATGTGATCAGAATCATCATCACCTAATTGAATAGCTAGATCTAGATTGTCGCTGGCGTTGTTATCTCCAAAAATTTTAATACTATCAGAAGCGCCATTCCATTGAATTCCACCAATATTGCCCTCATGAGCATTATAGGGACTTTGCGCATCCCAATTAATCCAGCTTCCCTTCTGCATACTACCGCCAGATAATGACAATTTAGTAGCTAAATCGCCAGCATTTGTGATTCGTTGCCAGTCAGTAAAGGTATTGCCATTGTACCAGCTACGAACATATACCTGATTTTCCTTTTTAGCATGCAGCATTTGTGTTCCATTTTGCATGCCATCTGAGTTTACCGTTATATCAAACCATGCTGGTATTGGAGAATTAGCTATCCCATCAGTTCCCCTAGCATGGTACATTCCTGGAGTCTTTATGGTATTGAGATCAGTATTATTTTTTATGGCTACTATTGGTACATGCTCTTGAACGGGTTTTAAAAGCCAATTACCAATCTTCCAAGTAAAGTGGATGCCATCACTTAATCCGCCAGTGTTTAGTTCAATGAACACGTCAGTGACATTATTAGTATCAAAAGTAAGGCAAAACAATTCTTTATTGACTGGATCAGCTGGCAAATCTTGATAAGCCAAAATATTATCAGTATTATTTTTATCATAAACTGACACTCTAAACTTATAATCATTACCAGCGTTCTTAGTTAATTGCTTTGAATTTTCCCATTCAAAGAACAATCTATACAAGGTATTAGGTGTCAAGTCGCTAACTTCTAGCATTGATCTTTCAATACCAGCAACACCAGTATAGTCATAAATATTCATTCGACTAACATCATCATAAGATATTCTAGCAGCAGCGATCATTTCGTTACTACTACCCCACTGAGTCATATTAGATTTAAGCTGGATCCAACCTGGCTCAGAATTAAATATCCATTTTTTTAGTTCTAAATCTTTAGCAAAACTAGTCCAATCTATTTGGCCTAGACTTGCTCTTAGTTCGTTTACCTTGGCTTGAACTGCATCGGTTTTAGCATTCATATCTGGCAGCTTCTTATTCATCAAGTCGGTTAACTCATTGATAATATTGCCAAATTTAGTTGTTAAATCCTGAACAGTATTGTTTAAACTGTTAGTCTTAACTTGCCATTCTTTAACAATACGGCTAAAAGTATCATCCCAAGAGTGCTGTTTTGCATTCCAATCAGCTTGGTCTTTATCAAGCACTTGCTTCGCATTGTCTTTGATTGCTTGGATAGTGTCTTGGGCTTGTTTATCAATGTTAGCTTTATCACCGTTCCACTGACCCCATATCTGGTTCTTGTTATTCGTCCAGTCCTGGTTAATAGCATTCTTTTGATTTGTGTAGTCTTGCTGACGAGCATTTTGTGCAGCCTTAAATTGATTTTGAAAATCAGCACTTAAAGAATTGTATTGATTACGGAAGTTCTGCAACTCTTGATCAAGTTGCTGTTCCGCTTTTTGCAATTCAGCCTGAAGTTCACCATCAGCTTGTTTAAGTAAGGTTTCCATCTGTTGCTTTAACTTTTCAAGGTCTGCAATGTAAGTTGTATTATCAGCAGTAGCTCTTAATCCATTTTCGACGCGGATGTTAAAGTTACCAGTTGAATCTACTAATCCAGAATTATCGTTAATTTCAAACCAAGCAATACCAGATGCAGAGTGTACTTGGCTCTGCAAAGTATAACGTACAAATCCAGCTGTCGCATTTACGATTTGAACATTGGGATCTGAAACAAACTTATCTCCGTCTTTATTTTCCATGAAAGTTACAGTCTTATTTTCCAAATTATAAGGTTGTCCTTCATGGTTTAATAAATAAGCTTCTAAAACTTCTTTATTGCCACTGTCCCTAATCGTTATGTTCTTCACTGACGCTAGGTTTTTGTTCGTGTTCAGTTGAAGTGTTGGTTGTGTCATTTACGTTTTGACCTCCTTTCATTTGATCTCTAATTGAGATTTCATTTTGCAATTGCTCAATGGCAACTGATTGTCGGAAGTTGATTAGTTCTAAACGAGCAATTTCGTTTAAAGCCTTTGTTAAAACAGCATCATTATTCATCTATTTCACCCTCAATCTAATGAATTCTGCCACCACGCTGTTGACGAATCCAAGCTATATCAGAAGCATACAAGTACTGACTACCTAGTCTTAATATTGCCCAATCCTTATCCCAATCAAGAGCAATGTTTTCTTTACCGCTACTAGTATATGAAAAACCATGAGAGCCTGACATAACCGCAGTTGCACCATCAGCTCCAATTGATCGAAGATAGGAATTTCCATCTACTGTAATACCTTCAAGTTTAATCCCCGTAATGGTTCCACCTGTAATTCTTTCAGCAACTAATCGTCCTTGACTATCAATAGCTGTTCTAGGTACTCCATCTCTACCAACATATTCCAAGCCATCGGAATTAAACCTCATGTATCCTCCAGACTTACTTTGGGCTCTAAGTTCTGTTGGATTTTGCCAATTAGGATAAGCAGTAATAATGCCACCGCCACCACTAGCAATCCAATTATGAACGTCTGAAACAGTTGTATTAATAGACGTAACCATGTCTTTAAGCTGATTCATGTTGTCTCTAACGACTTGTCTATCCATCCCCAATTCATCAGAAAGTTTAATCATTGCTGCATCTTGGTCAGCATTTTTAAGTTCCATTGCTTGTTTCATTTCACCAAACAAATGAGTGGCTCGCTTTTCCGATTCAGCTTTGCCACTATCAACCATATTTTGAATATAGTTGCCTAGCAGGTGTTCAGGAGCAACGGGTAATTGACCTAATGTGATTGATGTAAACTCATTAGCTAACGCATCCCATGTGACAGAATTAACTTCGGCCACATCCATGATGTCTAATTTTTCATAATGAATTTTCACTAAATCATATAAGTCAACCTCATTACATACTTGCTGATAGGTAATAGTAAATGAATTAGTAGGATAGCCAATACGATATTGCTTCATGTATGTGGAAGCAAGCATTCTAAGCTTATTGATATCTTTTTCTACCCCGTAACTTGAAAAGTCAACTGGTTTAATACGTAATTGCTCATTACCACTAGTAAACGGCGAACGCATTACAAGTTCTGGAAGCATGATAGTTTCTTCTTGTGCTTTAATCTCGACAGCAGTCCCACTGTCATCTTGACCAGGTGGAACGTCTGTATCACCTGAAAAGCTGAAAAATGAGGAATCCACCCATTGGTTAGTTCCAATCTCATACCAGACATGATCTTGGTTTTGAGCTTGGGCCGTAATAAGCTTTTGAGTACCAATAGTTAAGTAATCATGAGTTACTTCTGTGCCATTTGGTGCATGGTAAATTGGAACTCTACCTGTCGCACGGGCTATTTGATTACGCATACTATCCTCATCAGGAGTAACAGTACCTGTAGCTTTAAAGTCAACGTAGTCATTATTTTTAACCCAAATATACGCACTAACTTGATACCAAGTGTTATCGCTTGAATCTTTAGCAGTTTGAGTAATTTTCCATTTAGATCCAACTCCAACATTCCAGTTAACTCTATTACCAGTGCCAGGCAAACTCATTGCCACAACACCCTCATCGTCTTTATCTTTTTTAGCTTTGGTAATATTTAAAATACCAATAGTCGGAGTAGTTGCGTAGTCTCCTGTTTTCTGTAAAGAAAAATATTGAGATGGCACCCATTGAGTGTTGTCATTTCCAAGACAGTACCAAACCATGCCATCATAGGCGATTGCCTTCTTATATATCTTCCAGCTACTACCATTGCTTATATATTGACCACTTTCATGGCCACCAACAAGGGGACTAGTCCATAAAGGCACCTTACCGTTACCTGCGTATTCGATGGTACCAACACCCTTAAAATCAACTATTAATCCTTGAGTATCGTTTGTAGCATCATTAAGTCTAATTGTTCCTTTAGCCTTAATTGGATTGACAATGTACGCTCTACTCTTATCGTAAGAAAAGAAATGTTGGTCAATCCACTGGTTATTACCGATCTCATACCAGGTATCATCATTAACTGCACCGCTAGTAACAATTTTATTAACATGATAGTACGATCCGTTTTGTACTGTTCCATTTAAATGATGTCCTTTAAATGGACTATCATAAGTCAAAGCACCACCAGTACCGATATATTGAACTACACCGGAAGCATCGTAGTCTTTAATCTTGCCTTCTTTTTCTTGACTAGGATCGTAAAAAGAATAAGGCATAATCGCATTATAAGTATTATCAATATTGGTATCCTGACTTAACGATTTAAGCCGTCTTCCATATTTGATTACAATACCTGTGTCACGCATCACATCAGTTTTATCAGTAAATTTTAGCCAGTAATTATCAAAATCCCACTCGCCTTGATATAGAGCCTGCATTGTATTGGTAATTGTGTCACCTTGCTGGTCTTCGCCCATTAACAAATTAGTAACAGCCTTGCCATCTTTGAAGCTCCATCCAAGATTGGCAACCTTACGAATATTACTTGTAAACCATAGTTGAGGCATTGGATCTACAAGTGCATCTTGAATTGCATCAAAAGCCTGCGCTGGTGTTGCATTAGCTATGCTAATATCCTTTTTTATGAGGTTGTAAGCTAAGTCTCCAACAATATGATTAGCTTGAACTGAAATTGATGTTAATTCATCTCCACCGATACTGCTAATCCGAAACATTTGGTTTTGTTCTTCATCTTTAGGCCCCATAGAAGTCACAATAATTCGTCCAGGTTTTAATTCTTTAGCCATCTCATCGTCTTTATCATAGCTACCAGAAAGAACGGGAATTGCATTTCTATCTCTTTGAACAGTTAAGCTTGTAAAACCACGCAATGGTCCTAATCCCATCGATCCCAAATCAGAAGATTTTTCCAAAAGAATAGGATATTTCACTAAACTAATCGCCTCCAATTTGCCTTATATTCAACTTTGCTATAATTTCCAAAAACAAAGACACCATTATTTCCTGGATGAAACGTTGGAAAATTATTATTTGGAAAAACAGCATGCATGGCCATATTTTCGTTAAAGTTATGTCGATAAATCCATTCCTGCTCGCTATCTATGTAAATTTCATCCTCAATATTATTGAAATAATAATTATCTCCATTGACAGATAATCTGATATCTCCTTTACCAACAATATGAAAAATTGGTTCTGCTGTTTCTACCTCTGTATTGACAATTGGCAATGCAGAATTTAATGGGATGAAATTCAATCCATCTTCTCGTTTCATATAGGGCTTACAATTAAGAGTTATTGAGCCGCTCGCCTCCAGATCATTTTGTGGCTCTAAAGCAAGTGGTTGAGTTAGATATGCTTCTAATACCCATTCTCTTAAATTGCTCAAATAAAAAAGCTGATAAGTATCTCCTATCAGCCAATTATTAATATCTGCTGCTAACCGGGACCAGGTATCATAACCTGGCGGTTTTCTTACATACAGATTAATTGTTTGTGTAAAATTATTAAACCTATGATTTCGACTAAGTAAATCGCCCGAATGTCCGGGGATTGATACAGCCGAAACATCCATTGTTGGATGTGAAAGTGTAAAAGGATATTTGATTTGAATGCCGAAATCTAATGAACTATGATCGCCCATTACAAATTGCGCATATCTAATTTCTTCATTAAACGCCACTAAATCCTCTCCTCTTTCTTTCAATATCTAGCGCATTTTGCGCTCTAAATGCTGAATTTGTAGCTCTTGCAATAGTTCTACCATCAACATTAATATTAGTTATACGATCACCATTAACTAGTTCTGTCATCAAACTAATCAAAGTGTCAAACTTATCATTTAACGAATCAATTTCATCTTGAAGTACAGAGGTACCTGCACTACCAAAACCACCATTATCTGGCTCATCTTTTGCAAAGCCTGAAATGATTTGTGACAAGATTTGGTAAGCTCTTGGTCTCTTAGATAAATCAAGTGGAATAATTGCTTCTGGCTTATTGTTTTCAGAGATTTCTGCTAACTGATGAGCGTATGAAAAACCACCATTAGCATATCTACGTCCACCTGATGGTCCCCAACCACCGCCAGGAGCAATATCACTAAACCAATTGCTATCATTAAATAAAGCTAAAATTTGGTCATATCCGCTTCGAATATTTCCATGTTCTCTAACAGCATATGATCTAAATGTTTCTGGAACAAATTGGAAAAGTCCAATAGCAGGGTCGCCACGTCGCATATTAATATCGTCAACTGTTTGGACGATAGTTGGGTTACCTCCTGATTCATGTTGCATATTGCTTAAAATCTTAGATAATCCTGCTGCTGTTAAATTAACATGCATAACTTTGGCTGCACGCTTGATAACTGGAATCCAACGAGTAACTCCTGCACCAGCAGGATTTGCTAGTTGACCGCCAAATTCATCAATTGCTTTCTTAAATGGTTCTTTAATCGCATTCAAGAAAGCATTAGAAATAGCAGGACCGAAATCAGATACAAATGGACTACCGTTAAAATTAGTTGCACCATAGAAGTATTTTTTCAATTCGGCTAATGGATTCTTATCAATAGCATCCATAATTTTCTCTGCTTTATCCGGATCTAATGTATTATCAGTACCATCTGCGTAATGATGAATACCCATTGAAGACATCACTTTATGTGTATCTTCTCCGCTTAGTACTTGTGTACCAGCAGGAGCATTAGGAATTAAGGTGTTCCGATCATTGAACATCATCCATGGCCTATGTGGGAACTTAACAAGCTCTTTCCAGTGTGGGCGTTGAGAATCATTAACAAGCATATGACCACCTGGATGTCCTCCACGTGTACCATCTGCATATCTAATGGTTCCTAACTTCTTGTCACCGCCAAATTCACCAATAACCTTGTTAACTCCACCAATACCTCGGTTCATCTTACCGATGACGTTTTGCATTGCTGAACTAGCATAACCAGGTAACTTATTAACTCCACGGTAGAACAATGTTTGGATATCATCTATCCAACTTCTCCAACCACGGTTAAATTGACGATAGAATGCATTGGCTCTACTATTTAATTGCTTAAATCCACGATAAAGTGAAGTATCAACTCTATCTAAGCCTTTAGCACTAACCGTGTGTAGATTGCTCCATAAATCTTTCCAGCTCTTATTGAAAGATGATTTGAATGAACTTAATCTAGATTTTAATGTACTTACTTGTTTACTAAATTCCTTTGAAAAGTCATAATCTTTTAATGCATTATAAGCGGTACTTGCTTCATCTTTAATTGTGTCCCCAAATGGGTATTTCTTTAAAGCAGAATTTAATGACTTTAAAGATGATGTAAATTTGTCTAATGCATTACTCTTTTTAGCAAAGGCATTCAGTAAATCACTAAATGATTTAATTCCACTATTAACTGGCTTGATATTGTTTGCAACAGATTTTAAACCAGAAGTGAATTTCGATAACGGCTCATTAGTCTTTTTAATCTTGTCACTAAGACCAAGAGACTTTTTGCCATTACCGCCAAAGGCGTCGCCCATTTCTTTAATCTGATCTGCTAGACCCTTACTGCCTTTTTTAGCATCAAATACCTTTTTCAAATCAGAAAAGCCATTAGCCATATTTTCTAATGGATTGGACTTCTTGCCGTTGCCGGTAAATGCAGAGATAGATTTATTAAAGCTATCAAGTGGCTTGTTTAAATCTTTAAAGTATCCAGATAACTTTTTAAGTGGATCATTTACTTTCTTGATTGCAGATACAAAACCACCTGTAGATTTCTTGCCACCAGAACCAGCAAAAGCTTTTGTTAAATCTTGAAGTTCCTTGACCACAGTAGTCTTAGTTTTACCGCCAGCTAATGCTTTCTTTAAGTTCTCCAAACTTTCAACCATTGCATCCAAAGGATTCTTTTGTCCTTTAGTCGTTTGAAATACCTTCATAGTTGAACTTAAAGTACTCATAGCCTTAGAAAAGTTCTTCATTGGAGAGGACATTTTCTCCAAATCACTAGCAATCTTTTTAAGCGGCGTCTCTATCTTAGTTAAAAGATTATCAAGCTTACTATCTTTGAGACTCTTAACTAACTTATCAATTAAGTTTTGAATAGAGTTTTTGCCCCTTAAAACGTGATAAAATTTCGTCTGCATACGGTCAAGTCCACGTCCTACCCTATCAAAAAGAGTATTCTTTGAACCTTTACCAACAAGACCTGAAAGTGAACTCTTTAAGCTACTAAATGACGATTTTAATGTCTTAATTGGAGAGTTAACTTTTTTGACTTTACCAATGAGTTTATCTAAAGCATCAGTAATCTTTTTGGCATATTTTTCAATACCATTGCCTTTCTTCCCACCTTTTAATGCATCGCCTAATTTATTAAGATTAGTCTTTAATGAATTAACGTGGTTTTTTAAGGTTTTATCCAGCTTTGGTAAATCAGTATTAAAAGTTTTGAAAACATCTTTCTTAGCCATTGCACTGGCAAAAGTAGCAAGGTATTTAAACGCATCACCCATCTTTTTAATAGGTTCAGCCGCTTTACTCCATCCCTTAGTACTGTTAATAATAGATTTATTCATATTATTAACAATCTTGGATGGATCATTTTTCTTAACAGTAGCCTTAAGACCACTCAAAGCACTAGTATATGCTTTAAGCGCAGCTGTCATCGCTTTAATATTGGCAATATCTTGCTTTGAAGCACGAGCCTGCGATAGGCTAACGACTTTTTTGCCTTTGGTAGATGGTGAAGATGATTTCTTTGAAGAGCCTGATGTTGCTTTCTTAGTTTTACCTAAAATATTTTTATCAAACCATGAGGTAAAACCACTCCATGCTGATTTGGCGCTATTAACAGTATTATCCCAAGCGCCTTTCCAATTGCCTTTTTTAATCGTTTCAATTGATTTACCAACCCACGATTTAATGCCTTTGCCACCATGCTTATCAAAGTAGCTAACCATTCCATCGGTGAATTGATGGAAACCTTTAGAAGCATCTTTCCACGCTTTACCAAAATCTCCACGAATAAGATCACCAAGGACCTTAAATTCGCCTTTGCCAAACTTTACCCATGCTTTAAAAAATCCAACAACTGTCGTTGTTTCAGCTTTGAAACTAGCTGCACCCAAACGTGCAATTTCAGGGAAGAATTTACCAACGGTACTACCAATAGCTTGCCCTAATGCTGCACCAGCCATAGTACCAATGCCTGGGAAAACGGAGCCTAATACTCCACCTACGCCTGCACCAATACCACCACCGATACCAGAACCAAGATCACGAGCTTTTTGAGTAGGATTCTTTTCTTGAATACCTTTGATAATGTTAAATCCATTATCTACTAACCCAAAGGCTAAAGACCAACCATTAAAGAAACCGTGGAAAAGATCAGATCCGACACCTTTAATAGCACCAAATAATTTAGTACCTTTTAACTTGCTTAAAAATCCAGAACTTGCTCTTGTTCCAGCAGTTGCTCCTACTTTTTCAGCAGCAGCACTTACAGTTTTTGTATGTCGCCTGAATAAGTTCAGTGGATTTAACTTGGATAATGCTGACTTAAATTTGGAAACAAATCCATGGCCTGACTTACTACCTGCTTTATCACCAATATTGGCCATCGTCTGAATAATGCTCCAATTTTTGGGATTTAGCTTAGATAATGCTCTCTTGAATTTAGCAACGAACTTTTTGCCAGAAAAACTACCAATCTTATCACCTAAATTAGCAAATTTAGACATAAGATTACTTGGACTTAACGCAGAAATAAGACTAGAGCCCCAGCCTCTCAGTTTTCCTAAAAATCCACGTTGCCAAAACTGAGCATGCTTTTCGCCCATCTTTTCAACGTTCTTAGCTACTTTTTCGCCTTCTCCGCCTTTAAGGTCGGCTACTGTATCGACAGCATCAGCAACATCCCCAACCATATCGGTTTTACTTGCTGAACCCTTACCAGTTGGATGTTCCCCACTATGAGTAACATCTCCCCAACCCTGATTTTTCTTTTCAAGATCAATTTGTTGTTGGGTTAGCTTTAAGGATTGTTCTTGCAGTTCTACAACACGTCTCATATCTTTGGCGCGTTGATCTACAATCTTATTACCAGTAATCCAGTTTTTAAACTGGCCTACATCCAATAAGATTGCACGTATACCTTGTGCTGTTTTGCGAATTGCTAAAAGAGGTACAGCAAGCATTGCTAATGCTCCAACTGCTTGCCCAGCAAAACGAACAAATGCATTGTTATTTTTATTTCCACCCATTTGGGTGTTAGCCCATTTGAAGAAGTCTTTTACTTTCTTAATGGCGTCTTTAATCACTGGTGTATGGTTAAAGAAATCAGATACAGATTTAGTTACATCATGCATCCATTTAGAAGCAGTCTTAGCTCCCTGAACAATGCCAGAAAAGAAATTCATAATATCTTTACTGTGCTTAGACACTGTATTAGCAACATCCCCAACAGCACCAGATATTCCCTTAATGGCGTCTTGCCCGTCTTTCGATACGCTCCACTTGCTAAATGCATCAGCAACATTATTAATAGCAGGCAACATTTGCTTGCCCATATTAATTGCAAGATCTTGGAATGTCATTTTCAGACGTTCTAGTTGCATTTTAGTAGTCTGCATATTCTTTTGAGCTAATTGGTGAACATAACCAGAACCTTCTTCTGCTTTTCTTGAATTAGCAATTAATTGAGTAAGTTGATCGTCATTGGCTTTCAATCCACCAGCAGTTTGAGCCAAAATAGATGCAGCCTGCATTCCTGTTGCGCCAAAAATTGATTTAAAGAATGCACCTTTTTTTGCGCTACCCCAACCAGCAACTTTTTGATTAATGGATTGGAATATTTGATCGACAGGCTTTAACTGACCAGATTTATCTTGGAAATCTTTTATTGATAATCCAGCTTCTTTTAAAGCAGCAGCTGCACCCTTAGTAGGTTTAGTTAAGGATACAATAACTTTACGCAACCCCGTACCAGCTTGACTTCCTTCAACACCAGCATTAGATAACATACCTAATGCAGCAGAAGTCTGTTCAATATCCCAGCCTGCTTGTTTTGCAGGAGCGGAAACATATGCCATACCAGTACTTAAATCTTTAAAACTGGTTGCTGTTAAGTCGGCTGAATAAGCCATAGCGTTAAGAACACGGTGAGTATTCTTAGCCATTTGTGCGGTATCATCAGTTCTTAGTCCAAATGCATCAAGTGCTTGGGAAGCACTATCTACAACATCACTAAACTCATCTCCTGTAGCTCTAGTTGCTTCCAATTCGTCTTTCATAGCACCTAAAGCAGATTTGGAATCATAACCACGTTTGATTAAATTAGTGTATTGATCTGCAATTTCACTCTGAGAAATCCCATATTCTTTTGAATACTTGGAAGCATCTTTTTGCATTAATGCCAAATTTTTAGTGACTTCGACAGCTTTTTCGCCACCTGTAACCATCAGGTTTTTAGCTACTACCCATTTTTGCTGCATTTCACCAGCCATTGATGTCACTTTACCAAGACTAGCAGTAACCCCAACAGCACCAGCGCTAACCGCTGCAAAACCACCTTTTAAAGAAGAAACCCACTCTCGTGTATGAGAAGTGGACTCCTTTAATTTAGTATTAAATTGACCGACAGATGTAGTTAAACGTCCTAAAGCTGTTGCTTTAAATCCAGAAGTTGCACGTTGAACCTTTACAAGTTGATCTGCTGTTTTACCAGCTTGAACCGCTTGTTTTGAGTAAGCTTCTGTTGATTGAGTTACCTTTTCACGTAATCCGGATAAACTACGTTGTTGATTGGTGTATTGAGTATTTAATTGCTCAACTTTATCTCTGGCATTTTTGGCCTGTGTACTATTAGCACCGTATTGAGATGTAAGCTGACGTAATTCGTTTCTAGCACGATTACGTTCCGAATTAATTCTAGTTAATGCAGAACGTTCTTGATCGTATCGCTTATATAAAGTAGTAGTTGAAAGTTCTAGCTGATGAGCAACATCTTTTTCAGCTTTATATTGAGAAGCTAACGATTGATGGGCTAACTTTAAAGTCTTAATATTAGCAGAATTAGCTTTAAAGTAATGCCCCGTTTCTTTCATTGAAGAAACATAAGACTTATTTACGCTTAAAACGCTCTTACTGATACGTTGATAATCAGCCATACCAGTTCTAAGTTGTTTTAAAGTTTCTTCTGCCCGCTTTTGTTGCTTAATTAAACTTTGCTGTGCTGCTCTTTGCGTTTGTAAGTTCTTTAAGTCAGATAATCGACTTCTAGTTAAGCTCTGGATACTATTCTTAGTCTTAGTTAAAGCTTTCTCTGCATCTTTATATTGCTTAGTATTTTGCTCATTAGAATTTTTCAACTTATCTAATGTCGCTTGTTGCTCAGCTTCTTGATTTCTTAATTCGGTTAGCTTAGTACCATAGTTAGCCAAACGGTTATTTAAATTTGTAATAACCTTGCCGTATTGTTCAATAGCATGTGATGCATCAGTGACTTTTTGACTATAAGCAGCAAAAGAGCCTTCACCAGATTGTAGAATAGAAAAGTTAGCTCTCATTTCAGCTTTCAAGGCTTGAGCAGCTGCTTTCATATTCCTTAAAGACATCGTTACGCCACGGTCTTCTAAGTCGACGACAAATTTATAGCCTGAAATTGTAGGCATAGATAATTATTCCTCCTCTCTTTAAATAGCCCCAATTTGACGTGCATATTGAAGTGGATCCACTTCCCGATCTTCACGAGACTTAGCATTTTGTGCAGCCGTCCAATTTGAAAGTGAACTATTATAGAATTCATCGGGAGGAATATTTTTATGATCTAAGCTCCATTGAGCTAAATAATCAATATCCCCAATCAGATTTTTTAATTCCCAACTTATCTTTCGGCGTGCTATTTTGGGTCAACTGTTTTTAGCTTTTCCTTAGGTTGTTCTACTGAACCGTCTTCCTTATCTTCTTCACCGACACCAGTGATAGCTCCCATTGAAGGTACTCGCATTTGGCAAAAGTCTTCTGCAACTTTTTCATAAAATTCAGCTACATCAGATCTACTCATCTCATTTAATTTCTTGGTATCCTCTGCACCTAAATTCAATAATTTGGCTACATTCTTAATAATGTATTCGTCAATGACAAGGGCATATTCTGGCAAAAGCGGTTCTCTCTTTTCTTCTTTTGCTTTAGTTTCTACTTCGTCCATTGCGTTGAGCATAGCAATAAGGCCTTTACTGGTTTTCTTTACATTTTCAAATGAATCAATTACTGGATAATCTTTTCCTAGTACTTCTTTTGCATTTAAAGTAACAACTTTGCTCATTTAATTTTTCTCCTTATAAATTCGTTTCATATCTCTCGTCTCTGTCCTGTTAATTTTTCGCAAAAAAAGCCTTTATTCAGGCTAAATTATTAATGTTGAGATATTGATTTTAAGGCTTTAAGTGATTAGTTATTCATCAGCTTAATGACTATGTTCTTAGAATCTTCATCTCATCATACAAGTTTTTAATGCTGGGCAACTGGTTGTGCTGGTTCTTTAATGAAAGTTTGACCTGGAAATACTCGATCAAACATCTTCTTCAAGCTGAAATCTTTGTTCTTTTCCCAGTAAACTGCATATGGCTCTGAATTAAACTTGTCGTAAGACATAGCAGTGTAAGTTAAGTTATCATCTTCACGAGTTTGTGCAGTATCAGTATTGGTTTGAATGTTTTGAGCAGTCTTAGCCAAAGTACCACGACCAAAGCAATAGAAAATACGTGAGTGATAAATTGGATCTTCTGCTACGCCAATCAAGCCAATTTCAACAGTTGTCTTGCCTGGTGCCCATCCACCATCGCCTAATTGAACACGTCCTAAAAGCTTGTTAAGTTTTTCAGGGTTAATCATGTTTGAATCAATTGCAACAGTTGGTGAACTTGATCCTACAGAAGTATCAACGATTTCGTTATTACCAACAATTTTGGTTGTAGTACTAGTTAAGTTAGTAATATTGAAACTCTTAGAACCTAAGTTTCCATTTTCTTTCTTAGTATCAATTTCAAAAATACCGGTTGGGTCAACACCTTGGTCATCAAGGGCAACGCTACCATTTGGTAATTTAATGCCAGTGTAAATCGTCTTTAAACCGATAGTAGCCATTAAATAATATCCTCCTTTTGATAGTTAAATTTGAGTGTATTTGTTATGTTTTGTTGATCCGGACTAATTACATGGCCTGCGTTTGCATAGCAAACAAAACCGTGGGCAAACAAAAAGGACTTGATTTGTTTTTCAAGTCCTTCCATATCTTTCATGTAATTTTTCGGATAATAAAATTCAATTTGCAGTCGTCGTCTTTCAAAGATTGGAACACCATTTCCATATCCATGACGACCACCGGGTGCTTCTGACACAACAATAATTGCATCAGTTTTAGTCTTATCTTCTTGGCTAATCATAAAAGAGTGAACGTGTTCGCTCTTTAAGCCATCGAATTGACTAATATTTTTTTTAATAAGTGAAACCACTTGTGCTGCTGGTGTCATTTTATAAACCTACTCTCTTATCCATAACCGCTTTTGCAGCTTGAGCCATAGCTTTAATAACAGCGTCATGAGTTTCATCTTCTGTACTTTCCCAGTAGTGTTCACCAGGAATATATTTATAAGGTCCACCATATTGGTTGTACGATTGCCAACCATCGTTAATAAATCGAGCAATATAAGCTTTATTGCCCTTTTTAGAAAAGCCCACCTCAATTGAGCCATCTTTATTAACATTTTTAACTAAAGTATCCGCCATATGTTCTGGATACCCTATTGGTTTTCTGGTAGGGTCCTTATGGGCATCAACTTTTGTTTTTAGCACTGGATAAAAAGCACCCATCCCAGCGTTATTAACAAAAGTGCGTTCTTGCATCGTCCAAGATTTACTGATTTCATCAATAGCACGATCAAAATTATCCTCATTAAGAATTTCACTCATGCATGATGCACCTCTTTCCTCTTGCACGTAATCAGATCAAATGAATTAGCGGTTAATCCATCATCCCTATTGATATGCGTGATTGTATATTCTTTACCATCTAAGCGAAGAATCATATCACTAGTAATGTTTTTGTCATGACGAACGAAAAAAGTCATTAAATCACCTTGATTAGAACCAGCAAAAGTAGCTTCTTGTGTTTGACTCAATGTCCATTGGCCGGCCCATTTAGTAAATTGTGGTACAAAGCCATTCACTGCCTCGCCTGTATTTGGATTGGTTTCGTCGGTTGGAGCCATTAAGCCAAATTCAAGCCTATAGCGCATTCGTGCGATATTGATGCTGGTATGTTTAGTCACTAGTTTTCATTCCTTTCTTCGTCATCATCATCTTCTTTATCTTTTAGCCATATTTGATAACGATAATCGTCTTTCATTGCATTGATAGTGGAATTATAAGTATCTTGAATTTCAAATGTCATAGCATTTAATGATGTATCACGATTGTTATAGCTGTGATAACTTTTTATCCAAACTGCATATTTAAAATTCCAATTATCATCAAAAAAATCGTCAATTCTATCGCCAACTTGACCAATAATATCTCGACGTGCTGATAGAATCATTCCAGTAATCTCTTGATCTTCTAAATTACCATCAACTTTGCAAAATTCCTTAACATCTTGTAAGTCTTCTGGTTCGACTTGAGTCAAAAGGGTATGAATTGACATAACTACTTACCTGCCTTGGACTGAGCAGTATCTGACTTAGCAGGAGTGCCACTATCTTTTGAAATTTCAGCAGGTTTAGATGCTGGTTGTGTTGACGCAGTATCTGACTTCTTATCGCTATTCGATGAAGAAGAATCTGCTTTCTCACTGTCTACACTACCTGTCCCCTGCTCTTTATTATTCTGCGGTTTAGTACCCCCGCTTGTATCTGGCTTAGGAGCAGGCTTCTTATCGCCTGAACCTTTATCGTCAGACGGGGTTACTATTTTCCCGAAACAGTAGCCAAACGGAATGCACTTGCTAACTTGATTTGGTGGTCAAACCATGCAGTTAATTGGAAGTAGTTCATACCCTTTTGGTAGTCCTTGTATTGTTCGTATAAAGAACTATTAATTTCATAATTCAATTGTGCGAAGCTAAAGTCACCAACAACAGGAGTAGTTGCAGCAGAAGTAAATTTAACTGGAACACCCAAAACTGATTCTGGTTGTGCTTGGTAAAGAGTTGCTGAACCATTAGCTAAACCATCAAGCATATCGTAGTAATCACTTCTAGTCATTAAGACTTTGGCATTGTCTTGGAAAGCATCATCTAAGTCAGCAATAGCCTTGCGGATTGCGTGGAATAAGTCCTTGCCTGAAACAGACTTGATCTTAACAGTAGTAGTATCGTAGAAACTCATGTGTTCTAAGCCTGCTGGATTAGAAGTACCAAGTTCAAGTGAACGTTCCTTTAATTGCAATGCAGATGATAATGCATTATTTACGTATTCAACTAACCCAGCATCAGAGCCAAGTAAAACAGTGTCTGAAATACCTGCACGAACTTTTAACATGTGACGTTCAAAAGTAATTTGATCGCCTTTTAAGTTCATTTCCTTAGCAACTTCGCCATCGTTTACAAATGAGTCATCAGCAATGTCAAAAGCGATTCGTGGCAAAATCAAGTTAGTAATAGTTGATACAGTTTCCATTTGACGTAATGGGTTAGTAGCAAATGGTTCTGATACTAGTTGGTTTGATACGTTAATTGGGAGTAACTTTCCACCTTTAGTATCAGTGTCATCCTTTAATTCTTGCTTAATTGAGTTCCACTTTTCTTGAAATTCTGCATTATCAGGACGAACAGTCTTACGAATCCATGCTGCTTCCGCCTTAATTAAGCGTTCCTTTGGATCTTCGGGCATCTTAGTTTCATTTTTCTTTGCATCTTCTAGCTTGTTTTTGATTTCGTCAGATTGTGCCTTCTTAGCTTGTTCATAGCGTTCTTTTAAAGTGTTGTAGCGTAATTGTGCGCCATCTTTCTTTTGGCTTAAGGCCTTAATATCATCAAGTGCCTTTGGATCTGGATTAGTAGCTGCCTTTGCCAATGCGTCTTCAATATCCTTTAGTGCTTGGCCGGCATTGTAGGTTTCTTGTCGTAATTCAAAAATATTCATTTAAAAATTCTCCTTAATGTTTAAAAGTTCAAGAGAAAGAGCGCTGCTAGATTGCAACGCTCTCTCTTTAATTTCTTCAAGTTGTTTTAAAGTTTCAGAATCTGATTTATCTTCTGGCTTAGGTGTTTCTTGCTTTAAAAGCTGTACTGGTAAATGCTTAAATTTTTTAGCAAATGGGTTATCCAATGAAGCTACCGCCTTGTTAGGTTCAAGCACCTCATCAGCTAAGCCATAATCAACTGCTTCTTGTGCTGTTAACCAAGTCTCGTTATCCATCAAATCTTTTAAAGTATCTTCATCTAACTTGTCGCCAGCTTTTGCTAAGTAAGAAGCAACACTAGCTTTAGTGATTTGATCCATATCGTCGGCTGCTTTACGCAATTCATTAGCATTACCAACGGCAACGGTATAAGGGTTATGAATCATCATCATGCTATTTGAAGGCATAAAAATAGCGTCACCACTCATTGCGATGACGCTTGCGATTGATGCAGCTAAGGCATCAACATAAACATTTACTTTTGCTTTATTTTGTTTAAGCATGTTGTAGATTGCTATACCTTCAAACACACTTCCACCAGGGCTATTAATATGTAGATTAATTTCTTTAACATTCCCCAGCGATTTAAGAGCATCCCTAAAACCAGCAGCAGAAGTATCCGAATCTTCCCATTCATCAGTTACAATTTCACCATCAATGTACATATCGGCTACGTTGCTGGTTGTCGCTTCCTGCTTTACGGTCAGGTAACTGGGCATCTTTACCTTTGTCTTCTTGATTGTCGTCATCAGGATTGTCACCTCCTTTCAATTGTGGTTCTTGTTTAGCACTATTTGGATCATTAATTTTATCGGCTTCTTCAAGCAACGCTAAGTCTTTTGAGAACCATAACTTATCAGCATTCTTCTCCTTGGTTTCAGGTAAGTCTTCAAGTCTTCTCAATTCGTTCGGAGTCGCAATACCATTTCTAATCATCATCTGATACATTTGCGTTCTCGATGCAGTATCTCCACGCATTAAGCCATTAATATTGAACTTAAAATAATAGCCCCTAGCACGTTGGTTCTGCGTTAGGAGCTTTCTATTGAATTCAGATTCGTATTGCCTAATAATCGGTATTAACGTCATCTCAACAAACTGAGTCATAATACTTTCAGAACTTTTTGCATTGTTGCTGTTACCACTATCTAAGAATGACAAAGGAACATTGAACGCATTAGCTATTCTTTGCTTAGTTATATTAGATACAGTTTGAAGATCGCCTGGTTGAAATTTACTCTCATATCGGTCAATCTTAAAACCTTGTTCTTGTAAGATTGCACCACCGTTTTCTTTAATCATTCTTCTAAAATCATCCATAAGTGCTTGTCGTTTTTCTGGACCAACACTTCGATCATATTGAATGATATAGGCGTCTTTTTTATCCATTTCATTCATGGAGAACTCTTCCACTGTGCGTGCAAACTTCAAAGAACTAGACAGCACATCTAATGGACTAATACCTACAAAATCAGATAATGGACTAATATGCTTTACATGGATAATTTCTGTATTAAACACCAAGAAGTTATACGTATCAGAACTAATTTGATACCAAATATTGCCAGTATCAATATCTCGTTTAACTACAACTGTTTTAGGATCAATCGGCCATAAATGTTGTGGCGTACCGTAAGCATCTCGTTCAATCCACAAATATCCATTTCCATCAACATTACGTGATGTTTCTAACTGATTTAATAGTTGAAATGCAGTCATTGACGGATTAGGCTCTACCGTTAAAAGACCACTAACAGGAGTAGTAGTTTGCTGATACTTTTTGTATTCATGCAAAGGTAGACTCGAAACTGTATTAGCTAATCTTGTAACTACGCTGAAAACTTCTTCATTAGTAGTTAAATCTTGATTTTTAATACCGAAAAATGGTGTATTAGCCCAACCGTTGAAGTTATAATGCGGTCCTTCCCAGCTATTGCCTTTGCTTTGTTGGAATGGATTTAAAAATCTTTTAGCTTTATCCCAAAAGCTCATTCACTCACCTCCTCTCTATTCAGGAAGCCAGCTCATGAACTTAGATTTTACGTACTTCAAAAGTCCTTGCTGGGATTGGTTTAATTCGGCTTCATGAGCTTTAAGCAATCCATACTTCCAGCGTTCGTCTTCAAAAAATATCATCATTTCTATTTGATTAAAAAGTAATTCTCCACTGATGCCTCTATTTAATGCACACCAGCAGGCAAGCGATATAGTTTGATTTTTACCGTATCTACAAAAAAAGCCCTGCGGGTTGTTCCGCAAGAGCTTAATTTTCTGTCTTTTATTCATTTGTTATTCCTTAATATCCACCTATCGGTAGTCCATTAACGTATATGGTTGGTGAACCATTCTTCATAGAAGGGAGTACCATAATTTGTGGATCATAATGATTGGATTGGGTTTGTTCCGATGTATCTTCGTCTGTACATCCCGAGCAAAAGCCAATAACTCCAATTGTTAATATAAATAGTAGTATTTTTTTCATATTATCTAAAAGAAATAAATTGTGATATTGGTCCATCACTATCATCTGGCTCAACTAACATATCAATCACACTTACATGTGCATCTAATGCCGCTGCAAAGCCATCAATCTTACGTGAACGAGATGTCTTAGTAGGCATCCAGTTATCATTTCTATCTGTAATTAACTCGACATTATTTAAGTACCACTTAAACATTGATTTCTCATTAAATACGACCTTGCCATCAAGCAGTAATTCTTTAAAGTTTTGCATTGGACCACCAAGAGTAAAGAAACCTTGACGTACTGGTTGAGTCTTAAATCCAAATTCTTCCATCTGCTTATTAAGTCTAATTGCCTTAGCAGGGTCGTAATTAATCTGCACAATGTTGTACTTTTCAGACATATCTTTAAACCAGTCGTAAACATAACTGAAATCAACATAATCGCCAGGAATAATTGTTATTTCTCCCTGTTTTTCCCACATTCTTATACGTTCTGGGTTCTTATCTTGCTCATATCTACGATGCGGAATCCAAGAATGCTCCAAAATAAAAACGCCACCATCATCTAGAGGGAACTCCAGACATGCTGACGTAAAGTCTTCTGTATCAGATAGGTCATAACCACCGATACAATCTCGATCTGATAAAGTATTTAAATTAATGTGTTGATTATTCTTTTTCAGAATTTCAGGAGTAATGAAAATCATCTCATCAGCATCAGCAAATATGTTGAAACGTTTAGTTAACCAGTCAGCATATTCTCGAGGAACACGCTTAGCTGATTTAAAGTCAGTAATCATATCAACCATCTGCATTAAGCCGATATTAGGGTTAGCTTTAACCCATTTTGTAGGATCTTCTGTTTCTTTCTCATTGTCTAGGCTGGCAATGTAGTAAAAAGTACGTGAATTTATGTCATCTTCATAGTTTTTAAGAGTATCTTGTGCCTGTTCAACCATATCCATTAGTGGACCGTCAAGCACAAAACCAGCAGTAGTAATATAAACAATTAATGGTTGTGTACGTGTACCACGGCTGTTTTTCATTACGTTAATTAAGCTGTAATCTTGATACTCATGAATTTCATCAAAAACGGCAAAGTGAACATTTTCCCCATCTTTGTTACTCTTTTCAGCTGACATTGCCATGATCTTTCCATCAGTAGCTGGAAAACGAATTTCACTGCGATTAGGCACAAATCTTTCACTTAACCATGGTGATTTTCTAATCATTGAACGTGATGCTTCAAATAATAGTCGGGATTGTTGCTGTGAGTTAGCTAAAAAGTAAACGTTTGGTCCATTTTCCCCATCAAAACCAGCCATGTAGTCAGCAAGTCCTGATTCCAACTCCGTTTTACCATTTTTTCTTCCGACAAAAATAAGCGATTCACGAAACCGTCTCATTCCTGTATCTTTGTTAACCCATCCAAACATGCTACCAACGATAAAATGTTGCCAAGGCTGCATAACTAAATGCTTAAAGTTACCTTTAGTGGGATGGCACTTCTTTTCGATAAATCGAATAGGTCGCCAAGCTTTTTCTTCATCAAAAACCCACGGATAATCAGGATCTTCTTCTGATCTTTTTAGATCTTTTAAATGACGCTCACAAGCTCTTCTTACCCATTCATTAGAAACAATAGAGCCTTCTGCAACCATTTGAGCATAAAAAGTGGTTAATAAAACGGGAGCAGGTTTATCTAAGATATGTCCTAGTGACCTCTCCCGTTCTTTATACTTATTTACCCATTCAACAACACCTTGATAGTCAAGATCTAATGGGTTCTTGTCTAAGATTGATTCTGTTTTAGGCGTAAATAAAACCCCCTCTAAAAGTCGTCATCCGACTTATCAGACTCATCATCTTTCTTGCTTATTGCAAGGGATGCACGCGCAGCAGGAGTTAAACCTAATTCTTTTGCTAACTTGTCTAGTTCAGCAGATAGCTTTAATTTGAAACCTAAATCAGGATCAAGCTTTCCATCGTGATATTTACCATTCTTTTTCAATCGACGATTAGCTGCAACATATTCGCCCCATAAATCGGCATATCGAGCCAAAGTTGTGACGTCAGCTTCGTTAAAAAGGTCCGAATCCTTAAACACCTTTAAAATCCGGTTATACTCCTTTTTCACCCCTGCATCAGCTGAAATTGGTATATCCATATCTTCGGCTGATACTTGAAGCTTTTCTTCCTGTTTAATTCTCTTTTTTAATTGCTTTTTTGTGCGCTTATTTGGATTGCCGTTAAGCACCTGCATATAGGCACTTTGAGCATTTCTAGGCATAGCTAAATTGGTCTACCTCCTTTCGTTAATTTTTAGCATTACGCGCGGTTTTATTATCTATATAAAATAGAATTGGTACACCCTATTTTCGACCAACTTTTTTCAAAAATAAAGCGAATTTATCGTGAAGTGTGGGCCTGCACCGCTCCACCGGTGTTCGCACGTCCAATTTTTTCACCCCAGGGGGGGCTATATCGTGGATTTTTTCACCACGTTTCTCTGTTGCTTGTGAACCTTTTCGCCAAATTGGTATAGTTATTTAACCTTCTTTTTTTCTTCTTAAGGTTCATAGGTTTTTCTCGGTGTAGTTCATTGTGGCACTTCCGACAAACTGAAATTAAATTATTAAGGTTTAATTTTTCGGCTTCATTTTGTCGTATTGGCTTTATGTGGTGTACTGTATTGGCAAACGTGAGTTCGTTATGCTGTAAACAGATTTGACATAGATGTTTATCACGTTCGAGCGCTTGCCGTCGGAGTGTTCTCCACGCTTGTGAGTGATAGAAATCATTATTATTAGTGTTGTATCTATACTTATTCACTATGTATGTATACTTCTTTCACTGTTCATGATGGTTGATAGTGTAGCAACAAACAACAACGAAAGAAGAAAAATATTTTTTTCAAACAAAAAGGAAAAAATAAAAATTGTTTATGTAATTATTGTGTTGTTGTCTTGCTTGTCTATCGTGTATAGTGCTTCACGTGGTCGCGTCGCTGGTGTGGTGTGATATCGTGTGCAATGGTGCAAGGCACGACCAGCACCGCACGCCGTGCGCGTCCTGAACTCTGTTTCTTGTATGCTATCAATATAGCACCTTAAGCGGTCCAATGGTTCCGCAATTTTTCCGCACTTGATACAGTGTTAATATATAAGCTTGTTGTCTTGCTGTATTACTTACCTTATATCTAGCCTTGTTGTGCCTTGTGTGCGCTCTTGCGGCTTGCTGGTGTGGTTCTCTCTTGCTTGTGTTCTTAGTAATATAAGATAAAGAAATAGTAATAGTGTTATAGTTGCATTGGTTCGCTGGGATTGGTTGGGTTGTGATCTATAAGCCTTGTGCCGTTGCTTTCTTCCTTGTGTGGTTAAGCCTTAAGCGTCTTAGTGGGTTTAGTTCGCTTAGTTGTCTATGCTTTGGCTTCTGGTGTTGGCGTGTGTATCTCTCTTACTAGTCTTATAGTTGCTTAATGATATAATCTTTAATAGTCATTGAAGTTAAGCAAACATACGTTCTTAAATGAGTAAATAAAAAAAGGCTACCTAAATAAATAGATAGCCTTTAAATTTGTTTATCTTAATTTTTAAATGTTTCTATATATAGCGAAATGCTACACGATAAAACAACCAGCCCAGAAATTAATTTATACGTATCAAATTTATAAAAAATCAAAGTAAAAAGAGCAATCAGAAGCGCAATAAAATTTATTAACTTAATAATGCTTTTTCTTTCTTTCATAATAAAGCTCCTTCATGTTATAATAAAACCACAAAAGGGCCAGCCCTTAACGCTCGCCCCTTAGTGGTTACTTCCCTTAGTGGTATTGGTGGTAAAGTAACCAGAGCTGAACCAGCGCTATAATAAGGTTTATTAAGGTGTTAAGATGTTCTATTAAGTTCCATCTTTTCGCCTTTTTTTGTGCCCTTATTTTTCGCTGGTAGTCTTTACGTGACTTATAAGCCAAGTGCCGACCACCTCCCACTGTTTGGGAATCGTAAAGAAGTTTACTCGGTTAAGGCTTTCAACTCCTTACATGTATTATAATATACCTGTAACCGTATAAAGTCAATAGCATTTTTATAAATTATTTTCTTTTTTTAATTGTTCGCGCCGTTGTGCTATATAGCTTTCATACTCATCTAAATCTTTTGAAGTAGCATAATCTAAAATAAAAGACTTACCACGGCTTTTATAATTATATGCCTTACTCTTCTCTTTATTCTTTTTATTCCACTTATCACGAGCCTTTTTTTGTGCTTCCGTTGCCATCGTTCCCACCCCCTAACTTAACAATTATAAAAATGATTATGCCTATAAAAAAGATTGTTGCTAATAGTATACTTCTTTCTTTTATTGCACTAACTAAAAAGCCTAATAAAACAATTAAAGTGATACTATTTTGAATTGTTTTGCTTCTCATCATTTGCGCCTTCTTCTATCTCTCGGCGTTTAGCCTGTATAAGCACCGTTAGTTCGTCTAAGTCTTTCAGTGTTGCAAGTTCTTTTATAAAACGTTTAGCGGTTGACCTTGCAACGTAAGTGCGTTGCTTGTCTGGGTGGTTATCCTTATATTTTTTATTTGCTTTTCGTTGTGCGTTGCTTGTTTTCATAATAAAGCCCCTTATATAACTAGAAAGGGCAAGCCCTCCGACTTACCCACGTTATAGCTCTTTACTTCTTTTTATTATTATTTACACCGGCTATAATTCCCGCTATAATAATAATTAAGAAGTAAGGATCAGCTATGCTTATTGTGACCGTCATAGCTTTACACCTTCTATGTGTGCCGTGGGCTTTTACTTTACCACGTGTGAGGCTTCAGATTTTCCATTTCATCCCCCTCACAACTATTATGTTGTACCTTATAAGATATAAAAGCAAGACTTTTTTATAATTTTTTGCAAAATAAAACGGCTAAAAAATAGCCGTTTTTTTCTATCCTTTATATACTAGTTTCCATTCTGCGCGTATATTCATACCCATTTACATAATTTTTTCGCTGTCGCCGTCTTGGTATTGAATGCCTAAATAACAATCATTTTCACTATTTTCTAAACTCTTTTGATAGCTCTTAAAAGTCCGCTGTGCAACTTCCATTAATTCAGGCGCAAAGCTTGCAACTTGCGTACAGCCCTCTAAACTTGCTTTACTTTTGCAAAATTCAATAAAAATATAATCAATTTTCTTCATTTCTAGCACCTCTTAAAATCCCAAAAACTCCCTAAATTTCTTACTTGCTACAAAAATACCTGTTAAAAAGCTAACTGCCGCAATTACTAAAACATCAATCATTTTAATAGCCTCCCTAGTCGTCTGATTCACTATCTGCAATTTCGCCCGTTTCGTCGAATTCCTTGGCTTGTGCCGGGGTAAGTTTAATAGTTTCGTGCTTGCCCGTTTTGGTGCTGATACTGTCGCGGGTTTCAGTCTTGCACTCGTCAAGCTGTTTCTTTATTTCTTTAATTTTTGCGGCTTGCTCGTCGTTTTCTTCTTGTTTATCTTGTGCGGTCTTTTCTAGTCTTCTAAGCTTAGCCATGCGCTTACTTGATACCTTCTCCAACGGTCACCAAGGTTGATCTATTACATTATATAGTACATTCCTTTTTGATCCAGTTTTGTCGGAAAATAAGTTTGTCATTTACGATTTAGTAGTTAGTAGTTAACGACTTATATTAAATTTAAAGAGCTTAGAATGCTCCTCTCAGCACTAATTATTTGTTAGCCATTTTTCTACTGTCAGGCTTACGAAATCCTTTTCTTGGATAATTGTTTTTTTCATCTTCCATTCAATAGCACCATCCATTGACTTAGCAAAACAATTGGCCCAGTAAAATTTACCCGTATAATTTTCAAAAGACTTTTCTGCACCATGTATTACCATACATTCTTGAACTTTACTAAAAACCATATTAAAAGATAGATAGCCATTTCTAGTAGAATCCCCGTGAATTAATTTTTCTATTTCATTTTTATCGCAGATACATTTTAAGAAGTCTGTTTTACCATCTCGAATAACTTTAACTGTAACAAGAGCTTTTGAGTTACAACTTTTCAAGAAATCATTAAAATGCTTCTTTACATTACGTTGCTTAACTTTAGCCTGATCTTTTTCAAGCTCATCATTTTTAGCCTTTAAGCTTTTGTTTCTTGCTTCTAAATCATTTATCCTCGCAAACATATCAGTCGCTTTATCTTTGCTATTCATATCTAATTCTGGCTTGCTAATTTCTAAATTTACTGGCTCTTTTTCATTCCAGTATTTTAACGTTTTCACCCAATATCCTAAAACAAAGCCAACAGCAATCGCCACTATTCCAACCACCATATATTGCATTAGTCGTTTTCCTTCTAATTTAGGCTCTTATTCTTAAACGATGAAACATTTCCTACAGCTTTACCATTAACAACACTAGCTTTAAATGAAACTTGATCTCCTTGTCTTAAAAGGTTAGCGATATCGAAATCGTTAGTGTTAACAGTGTAGATGGTATTGTTTCCTTTTAGGGTAAACATCACTTTATTTTTATTAGATACGATGGCTACTCGATCAACTGTTCCAGATATATCTTTCGTCTTAGCTTTTTCAGTGTTGCCATTATACCCACCATTATTAACCAAGGCTTGTCTGTATGCGTCCAATGCACTTGTAGGAGTTGACCCCGATGCATAGATACTTTGATCTGATGCGTTTAAATAGTAATATCCTCTAATAGCATGTGTAGAATCAACAATTGTCATAACCCAAGTTGGTTGACCATTAACGTTATACAGAACAGGCATTTTAGCTTTCCATTGCTGAGCTTTATAGTCTTGGTCAGCATTATGGATTGCACCATCGCTATCCATTAAATTGCTTGCTTTGTAGAATGTTAATTTACCTGTTCTAGCATTAATCATTGAATAGCCCATTGCTGAATCTGATCCAGTTTTATCTGTTGTAAAGTCAGTAAAGTAAGAAATGGATCCATCCCTGTTAAAGATTGAAGTCACACCATCTTCTACTCCATTACCTGTTGGTTTAATTACTCCGCTTTTACCTAAAATAGAGTTCCAGAACCCATACTTATAGCGTCCAAAATCAGAATTAATTTTACTTGCAGTTGCTGATGTAATGCCCTCATCAATAAATGATGGCATGTCATTAATACTATAAGTTCTGACAGCACCTGTTTGTGCATTCATTACTGCAACATGCAATTTTTGATAGTTAACTCTATGACTTAAAAATTCTGACTTATAAATTGTTTGAACCCAATAAGGTGTCCCTTTATCATCAATCTCTAATTGTGGTTTTCCAAGAGATAACCAGTCTGGTAAATTCTTATAGAACTGACGTGATGCATCTTTACCAAAATAAGCACTAGTAGCATAAATATATGGCTTTTTAACGAATTTTGGTGATGCATTTTGGCTTGTAGCATCAATAATAAAGTATCCTGGTATTTCTTCTGCGTTTCTCATTTGAAAGAATCCATTATATTCAATTGGTACAACGTAAACTGGCTTTCCTTTATAGTATTGAGCTTGAACATTATCAGAAACTGAATAATATTGACTGTTTGGAATATCAGAGGCTGCCTTACGTACTCTGTTAAGTACAGTTTTAGGTGCTAATGCAATTGGCGTTTCTCCACGCTTAAAAGTTGGTGCTTCTGTTGATTTGGAATAGCTTTTACTGATAGATTCCCATGTTGGTTTGACAGACATATGAGAATGCAAAGCACCACCTAATCCAACTAACGCTAATAGTATGATTACAGCTGTTCCAAGTATAGTTAATTTGCTATCAATTCCGTAATTATCTGAATCACCTGCACTAATAATCCAGTACAAGCCTAAATACAACGCTCCGTAAAACCAATTGCCGCCAATCAAGCTTAGTACATTTCTTGACGGTAAAAAGAAATATACAATTACGCTAATAAGAATAAATATCGGGATTAAAGCAGCAATAGGCTTTACTTTGTTACTACCCAACAGCTCAAATAAAATGCAAATTATAATAGGTAATAGTCCATACAATCCAATGATCGTTATCATGTTTATTCCTCCTGGTTATTAACAACTTATTCGGACAGGTATTTTATATCACTAGCACGTAACTTAAATTGAACTACTTTATAGGTCTCTACTGACTTACGTCCAAGTTCCGATTTATCAAATTTGTCAAACCATTGATAGTCTGATAGAAGATAACTCAAACCACCCTTATCTTTATGTGGATTCATATCTTTTTGAATAATTAGTTTATTAAGAGTTATAAAACCGGGAGATGTTAGTTTTAGATCGAGTTTATTCGCTTCTTCAATAATACAAAAGATTTGTGATTCATCATTAAACGAACAACTAACCCAATATATTTTTTTATTACCGTCTAGCAGTTCGTCTAAATTATTAGATATAGTCTTAGTCATTGCTTTTACCTGCTTTCTCAAATGCGCTTACTTGCTCTAATCGTTCTATACTTTGTCCTGGAATTATAATGTTACTGGTACGATAATCCTTAACACTGTCATCTGGTATGTGAAATTCATCTCTCCAATGAAAGTTATGATAATCTTCATATAGAACCACCTTGGAAAGTTGATAATCCTTATAAGCGCCATAATTTATTTCACCAGCACAAGAACTAAGCTTGGTAAACGAGCAAAATCCGTAATTCAAATCCTCAATAATTTTAGTAGGATCAGCAATCACATAGATTTTTTGAATATCTCCATTGTATAAATAGTCGACACGATATAATTTTCGGTATCCCATCAAGTTTTGTAACTTTAGTTTTGCTTTTTCTTTTGTCATATTAGTAATGTAATTTTAAGTCCTTTGCTATATTTTCTAAAAAATCATTAAAAGCATCATAAGCTTTCGTTTTACTTACAGGGATGACATGAGCTACTACTAAATCAGCAATTGTTAAGTACTTACGATTGCGCGGTGGTTTAAAGTAGAGTTCATTTACAATTTTCTGAACATATTCTGGTGCTTCTTCATAACATACCTTAATAGCAAAATGCTCGCGTCTTAAATTGTTTAATCTTACATCTTCGTCTAATGTGATGAGCATACGATCAACACTGTCATTAGGCTTGTATTGAGCTTTACCACCACCAACATTTTCATCAACGGGAATAAATGGATGACGTAACTCAAATTCACGCTGTGCCTTATGCTTGTAGTAATTCATATAATCTTCAAGCAAAGATTCAATATAAGCACGTGTTTGTCTTCTCAATTACTACACCTCTAATTCTTGTTGATGAAGTGCTTGATTACAGCAGCAATACCACCGAATAGGAAACCAGCACACCAAATAGTGAAATATACCACGACAAGGATCGCCATAAAGTTAGCAATAAAAAGCGTGCATGGAAGCAGTGAATGCGTCATATTAAAAACTAAATTACCAATATAATTAAACAAGTGTTCTTACCTCCATAAAAGAAAAGCGACCAGAAAAGAAATCTGGACGCAAGACTTAGTAATGATTGAATTTGAATTTTATAGGGACAGTTCTATAACTAAAAGAGATACAAGAACTGTATAGATACCATAGGAATTGCACCTATATTTCCGGTGAATGTAAGGCGGTGTTCTGCTTGAACTAGATATCTACCGCAGGCTACCGTCCTATCTACAAAAAGCAGTTGAAATAGATAGTCAATTTAAGCAGCTCTAATACTTAAATTGAGAAATGACGGGTCACGGCGCTACGCAATGGAAAACGCTAGAATCGAACTAGAATGCTGCAACGCGAATACCATTAACAGCTAGAAAGTATTAATTGGTATTAATCATCTACATATTAAGGCGGAGTCTTAATGCAACAGTTAAACTCATGGCAATTTAGTAAAACAGCTATTACGACCATTTCGTCGTCTTCCAAAATTATGTGGAGCTTATTAGGCTCTAGACTTCTTTCATAAGGACTATATTAAACTACTAGCAATATACCTCGTACTTGCAGGAGCGACCTGCAAGCTGGTATACGTTTTTTAAAGCTAGGACGTGGACCAATCCCACTCAACTTTCACCCGATATACGATTTGTATATTTATATTGCTGTAAATCGATTTGATAGCTTGCATCATTTGGGCTACTTGTACAATACTCGTGTGTTATATCCACTCACGTGGCTCCACTCATGTGGTATCAAGATGCTACAATCTTAGGTTCGTTACGTTTTTGGGTCTACTAGCTAAGAACCAAGCTAGTATTAACTAACGTCCCCTACACTTGCTAGCCATTGTAAAACCGCAAGTTCGGGCATTTATTCGATTGCCACACGGTATCTGTTTTTAGTTTCTTATGTGTTGTCTTTTGCTTCTAACCTAGATTGCTTTCTTTCACAACGCCCTCTAACTGCTGCGTTTCGGACTAGAAAATGTTTGCGGTATCCCTCAAACACGTTCGCTAGGATTTTATAAGAAGTATCGCTGGAAGGATTATCAGTCCCTTATGCACCAGCTTCACATAAATAACGTACCGAGGATTCGGACCTCGCCATGCAATATATTTCTGCATGTTTCCTACATACGCTCCTCAAGTTTATCCTTGCCATACTCACTCCATGGGCCGTGAGTGGAACAATCACTAACTTGCAAAAGTGTTGCTCTTGTCCTGGGCCTGCTATTTAAGTACTACTAACAGGTGTTTCACACAACTAGAGCAATAGCCCATTTTATTGGTAACTAATGGATTTGAACCAATAGCTTTCTGCGCAGAATGTTCTACTCTCTTTGAACTAAGCTACCAAAAACACACGATTTCATCGTGACTAACTTGGTATTGAATATGCGAATTACCATTTCCGTATATTCTTGCTTTGCTTGTTTATAGTTGAAAAAGCTATGAATATCAACTTCATGGCAAAGATAGGACTCGAACCTATGAAACCCTTACGGTGGCGGATTTACAGTCCGCTGTCGTTGCCACTGGACCACTTTGCCGTTTTCCTAGATTAGCCAATCAAATGGAGCCAGATGGATTCGAACCATCGAAAGATGCAATATCTTTACTACATTAGCAATGTAGCCACATCAGCCAGCTCGTGCATGACTCCTTCTTCGATTTACAAGTGAAGGTGGAATCGAACCACCTAGCAGGATAAATGACTGACGAAACAAATGATTCTATTTACAATTACCTGCTACCAGATATTTCACTTACGCAATTAGAATTTGCAAACTATATCTTGATTAAAATCACTAATCTAATTGCAACTACTAGAAAGTCAGATTTACTAGATGCTTTTTTAAGAATCTGCGGAAACTAACAATTTTCAAAAAAAGTAAATCTGACTTTATTTAACTTTGGGTGCGTCCGCCAAAGTTCAATTTATGAAAAAAAGCCATTAACAAATTAAAAATATAAAGGTCAATGAAAACTAATAAAATCAAAACAAAAAAAGAGCTTGCCATATCATGGCAATAGCCACTAGTGGATTCGAACCACTATAATTACTTTCCCTACCATTACAGCAGCAAAGCATGACTACCAATGTTTCACTAAAAGGATTACAGTCTTCTTTTACTAGGACATAATCTATATTATGTCATGTTCTAATTGGTCACAAGCGAAAATAAAAAAAGCTTTATTCTTTACAGAATAAAACTCTTTCGCTTTTATATCTGAGTTACGTACACCTTTACACATGGCTCAGGTGCATACCATTGTTCTTGACTATCTTCTACAACTTGCTTGTCATCACAATAAATGACGCCACTCATTGCATCAGCAATTCCTTTATATACGTTATCAATATCTGGCTTTTTAGTAGGTCTTTCCAATCCTTCTAAACAATCCTTTTTTCTTTTCTTTGAATATGATTTTGGAATTTCAAAGCAGTGTACAAGATGTATTCTTATTGGTCCATCTAATGGCTCGCCCTGATAAGCATCGTGTGCCAGTTTTTTAACCAGGTTTTTATATTTCCTAGATTTAGGTGGATCTACTGCATGGGGGAAACGTCCTCTACTAGTAAATCTTGGTCTTCCTTGACCTACTGGCTGGCCTGGAACTATAAAAGAAACAGTGACTTTTGACGCACTATTGCCACTTATTTCTTACCTCCGTTTGATAAATAAGGCTTAACATTTCGCACCCATTGCATAGCAACATAATTTGCTAGGTCTTTACTAGTATCATCCATCGCTTTAATTAACTCTGCTCTGCTTGATAAAGTCGGTCCTGATTTTTCATTACTTTTGTATTGTTGTAGTTCTTTGGCGATAGTTACTAGGCGCGATGTTTTTTGAACAATTGGCCATGTAGAAACAACAATTGCATTATCTTCATCGTACATATCCATTGATCTTTCAAAAGCAGACTTACCGCCGTTGTCATAATTTTTTCCACGTTGTTCTTTGATTTTAAATGCTTCATCAAAGAATTTCTTTACATCATTGGTTTTTGCGTCCATTATCTTCTCCCACTTTCAGAAATAATATTGCTCTCCTCGAGCATAGTTGTCATTATTTTCTTTTACATAAAATTTATTTTGCTGTGCACTTTGATAAATTGCCCCTATAGGTAATTCGTACCAGTGAACTTCAATTTGCTGCATAGAGAACAATTTATCATACCCTCGATTTACGGCTAAAAATTTATGACCTATTTGATCGCACCATTCTCTAACGCCTTTTGATGTTGGAAAGTAAATGCGATTACCTGTATGTTTTGATACCACTATCCTAGTGAATTTTGCTGGTCTATCAGTTAAGTTCGCTAGCCAATTTCGAACAGTAGATCTATTAATTTTTAGCTTATTTCCAATCTCTGTATCCGTATAACCCTGCAATGCCATATTAATTGCTTGCTTTTTCTCAACCGTTGAACCATTTGGAACTCTTCGTCTCAGCGCATTGTTTCTGTTAGACGAATTAAGTGTTTTGCTAGTTAACTTGTGAAGCTTGACTAGCATTGGATCATCATCAGGGCATTTAATAACAGATCCATATTTACGCTCTATCATTATCGTTAATTCAGAAATCGGATGATCTTTTAATTTTGCCATCTTTTAATCCTATTCTCTTTCCTATTTGCTCAATTACATCAACAGTTACAGCATTTCCAGCTTGCTTATATAATTGGGTATCACTTATTCCGGCTTTCTTTGCTCTTTCAAATTGCTCATCACTAAAACCTTGAAGTCGCCAACATTCTTTAGGTGTAAGCTTTCTTACTGCAATTAATTTGCCGTCTTCTTCATTTGATTGACGTTTTATTACTACTTTTGGCTCTAAACCTC
>OGKH01000160.1_pt1 | contig 59407 bp, 71 predicted proteins | sample 1572421 | NCBI WGS metagenome assembly OGKH01 (sample SAMEA2582084, study PRJEB24529) | metagenome | biome: Human gut stool | place: China | collected 2011
CTATGTTTTGTGGCTCCAACACATCTTCATGATGGGGTTGTGCACCTTCTAAGTGATCAACTGGTTGTTCAATTTCTTGAATCAATTGTGCACGAATTTTGTACAATGCCATGATTGTTTCATCTTGAATAGATTCAATCATGTGCTGGAACATATCATAGGCCTCAAATTTATATTCAACCAAAGGATTTTTTTGGCCATATGCACGAAGGCCAATACCTTCACGAAGCATATCCATATTATCCAAATGTTCCATCCATTTACTATCGACAACACGTAGCATAATCGCTTTTTCAAGTTGGCTAAACATCGCTTCACCTAAAAGATCAACACGATCTTGATATTCACTATGTGCGATTTCGTGTAAACGTTCATCCAATTCTTGACGTGTATATTCTTCCATCTCTTCTGCAGACATAAGTTCAGAAGTCAAGAAGTATTGACTCAAGTGTTTATGTAAACCTTCGTAATCCCATTCTTCAGGATACAATTTTTCATCAGCATATGTATCAACAGCTTCAGTTACAAGCTTGTCAATCATTTCATTAATGGTATCTCTTAAAGATTCATTTCGTAATATACGACGGCGTTGCTCATATAACACTTCACGTTGTTGATTCATAACATCGTCATATTCCAAGATATATTTACGAATATTGTAGTTATGATCTTCAACTTTCTTTTGAGCACGTTCGATAGATTTTGTGATTAAGGAATGTTCAATTGGTTCATCTTCTTCCATTCCTAGTTTATCCATGATGCCAGAAATATTATCAGCACCAAAGATACGCATCAAGTCGTCTTCCAAAGATAGGAAGAATTGTGAAGAACCTGGATCACCTTGACGGCCGGCACGACCGCGTAATTGGTTATCAATACGACGGCTTTCATGACGTTCAGTACCTAAGATAGCTAAACCACCAAGTTCAGGCACACCTTCACCTAATGTAATATCAGTACCACGACCGGCCATGTTTGTGGCGATTGTAACCATACCCATTTGACCAGCATTGGCAACAATTTCCGCTTCTTGTTCATGATGTTTAGCGTTCAATACCTTATGTGGTACACCAGCGCGCAATAACATATCTGAAAGTTCTTCAGATTGAGTGATGGATGTAGTACCAATCAAAATAGGTTGGCCCGTTTGGTGACGTTCTACAGCATTGCGTACAACAGCACGATATTTTGCTGCTTTAGATTTAAAGATAAGGTCAGGTAAATCCACACGAATCAAAGGACGATTTGGAGGAATAGGAATTACTTCCAAGCCATAAATATCATTGAATTCCTTTTCTTCCGTCTTAGCAGTACCGGTCATACCAGACAATTTTTCATACATACGGAAATAGTTTTGGAATGTAATAGATGCTAATGTTTGGCTTTCACGTTCAACTTTAAGACCTTCTTTTGCTTCAATAGCTTGGTGCAAACCATCAGAATAACGACGGCCAAACATCAAACGACCTGTAAACTCATCGACAATAACAACTTCACCATCTTTTACTACATAATCTGTATCGCGATGCATCATAGCATAAGCGCGTAAAGAGGCACCTAGTAAATGGTTGAGTTCAATATTATCAGCATCATATAAATTTTCGATGCCTAACATTTTTTCAACTTTTGTAATACCAGAATCTGTCGGTGCAATCGTCTTTTGTTTTTCATCGATTGTATAGTCTTCATCTTTTACAAGATGTGGTACAACTTGAGCCAATTTATAGTAGTTGTCAGTAGAGCGACTACCAGGGCCAGAAATGATGAGTGGAGTTCTCGCTTCATCAATCAAAATAGAGTCAACTTCATCGACGATGGCATAGTTCAACGGACGTTGTACCATTTGAGATACATCGGACACCATGTTATCACGAAGATAATCGAAACCAAATTCATTGTTAGTACCATATGTTACATCTGCAGCATATGCTTCTTTACGTTGATTATAATCGAGATTTGCAACAATTAAACCAGTAGAAAGGCCTAGAAAATTATACAAACGTCCCATTTGCTCACTATCACGTGTAGCCAAGTAATCGTTGACAGTAACAACATGAACACCTTTACCGGATAAAGCATTAAGATATACAGCTAAGGTAGCAACTAAGGTCTTACCTTCACCAGTACGCATTTCTGCAATATTACCTCTATGCAAGCAAATACCACCTAGCATTTGCACATCAAAATGACGCATACCAAGTACACGTTTAGATGCTTCACGACATACGGCAAAAGCTTCTGGTAAAATATCGTCTAACGTTTCTCCCTTTTGTAAGCGACGTTTAAACTCATCAGTTTTAGCAACGAGATTAGCATCACTTAATTTTACATAATTAGGTTCTAGTTCATTAATATGATCTACAATTTTGCGCATTTTTTTAACTTCTTTTGCGCTATTATTTCCTATAAGACTTTGTAAAAAGCCGAACAAACAAATCACTCCTCTTCGGGATATCTTACATTATTATATCTAATTCATTATAGCCTAAAACGTGCATTTAGTCCACAAAGTAGCACAATATGCTTTGTGCTTAACTTCAAATTACACACTAAAGAAATTAAAAACACAAAATTTCATAGAATTATATTTTATTTTTGCCGTATTTTTGCCGTCAAATCAAAAATAAGGGGTGCTATGAAAGCACCCCTTTATTTGTGTGTTATTTATTTTCAGTCAATTCTACAAGTCTATGTAACTTGCCGTTTACAAAGTACATTTCACATGTAATATTATCACTATCTTTTAGCGTTGCCATGTATAATCCTTCTTTATTAGGTTCAATATCTTCTGCGAACATGTGTTTTTTGCCTTCGAATTCATAAATTTTAGCCATAGTAATATTCCTTTCAATCGTAAACTAATGGTTGATTGTTGCAAACCGTGCAACTCGGAGATTATGGATCACCTACCATCTTACAACTTTAACCAATGCCGATGCGCCTTTAAATTCTGTTCCTTTAAAGTGTGCAAGCCCTTGAATGCGTTTATCTTCGTACCCGATAGTTTCGTATATTTCACCATTATTCATTACAGTTGCACCAGCTAATATACTATGCGGTTTGTCTAAATTGATTTTATACACGTCAACTTTTTGGCCTTCGTCATTTTCAACTACCGCTGTTCTATCGCTTTTTTCTGTTACTGCTTTCGGCACATTAGGTGATTTGTTACTAATTGCATTTTTAGTAATCACCGCCGCATCATGTATCGTCGGAGCATTAACCCGATATGTTGCCACTGGTTCAGAACGTTCTTTTAACGTAATAATTTGTTGCGCTTCTTTAGTCGAAACATGCAATGCATTGCCCAATTGTTTCGGGTTCTTTGCCGTTTCCTGCTTTAATATTACCGGTTGCTCCTGCTTATGCTTGATATGGTTATTAATCAATAGCCCAACTGCAAGTACTAGCAACACAAGAAGTGCCACCGTAATAACTGGCATGTATTGCTTAATTAACTGTTTGATAGTATCCATATTAACCCCCGTTAAACAGGCCAATTCAATACTGCATCTGCATCGAATTCACGGCCTTCGATATTCTCGCTAAAGGTATATTGCCACAAATTAGCGCCTTCGTAATCGCATTGGCTATCTACTTGCGCGCACCAAATAGCGCACCCACCCAATTGGCTAACGTCTAGTATATTGGTTAGCCAATCATAATTGGCGTATAGCCCAGTATTCGTATAGCCTGCATTCCATAACGAATTGATGAACACACTGCATATATTGGTTAGTTCCTGGCTTGTTGGCATACCTCTATTGGCTTTATAATCGTCCGCATCTTCCATGTCAAACCATACGCCCATAGGCAACTTATCAGCAGTTAAGCCGGCATCGTTTAATGTATTTAATACGAATTCCGCTTCATCTGCCGCATTTTCTTCGTTCATCGCGTAGGAATAATGGTATATGCCAATAGCTAAACCAGCGTTTATTGCGCCGTTTACATTGTTATAGAATTCACTATCTAAATTGCCACGGCCATAACCGATGCGGATAATAGCAAAATCGAACCCGTTCGCCTTAACCGCGCCCCAATCAACTACACCGTTATTTTCGCTTACATCAATACCCCTCATGGTACCCCCTATAATTTAACTTTGTTTTCAATTTTAGTTTTAACTAAATCTAAGAATTTACCTAACATTACGTTTCCACCGTCGCGTAGATTTTCCATAATAGATAGGAATTCACACGAACCCAAATATAACCATACCAGCGATACCGCGAACTGCTTTTGACCGCTCATTTCATCGAATAAAACGGCGGCAAGTGTAGCGGCGACGTATGTCGCCACTTTAAACACAAAACCTTTTCGCATGTATCGGCTAGAAATCAACCCTTTATCAAACGCCAGCGGTATTGCACGGTATTTTTCCCAAACTGCAATTTCATCGGCATTATATTGGTATTCATCAACCAACATTCTATAAGCAATTGCCGCCCATTTGGTGAATAAATCAACGAATACCAATAAAATAAACACGCCCAATATTTGAACGTGTTTTATATGAATTAACCACATACCCAATGCACCGGCGCCACTTAGTAAAACTTTTATTAAAAAACTATCCGTCAAAGAGTTCCAACCTTCAACAAAAAACCTAGTGAAATGATCCATTACTTACCCCTCATTTAACCTTACCTAAGCCATATACGCTACGCGCTATATTAGCTTTTCTCATATTAATTTTATCTAGTTGTTCCCTCTTTTGTTCGCCGCTCATGCGTTCATTATTAATAATAGCCTTAGATGCTTTATTTAAGTTTTTAAGGCTATTACTTGCATTTTTGAGTTTTGCAAATTCTTTAGCATCGTATCCTTCCGGCCGTTGCCCTGTTAATTTGAACTCATTATGTAATTTTTCTTGCTCCTTATAATCATCATATATTCGTTGTACGCTATTAGATGATTGATAAGGTGCCGCCGTAAACCCTCTTAATCCCGGCGCTTCATACCACTTCTTAGATGCATTGTTTTCTTTTGCGCCAGATACCGCATCAACTGCGTTCAAACCTAACCCAGCAAGGCCGCCGCCGTACCCTCTTATTGTGTTATCTACAATATACGGTGAAACGTTTATTTTATCGCCTACGAATTTTGCTACCTCGCTAGCGTTCGCGCCGTACTGTAGGCGTGCCGGCAAGTTTTCTTGAGATTGAGGAATAATATTCCGTTGTCTGAATAACGAGTAATTTGTCATAGCTTCAACCGCCGGTATCATCGCCGTAGGCATAAAACTTGGTGCCAAACTATCAAAAACACGTTCGCCAAACCCTTTAAAACCTATGCCCTTACGATTGTTTTTCGCATCGTCCATGTACTGTAGCATACGTTCAAATGACGTACCGAATAAAACGCCGGCTTCAAACGGCTTAGGAATTCTATACATATTTTCTTTACCAGGAATTATCCAGAATGTATCTTTTTCCCATTGCGGTAACTCTTGATAACGCTCATCGTCTTTATTCATGTACCATAACATAACGCTTGGTAGCGTGATATAAAGCATAGTTTTAACCGTCATACCGCGCGGATCTTCTTTAAACGCACGGGCCATTTTGTCGGCGCCTTGAATAGTCGCATTAAAGAATGCTATTACTTGGTTAGCTTTCTTTGTATTTGTACCTCTACGACTAAAATCTAACGTAATATCACGGCTTTCTAGTGCTGCTTCACGTGCTGATAACGGATTTCTATCTTTACCGAATAAGCGATTACCAACGCCCGTATAACCCTTTCGTGCATTGTCATATTCTGCCAATCGTGTTGCCATTTCTGTTGCTTCACTCATAGCGCGCAATGCTTCAATAGGGTTTTTAATTAACTTCGTGAATTTGCTTTCACGCTTCATAATATCGCGTAATTGACCGCCTAAATAGTCGCGGTCTAGCGATACCATTGCAGCATGTGCCGCACCAGATTTCTTATATTCCCAGAATGTTTGACCTTTCTTTAAGTACAACGCCAAACCTTTGAACGTATCAACAATAGGAATAAAACCATGTTTAGAGTAAATCGCAGCGCCTATCATATCACGAACGGGGTTACGCAAGATAAATTCCGGCGATAACGTAGCACCAGCACGTAGCCAGCTTGCCGGATAAGATAAAATCTTCATAATCATATTAGATTGTTCTTTATCCAACATGCGCATAGTTTCGATAAGTTCCGGTGTTGTTTCGTACGTTACTTTTTGCCCGTTCTCCCATACATTGAACGTATTGTCCGTTTTCGCCTTATCACCTTTTACACGTTCCACAATTTGCCCAACGCCTTTTTTGTCGGCTAATTTCGCAAATGTGCGGCCAACGTGATTGCGTTCTATTGCGTTATAGAATTGGAATGTATTTTTAATAATGCTTTCCAATGGATCTATAATATCGCGCGTACTGCCTTTTAACCGTTTAACCGGACTGGATACATCAATAAAACCCTTGCCACCAGATAAGAACGATTGCATGCCTACGTCTGACATATCGCGGAAAAACGGAATGTAATGCGGGTACATTTTACGCATTGTATGGTACACTTTAGCCGTTAACATACCCTCTTTAACAAGCATCGTCAATAGATAATCTTGATATTTATAGATTTCTTTGGCCGCCTTTTGAAAACGTTCATTTCCGGCGTGCTTGCCTAATACAGCAGCATCTTCCGTGTATGAAAACGTTGCTTTTTGTTGGTTCTTATGTAGGTCTAAATCGTGTAATGCCACTAGATACGCGGAAAAATCTTTATGTTCTCTCTTTCCGATATCCTTAATAATATCTTTAAACGCTGGAATTTTATATTCCGGCGCGCCGTGTTCAATTAACGTTTCCGCCTTACCGGCCCAACCACGCGCCAACCACGCTTGCATATACGGATTGTCATCAAACGAAATTTTTTCACCCGTTTCACGTTCGACTTGCTCAACTAAATCTTTCAACGGGTTCAATTCATCAATTAATTTAGTGTATACATCGCTCATCGCTTTTTTGATAAAGTCGCGCGTTTCACCGCGTTTAACCGCATCAATAGCTTGGCTCACTTTCCCTTTACTCTCAAACGAAATACTACCCTTTACACGTTCCGCCCCGCCTTGACGGTGCCATTCATGAACTAGTTGAGATAATTTGTTGGTGATACCGTTCAATTCCGGTTCTTTGGCAATAGCTTCCGTAAAGTGCTTATAAAATTCTGGAAATTCTCTTTTAGCTTTGGCGCGGTCGCTTACGTAATCATGAAAGAATTCTGCGTATCCTTCGCCGCGTATACCTTCCATGCCTAACTTGTTGTACGCTTTCCCGAAACGGTCTTGAACCACACGATTAAATTCGTTGTTAAAACGCGGTTCATTACTGAATTTAAAATAGTTATCCACATAATGCCCCAGTTCATGCATGATAACGCGGAAATCGCCATAATTGCCGCTACGAATGACATCGGTATATGTATTGTACCAGCCGCCAACGCCTTTTTTACCTAATCGGCCGCTTTTAATGCGTTGGTTAAACAAGGTATTAACTGCATCTATGATTTCTTTACGTGTTACGTTTCGGCCTAGCCGTTGCACTTCATCAACGCCAGTATGTGGCGTTTCCTTACCTCTTACGCTATATTGTAATGGTTCTGTAGGTTTAACGCCTTTACTTTCTAAATAACGATTTGCCATTGCTTCGTTACCGTCAAAAGCTTTTACAACTGCTTCGTGTACTTGTTCATGCGTAGCGTGTTCAAGTAGTTGGCTAGGTTGCTGCGCGTATGCGCTCACGCCACCTCCTGCCGGTTCTGCTTTTAGTGTTTTTAGTTCTTGCGTATCTGCGATAAGTTCGGCAGCGCGATCCGTACGAACACGTTCCATGTATTCATGGTTCAATGCTTCAACTGGTACGTCTAACTTTTCCGATAACTTGACTTTTACCGCATCAAGTTCTGCCTTCGGAATATCCGGCTTTGTTGCGCGGTTCAAATCTTGCAAGATTTCCGTATTAGAATGCACTTTATTTTCTAATTCCGTAAATCGTGTTTCAGATGCATCATGGTTCACAACGTCTTTCAATTCATTTACGATTGTTTCGCGCGCTTTCAACGGCAAATCATCAATAGCATTTTTCAAACTTACGTTTGGCGCATCTTCTTCGTATCTAAATTGACTGTTTACATCGTTTTCAACCGCCTTTTCTTGAATTTTAGGTTTTTCACCCTCTACAAATTCAGTATTCATGCGGTTTTCTGTAGGAAATTCGTTTATTTCGCCTGTACGGGCCGTTTCTCCTTCGCCTTGATAGTTTATACCTAAATCTTCGTTTTTAACTGCTTTTTTATCGCCGGTTTCAACAAATGTATTCAAATCTGTATGTGATTGTTCCCCATTTATCGTTTTTTCGTTTTCGATAAACTCATCTTTGAATGGTTCATCACGTGTAACACGATTTGGATCTAGGCTGCTATCTTTAAACGATGTATCACGTGGCCCATTTTCATATTTTCCATAGTTCCCATTAAATGTTTCTTCTGCAATTTGAGCGCGAACATTATCACGAGCAACGGAAGGGTCTGGGCGTTCGTAGGTTTCACGGATAATTTTAGCCATTTCTGCCGGTGTTGCATCTGGTCTTGCGCGCATTGCTTCAAGTGCTGCGCTTTCCGTGTTGTGCAATTCCCATACGCTGAAATCAACTTGAGTTCTCCAATCCCATGGGTCTAGCCCTCTACTTTCGGCAAATTTCAACAAGCCTTTTTCACCGTTCAATCTATCCCCAGTAAATTGAACCAAACCGCGGGAACCGTAGCCGTCGCCACTTGTTATAGTGGTGTTAAAACTACTTTCGGCGCCAATATTACCAGTCATGCCCGCCGCTTCAACGTCGCTTAATCCGTTTTGACGATATCTGTTATATATATCAGCTTGGATATTCCCTGTTTCTCCTTCAAGCGGTTGCCCGTTAAGTGCATCAGCGGAATATTCTTTTGCTTCAACTGTTGGGGCCGTATCTTCCGGAATGGCTACATCATCAAACGCATTATATTGAACGCCTTCGCGCATTGGTTGTATTTCTGCTACCGCATCATCTTTACTAAATTTTTCGCCAATATCTGCAAATGCATTGCCAGCTTTCTCTTTAACATGCTCCGTTACACGCCCTACACGTTCGCCAATGGCGCCAGTTACCTTTTTAGGTGTTACGCCTTTAACCATGCCAACCGGTAAAAACACATCGTCCCATAAATTAGTAGGGTTCATGACAATATTTTTTGCGAACTCGCCCGGATCATCAACTAAACGCCCAACCGGTTCCGTAATAGGATCTACTAAAACATTTTTTGCCGTAGCAACATATTTATTCCCTAATACCCCGTCCGGTGCCGTTCCTTCGTTTTCTGCCGTTGCATTGGCATCGTACGTTTCGACTGTATTGCCGATAACCGTAGGTGCAGCTAATATACCCGCAACCATTCTAACTTGTGGCGGTACAAGCGGCGTAATGGCTACGTATCCCGCCGGCTTACCAACTCCGGCATTGTATGCCTCTACTCTTGCTTTGTTTAGGCCCGGCGTTTCATGTCCTTCTATAAAATCTCCGTTATCATCAAATGCTGAAAAATTATCTCCATTAGCTTCAAGGGCATTAGCAGCACTTTGTGAATACTCCCTACCTAGATTATTTGCTTTATTTACTACATCATCTTTCCAATTTGATAATGTATTCATTACATTATCATTAATTTCTTTGCCTGTTTTATCAATCCATTCAATATTGTTTTTAACGCCATTAGCAACATATTCGGCATTATTTTTAACACTATCCCATAATGTAGGCTTGGGCGCGTTGCCTACATCATCACCGTATTCGGTTGTTATATCTTCAAAGGCGTTGCCGTTTCCAGCTGCCTTGCCGTATTGGCTTGTAATATCATCAAACGCACCCATAGTCTACCTCTTTTATTAATACGTTTTTAACCACGATTTATAATTGCCGTATCCGGCCGCATCAAGTTCCGCCGCTATCTGATCATCGCTCCAGCCTTGTGCTGATAGTTCGTTCATTCGCTTGGATACTGCTGCTTGTTCTTCGCTTGAATATGTCGGTTGACGTTTAACCGTTGGCGTTCCAGCACCACCGCCACCAGTAGGCGCACCGCTTAACGCACTTTGTAACTGCCCATAATAAGGACTTTCTGTTTCCGCCTTATCCGGGTTAGCTTTTACCCATGCAGTATGCTGCGCGGATAAAGTCCTTAATACTTGCGCATTATAACCGCTTGTGCCTGTTTGTGTAGCCGTTGCCGGTTTAATATGAGTACCTACATATTTCATGCTGCCGTCTGTACCAACAATGTACGTTTTACCGTCAGGTAAAACTTTAATGTTCTTGGCCCCGAAATTGCCGATATTTTTCATTTGGCCGTCCGGTGTCATTACGATAACTTGGCCGTTAGCAAATTGCTTAGTTTCAACCTTGCCATAACCGCCCATATCTTGAATAGAACCGTCGCCCATGTTGTACCGTACAATATGGCCGTTTTGTGCGCTACTAAATTTGTAGTCCGGTTTATCAAGCGCCGCAATGGAATTCAAGTTATTCATATCAATAGTGCCAGCACCCACTTTACTTGCTAGATAATTATATCTTGCAACGGCTGGCGCTAATCCTTTAACCCGTTTTGTGTTGTATGTATCTACAACCGGGTTGCCGTCTTTATCTTGCGTAAATACAAGATTGTTCATGATTTGTTGGCGCATCGGTTCCAATACCTTTTCTTGGTATTCGTTGACTTGTTGCGCATACATCGAATTGATATCGCTTTGATATTGTTCGCTTGCAAGCCCTTGCGCGGTTTTAAAGTCAAAGCCCGCTTTGACTAGTGCTAATGTGTTAGCACCCAATCGTCTGCGGGCCTCTGTGGTTAGACTTGCTTTGTCCGGAATGGCGTATTGTCCTTGCGCTTTATCCTTTTCGGTATTACCATCGCTTACCAAATTGGGCGCTTGGTGAAAAAAATTAGTACCCCGTTGTTGTACCATGTCTTGGTACGTTTGAGGTGCGCCAATACCGGTATTATTTAGATTTTGAAAATTCCATAATCCGGCACTTTGTTGTGGTTGCGTTGCCACCGCCGGCGCATCTGTATTCGCTTGTACAGGTGCTGCGGGTTGTGTAACTTGTGCCACTTGTCCAGGTTGTGTAGGTTGCCCCCATAACCCGTTATGTTGCGCCACCATTTGAGCGCCTACGGAATTATTCCGCATTGCATCATTTACATATTGCGCGGAGTTGAATTGTGTCGGTTGCATCTGCATTGCATTTCTATTTTGGTTATCAATCACTTGTAACTGGTCTTGCCCTTGTTGAGCATCACCATTTAACATGTTTTGATATCCTTTCGCCATTTTATTATTTTGTAACGCACCTAGGCGGTGTGATGCATATTGTCCGGCTAGTTCGCCAACGGCTGCCCATGGTTCAAAGTCTTGTAAATAAATAACTCCCATTGTGTTATTCCTCTACTTTCTCAGTGTTTTTCTTACTGCCTTTTTTGCTTGTTTTTTTAGTGCTTTTGTTATTAGCATCTTCATTACTATTTCCTTTAATGGCTTGCAGTTCATCTTCATTGATACCTTCTGCCATAATGCCGTTGGCATAGAATAGATTATCACCAGTACATTGCAATTCATAAACCTGTTCAACTTTCCCAGTTGGTTCGCATTGTGTTACAGGTTGGTACCCATGCACGGTCATAATTGGCTCACCAATTACGAGGCTTTCAACTACTTTCAAGCCTTCCGGAGTTAATACCTTTTCACTTGCCGTAGTTGGTACTGTGCAATCTTCAGTAGCTAACATATATGTTTCATGCTCGCCCATATCATGCATTTCAATTACATCGTTTACCGCATCAAGTGAAATTACGGCATCACCCGCTTTAAATGTTTCAATTGCTTTCCCGCCTTCCGGTGTTGCAATTTCTGTACCTGCTACAAAGCAAAAACCTTTCATAAACCCTCCTAAGAAACCACCACTACCTTGGCGTACTGTTGTTTGTGCTGGGCTAGCTAACCCATATCGTAACGTCATGTAGCGGTTCAATAAATCTTCCTGATCTGCATTATTAAGTTGTGCCATAGAATAGTAATCTTTCGCCGGTTGAATTGCAGCTTCTTGTGTAGTTGCGCCCGTGTTAATTGGGTTTTGTGCTAACCCTTCACGTTGGCCAACTAGTCCGGCGGCCGTCCCTGCGTTGCTCATTTGATTAGTGTATCCTTGGTTCATCAAATTAGCTTGGTTTACTATCCCGTTTTGTTGGTTATTATATGTATTACCCCATAGCCCCATTTTAGCGCCTATCCCACTTAAATTATTATTAAGTGCTTGTGTGTTTAACCCCGCCGCTTGGTTAAGGTCTTGGGCATATTGTGCTGCTAATGTGTTAGATGCATTTTTACTGATATTGTTAATAGCAGTATCTGCTTGTGAAGAATTGATAATACCACGGCTTGCAAGTCCGGATACTGCACTACCTAATGTGCTTTCTAAATCATTATTCAATGCTTTTTGGCGTGCCGCTTGATATGCATTAGGCAATTCACCAGATGTAATAGCGTTCATTGCATTTTGATTTTGCAATAATGCTCCGCTATACTCATTAGCCAATTGGCTTGCCGTATTGTTCATATCATTAACGCTTGCCGCTAATTGATTAGCGTATTTTGTGTTGTCGGTTAGGTTCTGCACGCCAGCGCTTGAAACCTGATTTTGTAATGCACCAATCGCATTTTGATTGTTCTGATTAGTACCTAAATACTGATTAAACATATCTTTATATGCCGGTGTAATCACATTGCCCAGTGCTGCATCACCCATGCCTTGCAACGTATTAGCACTTTGATTAGTTCCGTTTATCCAACCAATTTGCCCTTTTAGCAATTCCTTTTCTTCGGCGCTGGCCGTAGGTAGTTTTGCATCGATGCTACTTACCTTTGATTTTTTACCGCCACCGCCAAATAATTGCAAGTCAAATATAAACATGCTTTTCCTTTCTACAAAGTAGCTTCAAGGTGTTTTCGCACCGTTTTCAGCACTTTGTAATTAAAACCGTTATAGGAATAGTCCATAGTTGGAACGCGTTCCATTTTCCACTTCTTAATGAACCCTTTAACACTGCGATGCGTAGCCGTTACGATAATGTCTAAATCATTTAATTTCATCACATCAACAATGTATTTCCCGATTACTTTCATATCACCGTATGTCTGCCATATCGTAAAATACTTATCCCCGTTAAACTCATTAATCGTCCAAAATAGGAACCCTGCACCAGGGAAGAATTTAAAGTAATAATTGTACTTATCTTTGTAATTATTATTTTCATCGAAATAAAAACCGCTTAGATCTACTCGTTCCCCTGTTCTACGTTCATAGTCCTTTATCATTGTTTCTAGGTTATCTAGCTTCATTATGATACCCGCTTCCACATATACACCGATAAATAAGGCTGCATAATACTATGTGCTTGTCCGTCACCATCAGCATTGATATCGTGTGAATGTGCCCCGCTACTATTAATTACTACTTCATGAGAATGTGCTCCACCTGGTTGTATATCTACTTTTGCGCCAATTTCATATTCACTACCGCCACTTATAATATCATTGACATTATATAGTCTCCTGTTTTTTTGTCCATTACGCCCGTAGGGCTTAATATCCGCGGAATGGGTATGTTCGCCCGCTTCACTTGCCGTTCCTGTATGCGTATGTGCGCCACCATCACCAGTAGCCCCACCATGTTTATGGCTAGGCATTTCTTGCACTGTTAATGTATGTGTTTCAGCACCACCAGTACTACCAGCGCTATATTTATCGCCTTGTGATAATAGAACCCTACCTTGTTCGATATATGCCCATGTGCCAAACCCAAACAAATCATGCGGGTTAGTTTCTACGGTACTGCAATATATCGCACCTACTGGATAGGCTTTTGATAATACGCTATCAATCTTTGGTTTTAGATCTTCAATATCTTTTTTTACCGCCGCAAATAAATCATTGATACTCTTTGCCAGATGCTTGCTTTCGATTTGCTCATCGGCAATATTAGCACCTTTTATTTCTTTATCCCCGATTTTCTCGCTAGTGATAGATTTATCCGCCATTACATCGCCGCTAAACCCCGGACGGTAGTATTTGATACTTTTAACCGATGTACTATCTGTTACTACAATAGCGACTACAATGCGAAGCACTGACTTCCATTGTACGCCGTTATACAGGTACATCTTATCGGCTACCGTGTTATAGTGCATTTTATCCATTTCAGCCTTTGGCGCACTTGCTTGGCGCACTGGTTCAATAGTAGTACTGCCATAACTTAACGCGCCCGATGCGGAACGTTCGATATATAAATACAATGTAGATCGTGCTGGTAAATTCCATGCACTCGTTTTATTTGTAATCGTACTTACATAGTCTACACTTCCATTATCATCGTACCCGTCGGCGAATGATAATAATACAGGGGTTTGACTGCCGTCAATCATTACACTTAGGTTATCACCAATCAAAAACGCCCATTCACTATTACCAACCTTACCATTTAGCACCCTATTCCGTAGCACGCCACCGCCTGTATTACCGCCACCGCTAGCCTTTAATTCTACGGCTTTGGCGACTTCTAATATTTCAGCCCGGTTTTTCTGAATGCTATCCTGCACCGTATCCCCTTGGGGTGTAATATCCAAAGGGTGTTTTTCTTTATATGACATTTTATACTTCCTCGTATGTATAATCTAACTGCCTTAGGGATATAGCCCCTTTTTGAACATGTATTTTAAACTGCACATTACGATTAGCACCGCCACCAATCTTATACGCTTTGGTGTATTCGTTAGTGTTCATCTTGCTTGTAGCATTTATAGTTTTCATCGTTGCATAATATGTTTTAGTAGCCTTACTAGCAAAATTAATAGGCTTAGCCTTCTTATTGGAAATGCCAATTGTGCCGTATCCACTAATAATATTATGTGTTACGAAATTGTAGTTCATAATCAAGATGAATTGACGTGTAGCCAATCGGTTGCCACTAATGATAGAGGTTTCAATTTGTACGCCGTCATCTGTATCTATGCTTTCATCAAGAATACCAATCTTATTGCCATAGGCTACATATACATCTTTATCAACGCTTACAACGGAATTGATGCTATACGTGAATTTCCTAGATGTGAATACACCGCGACCGTCATTGTATCGTGGCAAGTAATGATAGATGAATAAGCTATCCCCATTGTAGGGCTTTATCCACAATTGCTTACGGCTAGGTACATGCCACATTTCACAATCTTTAGTGATGTATTTAAGCAGGTAGGAATTGATATTAAGCCCAGTTTCAAAAGGTTGTATTTCTGCATATGTATTAGTAGGCATGAATGACATAAACCCTTGCTCGCCTAGATAATATGATCTATCGTCGATATTACATGTCGAACCGCTACAATACCCAGTAGATGATAGCGGGTAAACAGTTAGATTGTTTTCGTCCGGTGTCCCCACTACTTGATACACGCGCCCGTATTCCTTATATACGATAATTGCACGCGTTAGGAAATCAACGGCGATAATACTGCCCTGGTCTTTATACCCGACGTCTAACCACTGCGCACTAGATGCATCATTCCCATTGTGTGTCCATGATTGATAATCACCTACCGCCGACCAATTCAACCGGTGCGAATAAATCGATGAAAGTAACACACGTCCGGAATGACTGGATACCATTTCACATGTAGGGCTTTCTACTGTAATGAGTTGCCCTGCTCCCGTAATCGCCTGTAGCTTTCCGCCACTAGCAATCAGAATATCACCACCGAATGCATGATACATAGGCTTTTGCACACCACTTAATACCCCTAATAATTTGCGAGTGCTGAAATCTGTTTCATATAAATTCTTATTCGATGAAAAATACCAACGCTTTCGATACACATCGTAATACAACGTTTCAATAGGCAAGCCGAAATCATACAGTACTCTAACCCCTGGTACTGTACGTAATGCATTATCCGTTCTATCGAATTCGCATTGTCTAGCCTGCGTTAGGGCTTGCATATCAATATTTTCGGGCGGGTTCGACCAATCAAGGCCCAACCGGAAACCGTTTGTTGTTGCTACCTGTTTTACGCCCATTATGTGATACCCCTTGCCACTTTAATTTGTTCCGTGATGTAGTCAATAAAGGTCTTATCATAGGCAGCATAATCTGTCATAAGGGATTTTTTCTTCACCATGAAAGATATAAGCTGCACTAGATATTGATGAAAGAATTCGGAAAACGGAATAGGATCGTCCATATCATCAACGTGGTTTTTACGCACGCTATAAAACACACCTTTTACTGTTTCCCCGTCATACGTTTCAAACGTTCCGTTAATGATGCGGATAGGATAACCACTCTTTGGAACGAAACCCATAAAGTCTGACGGTACGGCTTTTAAGTTCGGTATATCCGTATTCTTAACTACTTCGCGGTCTTTAATACTAACCAATATAGTAGCTAGCCAATCAATAGCTGCGTTAATGTACTGGATATATTCTAATTGTTCATCTAGTATTTCGTTACTTTCAACATTAACCAGAGTAATCAGTTCTTTTACAACCATAATCCCAATACCCTTCCGCTATAATGCAATCATTTTCACCTAGTCCGCTGTTAATCGCTTGTAGTGCGTTTACCATATTGGCAGTAATGCCGGTTATATCCATATTCATTACGCGATACACGATGTAATCAACTAACAATGTTTCTAGTTCTGCCGGTAGTCCGCTTTCATCATCTAGCGTTTTATATCCAGCCGTCTTTATATAATCAACGGTGATTTTCTGCTCATGATCTGCATCAAATACCACCGTTTGTAAATTCAATACGTGATACCCTTGCACTTCCGCATCATCTGCTTTAACCTTCAACACTCCAATACATTGAAACGGTAGTACAATTCGCCCCGTTCCGTTATCTTCATGTGTGGCAGTTGCAAGGCTAGGGCAATATTGGCTAATTAAAGCGTTCAATAGGTGATTGCCTTCGTTGTAATACTCCAATAGCTGGTATGGTGTATACGTTTCTTGCGATGTATCGCCTATTTGCATGAACGCCCTATTTACTATTTGTTTTACGTTCATATTCACCCCATATAAGAATAAAGGCGGGTATCACCCCGCCTATACCTATAAATTAGCGTTCAACAACGCCGCCAGTCATTACTTGAATTACGCCGTAGTCTTTGCTATTGAATTTAGTTTTTTCAACTGCACCATAGAACGCAATACCATTACCAGCAATGTTGCCGTAATCGTCTGTTTGTTCAATGTGTTTCGCTGGTCTAGCTACTGCGAAACATGCCGCCTGTTTGCCCAACAATAAGTTATGGCATACATTCGCACTAGATGCGCCTGTAGTATCAGATAATACGCGTTCATATTCGTAAAGAATTACACCGTCATATTCGCCTAATGCACCTGTGAAAATAGGGTTTTTAGAACCGCGAACATTTGCGTTTTGTTGTGCTGCTAACCATTTAGCATCGTCTTTTAAATCACGAGCCGCCCATGGGGATACAAGCATAATATACTTGTCCATGCCGTCAACCTTAATCGGCTGCACTTTAGGGCCGTGCATCATTGCTTTACGTTTCGCACGAGAAATAATAGTTGTTGTTAATTTATCATTTGCCGTAATGCTTGCTTGCGAATTAGCTGCGCTTGCATATAATACTTCGGTGCTAGTAGGACTTGCAGAAAGTTTAGAGATTAATTTATCGTCTAACCAGTCCGATAACCATTGTTTTAACGCGCTTTTGATTTCTTTCAACATATCATATTGTGTTTTTTGGTCGTCCGCTTCAAAACGGGAAACCGCATTACGCACTAATTGAGTATTTACTTCGAAATCATAAATGTTCAATGTATCTTCTGCACCGGATAATTTTGCTCTATTACCTTCAACGCCGGAACCTGTTAAGTTCATCATCAAGCCGAATACTACGCTATCGCCTTTTACGTTTTCTAAATCTTTGTTTTTATGTACAACGTTGGAACCGTCCAATGCCGTAAATTTATCAAAATAGCTTTCTTTCAAGCCTTCGCGCCATACTTTTTTGGCCCATACTTTAGGAACTAAGGCCGCTGGAATATTAACTTGATTTCTTTGTTCTGCCATGTTTTACCTCTTATAATTCGTCAAAATATTTGCGTACATCGTCCGGCAATGCATCAAGGTTGCCCGTTTGATACGCTTTCAAAATATCTTCTTCCGTTACTTTGTTAGGCGTAGGAACGCCACCATTTAACGCGCCAGCTTTTGGCAACGTAGCCGCAACTTGTAAAGGGTTATTCGGTACTTCGGTACTTGTCGCCCGTTCATTTTGCAATTCTGTTACAAATTTTCTAATGGTTTCAAAATCGGCTTCCGTACCTTCGCCAATATCAACACGATAAAAAGCATCGTTAATCGGTTGTGCATCGCGCATCGTCATTCCGTTTAGCTTTTCTAAACCGCGTTGATACAATTCCCCAAAGTTCGGTAATGATTTAATTTCATTTACGAAATTAATGTTAGTTTGTCTTTGTTGATGTATCGCCATTTGCTGATTAGTAATTGTATATTCTGCGTTGGCTTCAAAACGAATGAAATCGTTATATTTCTGTACATCTTCAAACATAAGACTTTCTAAATCTTCCGCCGTAATGTTAAAGCGTTTCAATGCTTCACGGCGTACAAAGTCGCGAATATTTGATACTTCTTCATCTGGCAATGTAATTGGCCGTTGTTGTGCTTCGTATTGTCTAGCACGTTCTTCCGCTGCTTTACGTCTTGCGCGTTCCTGTGCAAGTGCCGCTTTTAAGTTCTGATCGTTCGCATGCGTTTCTTCCGTTTCTTCGTTAGTGTTCGGCATTTTCGGTTCTACTTCCGCATCATTCGCATCACCTTCTGCCGCATCATCTGTAGAGGGTTCATCTGGTGCAGTTTCCTGTGTATCCGTTTCTTCGGCAGTTTCTTCCAGTTCAACACCCGCGTTTTCTAAATCTTCCGGTGTGAAACCAGCTTCTTCGATGTTTACTAAATCAATTTCCATATCAAATACTCCTTATTGCCTTTTAACGTCATTGCCGGACGAATATAAGAATATGGCAGTTTAACGCCGTTGCCGGGCGATAATGTATAAGCAAGCCTTTTAACGCCATTACTTAGGGCGAAAGAAATATAAAAAACGCCCCGTTAAGGAGCGTTTATTATTGTGTTGATAGTTTATATTACATAGTGCCTAAATCATTCATAGGCGGTAAAATTGGCGGTGCATTTTGAATGTTTTGTTGTTTACCTTTCAAGGCTAACCGTTCCGCCATGATTTGCTGCGGTGAAATCTGTACGCCTAGCGTTTGTAAATACATACTTAACGCTTCCGCCGGCATATCATCTAGGCTGCCGCTAACACGCAATTCTGGCATAGCTGGCTTTTCTGCTGCTTGCTGAATACGCTTCTTGACGGCTTCTTTTTCTGGGAAATCCATAAAGTCGAGGATAATATCCATAGGAATATCAACTCCACTTTTCTTAGCTTCCAATAATTGATATAGGTTAGCCTTACGAGCCGTTGCGCTTGCTTGGCTGGTACTAATCACAATATCGAAATCAAAACAACTCAAATCATACAATACTTGTTTGATTGGGTTGCCTTCTTCATCTACTTTAGGTTGTCCAAACGGATCCGTGACGACTTGTTCTTGCATCGGCTGACCTAGTTCCGGTTGAATTTGTACAAATTCTTTTTTGCCGTCGTCGCCTAAAATCCGCATTGCCTTTTCTTGATTGTAGAATTGAGGGATTAAACCCGGAGCGTTCTTTTCACCCCATAACAATTTAACGATCTGCAATTCCGCTTCTTTTGATTGCGCGAATATATCCGCCGTTTGTACGGTTGTTACAGATTGCCGCAAGTCAATCGCCTTACCACTCATAGAACCAATGCTACCGGAAAGGCTTTCCGGAGTGATGCCGCTAATCGAATAAAAGTCATTGTCTGCTTGTTGCTCTAAAGTTAGACTAATAGCACTATCCATTGACGGCGTACCGTCTTGGAATGTAACGCCCGGTTTCAAGAATATATTTGCTCCCGGTGTTGTGCTTTTCTTTTCAATCGTTTTCTTATCGTGTTCATCTATTTGGCCTTGCCAAAATTTCACACCTAAAGACTGCTGATTAACAACGTGCATACGTTGACTTCGGTTTTTATTTTTTTCACGTTGCGCATCTTTAAGGTCGCGAACTACGCCGGCTGGTTCTAGTTCATCATCCACCAGTTCACCGGTATAGTAACAATATTCACGTACTAATGGGAATTTACCATGCTTATAGGGACTTTCACCTTCTTCAAGTAGTACATCATCGGCAAATGTCGCATATCTGATTTTAGTATCTGGTATGCTAGTAGGTTTCTTACCAATAGCCATTAACACAACGAATAGCGGGTTGCTTTCATCAATCAACCCCTCTTTAGTCATGAATACATTCCGTTTGCCGTATTCCTTATACCAATATTGGACTACACGAATTTTTTTATACTTTTCGTTATACCATAGCGACTCACCGTTAATAGTTTCAACCGTTCCGGTTTCTAGTTCTGTATCGTCATATTTATGACTCAACAAATCAATCTCATTAGCTTTATCCGGATATACCTGTTTTAGCTTTCTTGTGCTTTCCCAACTATACCGGCCAACGAATTGAGCATCGCTTAGGTTTTCTTCTGTGCTTTCTGGATCAACGAAAACATCAAACGGAGAAACGCGGTCGATTTTAATGGCGCCGTCTAACTTAGTGTAGTCAAATTCATAACTAACCCAGTAATTAGCCAGGCCGCATATGATTTTATCGCGGAAACATTTGCCCTTATTTCGTTGATAGTGCGCGCGGTCTAAACAGTATTTTGTAATACCTTTTGCAACACGGCTGATTCTATCATCTTCTTCGCTACGTGGTAAGAAGTCCGGCTCCGTTTCATTCTGTGATGCATAGCCACACAACAGATTAACTGTTGCCCGTATTCTATTGATTGTAATTACAGGACGACCAGCTTCACGCATCTTTTTTAAATCAGCATCTTCCCATTGCTTGCCTTGCATGAATGCATAGTCTTCGGCAGCACTTCGCCGCCAGTTTGACGTAGCACTCAATGCGCTTTTTACGTTTGCCTTTGCTTCGTATATATCGAATGTTTGTTCTATATTCATTACTCCACCATTTCAGAACCATATATCATATCGTACATTTGTTCTATTTGCCATTGCGGCATAGCTTGCGCAAATCCCGCTAGCTCCTCATCGGTGTATTTCGCAGGAATAATAACGCCCTTTTCTTCATGTTCGCCGTATTCCGACTTTAACACCTTATAGGCGTAATCACGTAACGCCTTTTCACTCATACGCCCCATGCAGTAACTTCCCCTTCTGTTTCATCATCATATCTATAACCGTCATTAAATGGTTTCTCCGGTTTCTTAGGTGTGATAGGTCTGCTCATACAAAAATATCTAAACTCATCATATGCGTGATCTTCTTGTGTTGTATCCACATCTTCTGGATTGCTTTCGTCATATACTAACTCCGGAAGTGTTCTCAAAATATGCTTACATGTAGAGAAGAATTTGATTTTCTTCTCCCTTAGATAGGTATGAACCATCATCTTTCCCGGAATACGTTCAGAATTAGACTTTATAAAGTTAATTCCATGACGTGCAAATATTTCAGCAATAGACTCACCTTGAACGCTCCACTTCATGCGGTCGTCTTTCTGCCATATCGCTCTATCAGCTATATCATAAGCATATGTTTCACCCTCGCTTAATCTAGCCATTTCGGCAGCGACTTCATCGGGTGTCAGCTTTAACCCTACATCTGGTTCACCTGTGCACCCGTAATATTCACGGTAACAATGCGCAACACCTTCATAATCAATAGCGTACCAATGAATGCTAAAAGGTTTACTAAACCCCCAGTCCATAGAACGAACCCGTATCCAACCTTTAGGAATTTCAAAAGGTTCTTCTACGTGTTCTTTTCTATTAAACTCAGTAAAGACTTGACCTATAAACACGTCCCAATCACCATACAAAAACGCTTTCTTTTCTTGTTCCGGTAATGCTTCTAAACGTTTGACATAACTCGGATCGTTCGCCATAAGAACATAGTTATCGTAAACTTGCGCCGGTATAAACACCTTTTCAAGTCCAGTAGTTTCATCAATAACAGGATTTTCTCCATAATTAGTGGCTTCTACATATTTACGTTTTACCCAGCCATGCCCACGACCTCCAGGGTTACAACTCCCACGGAAACGAACAGGAAAACCTTTTGCACTACGCAAGCAAGCTGTTAATAATTCCGCCGTTCGTTCTGTATGTTTTGTTAGTTCATCAATACCTAGATAATCAAATTCTTGGCCTTGATAGCTTTCAGCATCTTTATCGTTTTTCACGTATCTAAACAATACCTGACTACCATTTTTTAAGGTGGCTATGTGCTTTTGGTCTGAATACTTGTATAATTCAGCTGGCACACTTCTAATCCATTCCCTAATCACATTGGCTTCTAAATTTGGGTATGTTTCACGAAATATATAACAATGACTACCAGGATACGTTAAGGCATAAATAAACACGTCCATAATCAATGATTTTGTTTTACCGCCACCACGAGCGCCGCCATATACCGCATAGGGTGCTTTTGTGTTGTGAAATATATTTTGTTTTTCATTAGGTTTATAGTCGATTGTTATTTCCATATTTAATAGATTTATACAAAAATGAGATATATCGCTGTGGATATACCCCATTTAATGATAGATTTATGCAATTACCTATTATTCTTTATTCATATTACTAAATATAACTTTAATCGGTTCACCGTCCGCGCCGCTGATTTCTTGTTTATCAGTAAACAACTTATAACGCTTGCCAAGCAATTCGGCAGCTTTTAGCCTATCATTCAACGCCGGATCTAAACCGAACTGGTCGGGAATATCACCGCGCATCGTGCTAGATAAGAACTGCATTACCTCGTTAGTATCGGCAATGCTGCTTTCTTGCATTTCTGCTAATCGTTCATCAATATATTGTTTAACGTCAACTTTTTTCAACAGTCGATTGCCAGCCGAATACGCCGTTCGTTCACTATAACCGGCCTTTATTGCTGATTGCGTGGCGTTCGTAGTCTTTAGCCATTCTTCGGCAAACTTTAACTCCTTAGGCTTTAATTTAATATCACTCACTACGTTCACCACCTTTCAACACATTAACTAAATATATTAACAACTCATGTGGCTTTAATGTATCGTATTCAGCAACTTTCTTAAATAGTTGCCCCTCTTTAAATGGTTTTCGTTTATACTTCTCCGGAAATGCTTCTGCATATTCCGATTCATTATACATGCGGCTCACGATAAATACTTTAATCGGCTTATCCCACTTGCTCCATGATTGGCGAGTATCAATAACATACCTTAAACCTTTCTTGATTTGTAACGCCGTAATTACTTTTTTTATTTTAGGCATGTAGTTCATTGATATTCACCCCCTTATTTCAAAATGTTATTGTCTTTTGCTTTCATGCGCCCATGTGATCGCGCACATATGCCGGCTACTTGCTTGGCTGCGTGTTTGCTAGTGCAATATGTTTGGCATAACCCGTCATAATATATTTCGCTGGCCGTGCATTGGCCCTTCTTATTGTTAAGGCATTTCGACTTTGTACATATGATATTCACTAGCTTTTCACCACCTTCACAAAACTTTTTGAAAAATTTTTAATTTCCCTATTGACTACTTGCGAAAACGCAAGTATAATGAAGCCATAAGATACATCGGAAAACGCAATTAAGCGAAAAGGAGAAATTAAAATGCTAACACTTAAAGACTTAAACACAACTCAAACATGGAACTTCGAAAACAAAACAGATGCTTCCAATTTCATTAGTACAATGAGTTTCTGTTTTGAATGGCAACTAATTGACAATAACACAAACGAAGTTATTGCTTGCCACTACTACGAATAACAATAAAGGCGGTAGATAACCACTACCGCCAACTATTTAAACCAAAGGAGAATACAACAATGCAAATGACTATTCAAGAAATTAAAAACGCGATCAGATACAACGAACTAAACAATATCGAAACATTACAAGCCGCATATACTGGCGTTAAATACAATAATGACGGCATAATTCAAACACTAGGTTATGACGATTTAAGCAACATTGTTTGGATGCTTCGTTACCTAGCTGAAAAATGCGAATTACTACGCCGCCGTACTAACTCAATATATGATGCGTTCGCTGCATTTAACCTACGCGAAACAATATTCGATACTATAGACGAATATCAAAAAGAAATGAATAACCAAATACGCCAAATGTTAGCCGCTAGATAATAGCGGCTTTTTTAATTACTCAAAACCAAACACGCTGCACCGTTCCGCACTAAATACCAAACGCATGCAGCACGTTCGATTTTCAATAATTAAATGTTACTTTTATACAAGAAATGGGATATATCGCCGTGGATATACCCCATTTTATTTTTGTTTTATTCTATTTTATTGCATATTCTAAACAAATACCGATAGTTCTCATGCGCTCTTATGAAACTTTTGAAACGATACAAGTATTCAACCACGAAAAAACAAATGAAATTTAACAACAGCAAAATTATTTATAGTATGAAGGTTTTCACTATATCGGTATTTGTTTACAGTATGCAATTGCGGGGCGTTGTGTACCCCGCAACTACTAACCTGTTTGCCTAAGAAGAAAATGCAAATGCTCAACTAGCACTTTACGCCTTATATTATACTATATATGGCGCTTCCACCTATTTCCGATATAGTCCGATATAGTCCGACTTATACCGTTTTAGCCGTATACACGCACGCATAATATGTATGATGCAAATAGTAACCCACCTGTACAAGGCCAGCCGTTTTTAATTCTGCCGCTTGCGACTTTTCTAAATCTGTAAAATACCGTGCATGCTTGGCGCTTTTTCCGTCGATGTATTCGCGTAACAATAAAATATTTGCTTTCCCTGTGGTGCATGTGTTGATGATATCCGCCGCCGTTTCCCGCTCATCAATTAATGCGCCTATTTCTTTGTGTACTGCATCGCGTTTGCTTTCAAGGCGTATAATCTGTTGTTCCAATCCGCCAGGTATTCCGCCACCTGTTAGGCGTTCTTTTGAATAATCAACGGCGCCTATTGTTGTAATATCTGATTGTAAATGTTTTAAATCTTCTTTCAACGAGTTAATCTTCATTGTGATTAATTTAATAGGTTCTAAATATTCTTTTGCTATTTCCCTGTACTCTTTATCAGTCATATTTCCCCCATGGTTCATTATCGCATGTTCTTAACCGTTTCCCCTAACATGTTCAAGTAGTCTTGTAAATTGGTTTTGATAGCATCATTTACTATTTGGATATTGTCAGTTGTTACATAGCTGGCAATTAGCATTTTATACATCATATCTTTTGTTGGTACAAATATACAAATTGATAACGATACCAGCCATATCGCACCAATAACCTTTGTCCACCACTTTAACGCCGCAATTTCTTCCTCTGGCATTTCGTATACACCAACATACAAACCAGCCAATATAAATATTGCAATACTTAACAACAAAAACAAACCTTGATTAAGTACATCAATATTATGTAGTACCTCAATCAAATACAAATACATAGGATCAATAATAGGCATTATACATTTCCCCTTTCACCTATAACGTTACTTTTTCAATCTCCGCCCTAATTTCAAGAATATTTAGATATTCACCCATAGTAGACTTCTGTTTACGCAACAATTCAATAGGGCAAGTAGGTTGAAACTCCAACGTTCCTGCATCGTATTTAATCAGCATCTTATGCAGCTTCATATATCGTTCTTTTAATTCACTATATTCTTTTTTAAATCGTGTTTTCCATTCCAGTTCAGCAACACATGCAATTTTGCTTTCAGTAGTCATCTTTTTTACCCCTTTATTTAATTACTTACCAGTACTGCCGATACCACCAGTACCGCGCGCCGTTTCGGTTAATTGTGTAACCTCTAACAACTTCAATGCGCCTACTGGTACAAGAATACCCTGTACTAACCTATCGCCCTTTTGAATTAGATACGCATCATCGCTGGTATTATGTAGTATCGCTTTTATTTCGCCCCTATAATCCGCATCAATCACACCGAACGAATTCGGAATAATTAACGGTGTTTTACTCATGCTAGATCGTGGCGCCAGCATCAACATATACCCTTTCGGAATTTCCACCGCTAAACCCAGCGTTACATATTGCGTTTGATGCGGTTCTATTACTACGCCTTCTGGTTGATAAAAGTCCATGCCGGCAGCATCTTCGCTGCCAACTTTTGGCATCAATACACCCGGCATGCATCGCTTAACTTTGATAACGTCCGCATTATATCGTTTATATCCAAATATGCGTTTAATCCTATTTAGTAGTTCCATTTATTGCCCCTCATTTCAATAATGCTTCCAACACTTTATTTTTCCTATCCATAATGCGAATTTCTGCCCGCGGGTTTTCTTTATCTATACCCGCTATGCAGCTTTCACCATAAGAACATATCCATTTATCATCATCAATAACTTTGGCTTTTGTTAATATATCGCTAGTCGCCTGTAGCAACCCGATTAAGTCCGGCCAACTTCTTTTATTAGGCAAATAATATTTACATTCAACAACTACAATGCCAGATATATGCAGTTTCTTGCCAGCTAGTTGCCATAAACAAGCATCTTCATAATTTCTATACGCTTCTGACGGAATATAACCCCGCTTATTACCGTTTTTAACTATTTGCCCGTGGTTCTTTTTAGTAATCGGGCGGCCTTTGAATACTATGTCAATTACGCTCATTTTCTGCTAGCCTCGCATCATCTTCTTCATAACTCCACAACATAGCATTTTCGGAATGACTCCACGATGTACTACCACAAGGAAAACAACATATAAAGCCTTTTTCGCCTACACCAGCAAAATATAATTTCCGTTCACAGAATACCGTTTTAACAATTATTTGCGTATCAACTGGAACCTTTTCCCATTCCACAATACCCAGTAACGCACCAATAGAATATTTATCGGTTTTAGGACTTAAACCCAATACACGGCATGGAATACGTGGCGTATGCTCCCGCACTTTAAAATGTCCACCGTTTTCAATAAACGTTGGGTTTACAAAATAGGCATATACACCGATTATTTTAATATCGCGGTACCCTTCATCATACATTTCTTGCAATAGCCATTTTTGCTCATTCGTCATTATTTAATTCTCCTTTTGTTGCTAATAAGTACTTTATCTGATCCTTAACATGACCTAAATATGTTTCCATTGTTCCGTTAAAATTCTGCATTGTCATTTTTGAAATCACTTGCCGTAATCGCCACGTTTTTCTTCCGTTTTTAACGTTGTATTCAATCATAATACAATAGGAATTTTCCGTTACCTTTGGTTTTAAAATTTCACCACCAATAACCACGGTTAAAGCACTTGCAAATTGTTCTTGTGTATATGTTCGACCGTTTATTTTTACAAGTTTTTTCATGCTCGCCCCTTCAATTGATATTCAAATAATATTTCCGTTTTCGGCGCATTAATCATCATGATAACGCTATGATGCGCCGGCGATTTTGTATGCTCACCGGTTTCACTTATAAACTTAATGCGCTTAGTTGGTACATATACGCTTATATTCGTTTGACTAAATAATTTATGCCTTTGTACCCCCCCCAGTGTATCTATGGGTAGTACCAGTACACACGGGCGCCCAGTTTCGATGCATCGCGCTATGATTTCATCTTTATTGCTGTACGGCGGATTAGTAATCAAATAGTCAAATTCATATTCTTTATTCAAAAAGTCATTAATGCCATATACAGCCAATGGATCATATTCACGCGTAATAATTTTTGTGAAATTGCTTTTATCTGTATCAAATGGCAATAAGATTTTATCGCCAGCTTTTGGCGGAAATACATTAAGCATTGTTCTAACTGTTTCTATAGGTGTATACCATTCATCACTTTTAGCGCCTTTTATTAATGCTTGTTTCATCGCTTCCGCCTTTCAAGATTTAAGCCAGCAGCCAATAAGCGATTTCTAACAAATGTACCCGATACACTATATACGCTCGCAATCCGCCTTATGCTTAACCCTTCATTACGCAATTTAATCAATGCACTTGTTTCAATATCCGGGTATGCCGGTTTTCGTTTTATTTCTTTCCTTAACCCCAGCATGGATAATGCTGCATCTGCTGTTTTTCTGCTATATATGCAAGTACCCAACGCAAGCCAGTTTTCTATATAATTCATCAAGGTATATCACCTCTTAACACGGAATTTAAACTTGTTTGATCACTCATGCTTATTACATCGCTTTCAGTTAGCCACTTTAAGCAATGCCGACCATGTTTGAATTTATCCGGCTTACTTCTTCTAGGCCCCGGACTTGCATAAGTTACCGCTTCAACCCATTCGCAATGTGCTTCGTATATATACCATGGATACATAAGGCAGTATGCTTTTATGTATTGTTGTTTACGTTTCATTTGTACTAACTCCATTGTTCCACCTTTTTAACACCTTCCTATACGCCGCTTAATGCGGTTATTATTGTCTTTCACATACCCATACACATCGCCCCGAATATCACTGGTTTCTTTTTCTGCTTTACGCCTCAAACTGTATTTTATGTAGGCTGCGCATGTACTATGGCAGCCTATCGCCCTAAACTTACAACCTTTGCATGGTGCTTTCATTTCCTGTTTCCACCTTTAAAAAATACCAACCAAATTGTTTTTCCGCGCCGTTGGCCTAAAATCGGTTTATCTGGCAATAACTGGCGTACTTTTGGCAAGGTTACTTGTTCTTCATTCCATTTAAAAATTAATGTTCCGTTTTGTTTGAGTACCCGCCAACATTCCGCAAGGCCCTGTTTTATATCCTTTTTCCAGTCTGGCCCTAATTTCCCGTATTTCAGTTTTAGAAATGACGTATCGCCAGCGCTCACCAGATGCGGCGGATCAAAAACAACCAAATAAAATGTTTCGTTTTCAAAAGGCATTTTTCTAAAATCTGCAACTATATCCGGTTTTACGATTAACTTCCTACCGTCGCATAGTGTTGTATTTTCTGTTCGGTTATCCATGTAAACTGTTTCTTTATGTTCTCTATCAAACCAAAACATTTTAGAACCGCAACACGCATCTAATATCTTCATAGCGCGCCTTTTTTAACCATTTCCATTAACGCACCGGTAATCAGCGCTAAAGCAAGCATTGATACAAATAAACCCAATACCGTATTACCAGTAATGCCAAATAAACCTAATAACCATAGCACCATTGAAACAATGAACGCTAAGCCTAAAACTTTTACTAATAGCGCAAGTACTACATACATCAACAATGCAACATTTTTCATGCTTTTATCTCCTTATTTTCAAAAGGGTTTATCGTTTCACGCACCACAAAAGAAGTATTGTTGTATCCGTGTCGGTTTTCCCATTTACGAAACACATCGGTTAATTCCGCTTGTAATTCGTCTATATGTTCTTGTTTTACACTTAAAAGGTAATCTTCCGACCATTCCTCTATTTCATCGTCAAGATCACTATATACAATCTCTTCAATAACTCGTTCAGCATTAACAGTAGGAACATAATAATATGGATTTCCAACACTAATTTTTGGTACTTCGTAGGCTGGATAACTATCAGCAAAATCTTTTACGGCATCTTCAATGCTTTTTTCTGGATACCCTACATATTCACCTAAACACCAGCACCACTCATTCTCGCTTTTTACTAACATTTTCATACCCTAGAACGGAATATTTTCATCGTTCCCCTTATCATCTGCAAAACTATCAAAATTACTTTCTGTTGCCGCATCATTTAAAGCGGATACTCCAACGAAACCGGCGATAACTTCCGTTACATATTTCTTTTGCCCGTCCTGTGTTTCGTAACTTCTTGTTTGAATTCGACCTTCAACAAATAGGCGGTTTCCTTTTCTGTAGGTTCCTACTGCTTCGCCCAGCTTGCCCCATGCAACGCAATTAATGAACGCCGTTTGTTCTTTCATTTCGTTTGTAGCACTATCAATATATGTATTGCTGGCCGCAACTGTGAAAGTGGCAACCGCTCGGCCAGATTGCGTATAACGTACTTCTGGATCACGTGCAAGATTTCCTAATAATTGAACACTATTCATAATATAATTCCCTTTCTATTTTCTAATTCTACTGGGCAAATCCGCTCAATTTACCCCGTATGCTATTCTGCCTTTAGATTTATCGTTAATGGCTTAAAACTTCCATATAACGCATTTAAACGATTTTTTCCATTTTAAATAATTCATCTAGCGTTAAATTTGTTTGTAATTCATTATTTATGACTTCTTGAATTGCCAACATTTCTGTTAATCTGAAATCAACTTCGTAGTGTTCCTTTCTTTTGTACGTTTCTTTTCCTATTCCAACATAAGCCGCCATATCTGATTGAGTGTATTTCAACATTTCTCTACACTCGATTAATTTCGGAAATACATTGTATTTCTTATTCATTTCAGCACCCCCAGAATTAACGCTTTCCCCTCTTCCGAAATATTCGCTTTTTCAACAGCACTTTTAAGGTCTATAGGCTCGTACTTTTTAGCCTCAATCAAATGGCCGTTATCCAGCATCTTAACTTCTGTTTGTTTCGGCATATTAAGTTCTGCGCGCTTCCGTGCTTCCATTAAAAGGCCGTTATTCTTGATGCTTTCCGCAATTTCCATGTTCTTTTGTTCGCGTGCTGCCAGTTGTTCATATGCTTTACAAAACTGGCTCATCGCTGCGCTTTCGTTGTAGCTTTGGCAATTTCTTGGGTCAAAGAAATGCCATACACTTTTAGCCGCTAACCTTGTAATGCCTTCCAATTCATCAAGGCCTTTTTCATAACCTACGCTACTGGCTTTCTTTCTGACTACTCCCCATGCATCTTGCGCTATCAATCGTTCTTCTTTTGCGTTTACATATCCGGAAATTTCCGCTGCCTTCTTGCGAATAGTTGCAACAGTTGGAACGAATTCACATGTATTAATGCATTGCTTGATTGCTTCCGCCAGCGTTACCGGGTTAATATCTGCCAGCATATAGGCGTACATTTTAACTTTCGCACTATCGAACTTGTCATATATCAATAGTTGGCCCGTAGCTTTCAACGTTTCCGGCTTCATCTGTTCCCCTTTCTGCCGCATCAATTAGCGCGTTTAATTCCGCAATATTTCTTTCTGTATCAGTCATTGCAGCCGTTTCATTACTGTTTAAGTACGTATCAAAATGGCTTGGCGCAAATAGAGTTTTCGGCGTTAAGTACTTTTCTAGTTTTGTACCTTGCCATTCACGGCATTTTTTATCAATCACCGTTTTAAAATCGTTTACCGTGTATCCCTCTTTCAATCGTGATCTAATTGCCTGTACATATGGTTTAGTTGTAGGCTTGAATTTTGAACCGGTTTTTAAATTAAGATATTCGATAATTTCAAAGTGAGATTTATCCACATCGTCATGTGAAACATGACATAGTGTTTCTATTCTATTCTCTTCTTCTCTTATCTTATCTATTCTTATCTGTGTATCCAGATTGTATCCATTTTGTATACATTTTGTATCCATGCAGGTATTATCTGGGTTTATCTGTTGTTCAACTACTTCATAAACTTTGTTTTTTAACTCTACGCATTTTGCTTCCGGTAATTCAGATTTTGAGTATCTATCACTTTGTACATAGTTATGTATCCGCCAATGTCTAATAACAATAACACCAGTTTCAAAACCAATCACAAAACCTTTAGCAACAAGCAATTTCAAATCATCATCTTTACACCCAGTAATGCGCATAATGCTTTTCGGTGATTGAATAAAGCCGTCATCATCTGCCCTTAGTAACAAGTGGAAATAAAGGCATTGTGTGCTTTGTGGCATGTCTAGGAAATTATCAGTATCAATAATTTTCTTTGACATCATTCGTCGTTCGGCCATTCAACCCCCTCATTTCGTTCAATCAATATTTCCCGTATCTCTTTTGCATGTTCGCCGTGTGCCTTATTGTGGCAATCACGGCATAAGCACGCTAAATTTTTTAAATTCGATAACCCCATTTGTGATCTAAATACAATGTGGTGTACTTCCGATGCAGGCGCACCGCATAGTACGCATTGGCCGTTATCTCTTTCGTACGCCCATTTTCTAGTGCGGGCGTATAATACGTTATCCAGCTTTTTCCTTTTGTTCATGTTCGCCCCATTCCTGTACTAATGAATTGATGTACTCATCATTTTCTAAAGGAATACCTAGTTGACTGCACTCATCAACAAGTGCATCAATTAACCTTGCCATTTCTTGTTTGTTATATAATGATGAGCCGTGATATGCACGAATGATTGTATAACCTTCTGTTTTAGCAGGCCCCGCATTTTCAGCGTGCCACCCTAACCCATGCCCTTCCCAAATCTCAATAAAGCGCTCTGTGGCATCGTTTTGAATTGGTAGATAGGTAAACCTACCACATTCAATCAAAACTCGCTTGTAGACGTCATTTTTTGAAATGTAGGCATGTTTAGATAATTCACGGGCTATCTTATCGCACAATACCCACGCATAAGCGTTAGCATTTAATGAACGGCGCTTTATTTTTCGTTTAATTTCAACTATGTATTCAACGTCCGGGTCTAACTTTTTTAACGCTTCATCAACCGGAGCGGGAATTAATATATTCCAGCCAATCGACTTTATTAAATTAATTCCCTTTGTTATCCACTTCATTATTTTGCGCTTTCTTCAATTCGCTTTTTCAACCAGGTTAATGCAGCCACCATTTCAAACTCATCTAACAACGCAACACGCGGTTTCTTAAATTCTGCTGCAACATATTTCGTAATTTCAGCAGGTGGTACATTGTATTGTTTTTGCAACGCTAGAAACTCATCGTATCCTTGTACGTGTTCTTTCTTTTGTGTTGTTGGTTGCGTATTATTACCGCCCATCGTGAAACGTACTGAGCCTTTATTATCCACAATAACCAATTTGCTTATATTGCGGTTTTCATCATATTCAATCTCTTGTACTTTGAATTTCGCATATGATTTAGGTTTTCCGTCTTTTCCGGCGTACCATTCGCCTTTATTCAACTGAATATATGTGAATGGCGCGGAATACAACTCTCTTCCAATACCCCAGTTAAAGCATGCGCGCTTAAAACTATCAGATGCCTGCCCCTTTTCCTTCTCGGTATCGCTTTCGGTACCTACATCACTTTTGCTTACCCATTCGCCAGTTTTTTCGTTGTAAATCGAAACGGTGCAATATAAACGATCGCCAACAATTTTATGTTCACGTTGCCAATTCAATGCGCCTACAACTTCATCAAGCATGCGCATGTCAACGCGCGCATCTTTGTATAGCAATACCACCGCACCGACTGCACCGTTCTTTTCGCTTAGTGATTGAATACGGCAATCTATTTCATTTTCTCTTAGTGTTCTAAATTCCATATCTACACCGCCTATTTAATATAGAAATTTTGGTTTACTTTAATTTCTGCACCGTCCACCACTTCGCCAGATTTAATGGCCTTTTTAATGGCAGTTTTATCGGCTTTAATTTCAACTTTTGTAAAATCTGCTGGAATTAAATCAAGATTTATGATTTCCACGCTTTCAGATTTTCTATAACCAGCTTTAAAGGTACCAACTGTTAGCGTTTCAAGGCCTTTTTCTTTTAGTGCGAATTCGACGTTATTTTTTAGCCGTTCAACAAAGTTTTCTTTTGTTTTCTTCATTGCAGTTAAACGGTCGATTTCCGCCTTAATACCAGCAATATCGCTTTCCGTATTTTTGATAAATTTACCCGTATTTTCTAGTTTTTCTTCGATTGATACGTTAATCATTTCTAACGTATCTTGAATTGCTTGAATTTCTTCTTCTGTTTCTGCCGCTTCAAGCATTGCAGATAGTTCAGCATAATCTTTGTTTAATTCGTAAATACTAGCCATATTATTCATTACCTTTCAACAAATCAATAATTTCTTTTACGTCAAAATTTGTAACGGTTGAGTCCATTAACGAACGATAACCACCCATATTTATATAAATTAATTTGTCTTTAAATATCGCGTATGCATTATAATAAAAAAGTACTTTCCCATCTTCCATGCAATCTTTATTAACGCTAAAGTGTAAAGAAACTTCTTTATCCGTTATTTTTTCACATAATTCTGTAAACATTGCAGCAACTTCTGCAATTTGTTCTTTATTTAATTTCCAGTCCATTTTTCACCTTGCCACCTCAACTACATCGTTGTATGATGTGGTTAAGATGCTTTCTCATGGTTTGCATCGTTGCCCAATGGTAGTTGCCGCTACTGTTGGGCATTTCTTTTAATTTCATCAATGTATATTCCGCCGCATAATAACAATATCCCAATAGTGATTTGCAAGCATGCTTCGTACATTGTGATGCGGTCTAGTTCTAAACTTCCAGGCGTACCAGCTAGGAATACCGCACCGATAATTTTAATAATAGTGAGTAATCGCATTACATTTCTCCTGTGATCATCAGCATTTGGCTGGTGATTTTTTTTATACCTTGTTTGAGTTTTGTGTTTTCCGTTTCAAGTTCTTCACATCGTTTCAATAATTTGCGGTAGTTAAACGCGTTACACTCATTCTCTATCCCCGCCACATTTTGAATTTCTTGTACTGAAAACAATAACCCTGGTAATTTTTCGATTGCGTGTATTACGCCATTATTCCTTAAGTTGTACACCGATGATTTAGAAATGCCTAACACATCGGCCACTTCGTCGACGGTATACGTTAACTTCATACATTCGCCTCCTATTCCATTAAGTCCGATAACCCACAATTAAAATAATGGGCTACTTTTACCAAATTACTAATACTTGGCGATTGTTCACCGCTTTTCCACCTTGAAATAACACTTTCGCTTATTCCTGTTTCTTTAGATAACTTATAGGCGGTTATGCCATGGTTATCCATTAATGTAAAAATATTTTTTGTTACCTTTTTAATCATTTACACCACCTTTTCTTCATGTTATACTTGCGTTATAGCAAGTAATAAACTTCTACCCTTATACTTGCTATAACGATTTGTTTTATAAGATTACTTGCATTTACGCAACTACCTTATGGCTTTAGTATACTTGCTTATACGCAAGTAGTCTAGTAAACTTTTCGTAAATTATCATAAATATGCGTTTATAATTTGCGGAGGTTAAACATGTTTTACCAAAGATTTTGCGATGCCATGCAAAAAACTGGCGTTTCAATGTATCAAGTTTCAAAAGATACTGGCATTGCGCAAAGTACTATTTCACGTTGGAAGAACCAAAACTCAACCCCTAATTTAAAAACAGTTAAGATTTTGTCCGATTATTTCAACGTGCCAACCTCTTATTTTACGGAAGGCGTAGAGGGAACGCCTAAAATTAATGACAATGAAAGAAAAGTTGATTTAAAGCAAATTACGGATAGTACTTTAATTTGTTATTATGGCGATCGTAAATTGACGGCATCGCAAAAAGCGAAATTATCAAAGGTGCTTGAAGTGGTTATGGAAGATTAATATTATTCAAGGGGATTTGTTAGCATGTTAAATATGGTTTTAGATTTGATTAAGTCGCACGGCTCAAATGAACCGCGCAACATTGCAAGCAAGTTAAATATTAAGGTTTATTACAAACCTATGCCCGCATGCGTTAGTGGCGTGCTAGTTAAACCAGAATTAAAAAAGGCTATCATCATTAATAGCCGTTTAAGTAGACGTCAACAACGCATGGCGCTGGCGCATGAATTGGGGCATGTGCTGCTTCATAGTGAATACAATCTATTTGACGAACTAGATTGCAATTTACGAAAAAAATTAGACGATGATGCGGATACATTTGCACAAATATTACTAAATAGAGGGAATTATGAAACAAAAAAACGCCATTAACATAGCATTTTGCCAAAGTATAGCGTATTTAATTATTGGTTTATTCTTGGGGTATATGCCATGGTCTGAACACCGCTATATATTAATGTTTATACTGTTAGCGCTAATTATAGGCGCTCATTACATCGCTAAATACATGTTTAAAGAAATGGAATGATATAATGCAATGCAACATTACAATACGGAAGAAAGATAAAGGGTATCAATGCATTGTTAGCTATAAGGAAGGCATGAAGTGGCGGCAAAAATCCAAACAGGGATTTGAAACACAAAAAGCCGCTAAACTTCACGCACAAGAAATCATTGATAACTTAAAAAAGACTATCACCATTGCACTTGATGATAGTCTAAAAAACATTACATTTATTGAGTTGTGTGAATTATATTTACGTGAAAAAACAGAAATTTCTCACAATACATTTATAACATATCAAAATATCGTCAAAACCCTGTCTATTTTGCACGATATGAAAGTTAGAGACATAACATACCAAACATTATTTAAAACTCTATCAGCGGGGCAATATGCCAATCGTACGAAGAATATGCACGTTACATTCTTAAAGGCTATTTTTAATTTTGCCACGAAAACATATAAAATCATATCGAATAATCCTACAAAAGAATTGCGAAACTTTACAGCGAAAACATATAAAAGTTTAACCACCTTTACAAATGATGAGTTGGATTTATTGATTTCACGCTATATTGACAATCCACAAATACATGCCTTACTATGTACCGCCAGATATACAGGCGCACGCTATGGCGAAATTATCGCATTGAATTGGGATGATATAGATTTAAACGCTAGTATGCTAACCATTAATAAGCAATGGTGCAGAACACGCAACGGATACGGATATACTACAACAAAAACAAAGAATAGTATTCGTACAATACCTATACCGCCCGTATTAGTCAACGTATTAAAGAAATATAAAGAATATTCTAGTAGTGATCGCTTATTCCCATACAACACTAGCAGCTCAAATAATATTAACTACGCTATGAGGTTAGTTGTGCCAGGTAAAACGATACACGCCTTCCGTCATACCTACGCTACTACCCTACTAGCGAATGGTGTGGATATTAAAACGGTAGCAAGCCTATTAGGGGATAACATAAATACTGTATTGAATGTGTACGTTCACTATTCGGACGAAATGAGAAAAAATGCTGCGGATAACGTAGCTAATATTTTTGGGTGAAAATTTTTGACGATTTTATGACGAAACAAAAAGAACCCTTGATAATACAAGGGTTTTATCTAAAAATTTTATATCTAATTCATTATAACGAAAAAGCCTTGAATAGTCAAAGAATTCAAGGCTTTTCTATAGATATACAACTAGAAATATAAAATGGATACCATTTCTGGTATCCATTCTATATTTCACTCGATTAAATCAACGTAGAAAGATAATTAATTGAATAATCGATCATATTATTTTAATTCTGGTTCAATCAAACCATAAAAACCATCATGTCTGCGATATACTACATTCATTGTTTCTGTTTCCGCATTGAAGAACATGAAGAAATCATGTCCAATCAAGTTCATTTGCAAGATAGCTTCTTCTACATCCATAGGACGAACAGCAAAATGTTTACGTTTTACTACTTCAATTTTTTCTTCTTCTACAGGTGTATCAAGTGGTGCTACATCTGGATGGAAAGCTTCTTGACGTTTAAAACGTTTTGCCAAACGAGTTTTATGTTTATGAATTTGGCGAACGATTTTATCTACTACTAAATCGATTGCTGCATACATATCATCATTTGTTTCTACGCCACGAAGTACAATTTTATCTACGAAACATGTAATTTCAATTGTTGCTTTATCACGCACTACAGATAATACTGCTTGTGCATCTAACTCATCATCAAAGTAACGGGTCAACTTACCCAATCTTTTTTCTACATACTCACGAAGAGCCGCTGTCACTTCAATGTTTTTACCTCTGATTGCTACTTTCATATGTCAACACCCTTTCTAAAAATCAACGACCAGTTGTTAGAATGTTCTTATTACTCTATTTCTGGTGTCTTAATTAGTATTTCTACATCTACATATAAAACTCCTCTTTTTTGATAAAAATTTTTATATTTTTTGTAGAAATATGTATTGCACACTATTAAATGTGCAAAAAATCCCAACAAATAAGATGTTGGGATTTTTTAAATTTAGTTTTTATGTAATATTTGGTATATGATTACGCTTTTACAACATTTGCTGCTTGTGGACCACGATTGCCATCAACAATGTCAAATGTTACATTTTGACCTTCAGATAAGGATTTAAAACCTTCGTCTTGAATAGCAGAGAAATGAACGAATACATCGCTACCATCTTCTCTTTCAATAAATCCATAACCTTTTTCTGCACTAAACCATTTTACTTTACCTAACATGGGTAATATCCTCCTATAAAATATATATTGTCTTACTGTCTTGCTCTATATCTGTATAATAACATAGCGTGTATAAAATATCAAATTACAACTCTCGTATTTCATTTAAATTATTATGCAGATTCAACTCTAAGAAATAAATAACTTTTATTCTTAATTCCTTTTAATTATTGGTTTTACTCTATATATTCTATAGGATAAAGACTCATATTTATTTCATTATAACTAAAATATATGAGTATTATAAATATTTTTTGCGCTATATAGATGCATAAACTGTATGTTTATCACAAATATTTATATCTAATATCTATTTATTCGAATTAACAGATTTAGAAAAATCACTTAATTACAGTAGTTCCTAAAGTAAATATATATAATTTATCAAAATTTCTTATAAGATAACGGGCAACAAAAAACACTCATAATTATAAACTACGTAATTATGAGTGTTGTTCCTAAGAATCTATAAAATTTTAGACAAGAATAATTTTGTTCTATCACTAGAAGGTGCATCAAATACTTGTACTGGTGTACCATCTTCTAGGATTTGACCACCATCGACAAATAAAACTCTATCCGCAACCTCTTTAGCGAAGCCCATTTCATGTGTAACGATAACCATCGTCATACCTTCATCAGCCAAAGATTTCATTACATCCAATACTTCACGTACCATTTCAGGATCAAGTGCCGATGTAGGTTCATCAAATAACATTACCTTCGGTTTCATAGCTAATGCACGTGCAATAGCAACACGTTGTTTTTGACCACCGGATAGTGAGTCCGGATACATTTGAGCTTTATCAGCTAATCCAACACGTTCCAATAGTTTCATAGCAATGTCTTGTGCTTCTTTCTTATCCGTTTTTCTTACATTTACGGGAGCCAATGTCAAATTATCCAATACGGTCATATGTGGGAATAGATTAAAGTTTTGGAATACCATGCCCACTTCTGTGCGTACAGCATTCAATTTATTCTTATCGGATAAATCCATACCATCCACAATTACATGACCACTGGTAGGTTCCTCTAGATAATTCATCGTCCGCAAAACTGTACTTTTACCAGATCCTGAAGGACCGATGATTACAACAACTTCACCTTTATCAATTTGTAGATTGATGCCCTTTAATACTTCATTTTTACCAAATGATTTTCGCACATCTTTTAATTCTATCATTTTACGTTATATTTCCTTTCAAGGTAAGCAACCAATCGAGAAATCGGTATTGTCATACATAGATAGATAATGGCAACCGTTCCCCAAATTTCAGTAGCCGCATAGGTTTTAGCTATAATTAATTGACCACGACGCATCAATTCTTCAAAACCAATAACAGAAACTAAAGAAGAATCTTTTAGCATAGCAATAAATTCATTACCCAAAGGAGGGATTGATGCTTTAAACGCTTGCGGAATAATAATAAAGCGCATAGTTTGCCACCAAGACAAACCTAGTGAACGACCGGCTTCCATTTGCCCTTTATTTACAGATTGAATACCCGCACGGAATATTTCGGATACATAAGCACCAGAGTTGATACTACATGCTGCACAGGCTGCAATATAAGGATCGATTCGAGTGCCAATGATTTGAGGTAATGCAAAATAGATCATAAAGATTTGTACCAACATAGGGGTACCACGAATCACATCTACATAGCATTTAGCAATCAACCGAACAATTACGAAATTCGACATTCTAGCTAAGGAAACAATTAAACCGATAATGAAACCAAAGCTTACAGCAACAGCTGTAATTTTTATGGTCATTAAAGCCCCATATAATAATAATGGTAAATTACTCGTTATGACATTCCAGTCCATTTACAACTCCCTAATTATTTAAAATCCAACACAACAGGCATATCTGCAGGTGCATCTACATTAAACCATTTTTTATATAATGTATTAAATTCACCATCTGCTTTCATATCAGCAATAGCTTTATTAATTTCCTCTTGTAAAGCTTTATTATCTTTATTCAAAGCCAAACCTAAGTACTCTTTTGTATTTGGATATGGCAAGATTTGGATATGCTCATCAGGATGTTTTGTGCTGTAATATTGAGCGACTGGTAAATCAATAACAGTAGCATCAACACCACCATTTTGCAACTCTAACAATGCTTCATTACTATGATCGAATTCCTTTATAGAAGTACCTTCAATCTTATGAGCTAAATCGGAACCAGTTGTCCCCATTTGAGCAGCAATTTTTTTATTCTTCAAATCGTCTAAGGAATGAATGCTATTAGAATCTTTATATACAATAGCTAATGCATTTTCATAGTATGGAGATGAGAATAATACCTTTTCACTACGCGCTTTGGTGATTGTCATACCAGAAGCTGCCACATCAATATCATGTGTATTTAATGCTGGAATCAACGCATCAAAGGCAACGTTTTTAAGTTCTACATCTTTGTTAATACGTTTGCCAATTGCACGAATCAAATCGATATCAAAACCTGCATAATCTTGAGTCTTATCATCCTTAAATTCGAATGGTACAAATGTAGCATTTGTGCCAACAATTAACTTATTATTAGACGTTGTTGTAGAAGAAGATCCACAACCACCAACTAAAGATGCAGCCATAACAACCATCAAACTACCGAGAACTAATTTTTTTACTTTTTTATTAAACATCTTCTTAACCTCATATATAACTAAGTTTATTTATATAGTATATATACATGGAATAATTATGTCAATAATAATGTATATAACATTTTTAAAATTCCATATTTTAATGATTTCTCTATTAATTTTTATACACAATATGTATTAATATGCACTCCCTGTATACAAAATATAGCTTAACAAACGCAATATCTACAATTTTCATTTATACATCTGTATAAATGAAAAAAAGCACATGAGAAAAGCCTCATGTGCCCGTTATACGGCTGACCTGGTCTTTGCCCCCACACTCGCCTGCTGGAAGGTTCGCTCATAAGCCCATAGCTCCCCACTACTACTCCTCTCGGTTTCCCGGCAGGACTTACATCTAAGCCGCACCATGCTCACAGCCCTTTGGACTGCTTATGTGGATCGTTTTGCCTGCGACTGGCCTCGACTTACAACCACAGACCCGTATTTTAATATTATAGATTATAAATTATATCTATGTCTATATCTTTATTATTTGCAGATAATACAAACATATGTGTTTATCAATATCACTGTTGTGAGAATAAAAAATGCAAGTCTTAATTTCAATGTATAGAAAATAGGAATAGGAATATAAAATAATTCTTCATTTTTCTATTATAATTCTTAAAACACGATTTTTACATCCCATTCTTAATGCATTCCTTTTTTGTCAACACTTTCTATTATGCTAAATATGAATACCTATTCAAAAACCAAACATTATACCGATACACAAAGCATAAAAATTGTTGTATAATACGAATACTGTTAAAGAAGAACGGACTATAAGTTGTACGATGTAAAGTCCTTGGGGTTGGGACTTTACATATTTGTATAGTAGAGGGGTTTATTATGTTTATGTTATCATTGATGCAGCCGTCCGGGCTGTATGAACTGGAGAAAGATAGTTTAGAGGCCATTAGTGCTCAACTATTACAAATGATACAAATGAAAAGCTATCACTTGTATACACACTCTGTACAAGTCTCCAATTATGCAGTTAGTATTGCTGCAAAAATGGGATTGCCATTAAATGAAATTGAACAAATCCGTCATGCTGCACTATTACATGATGTAGGTCTTTTGATGATTCCTAATGCGATGATTCAAAAAGCACCATACTTGAACAAGCAAGAAATGTCAAAATATAAACAACATGCTGCTAGTGGTGCTAATATGATTGAAAACTATCCATGTTGTCAACAAATCCTATCATATATTCGTTACCATCATGAAAAATGGGACGGCTCCGGATATCCAAAGCATTTACGTGGCGCCAACATTCCACTTGGGGCACGTATCATTGCTGTTGCGGATTACTATGATTCCACTGTGAATCCATCCACTGAATTTTGGGCAAAAACAAAAGCTAAAGCAAAAGAAGAATTGTTTAGCGCATCTGGTTCCCTCTTTGATCCAGATGTTGTAAAAGCATTTATCGATGTACTAGGTTAAACAACATAATTAAGGCTGTAATAGAACAAAAATCTATTACAGCCTTTTATTTTTAAAAACTACCACTAGCTAATGTCAATGCTTCAATATATTGAGGATGATATGCTCTTAGTATTCGTGCCGCTGACTCTAAAGTAGCTCCTGTCGTAAATATATCATCAACTAATAAAATCCGCTTATCATATAACAACGAGGAATCGCAAGTTTCCTTCCACATAAATGCCTTATCGATTGTGCTATGACGTTCACTACCAGATAAGCTCCACATTTCTTTATGGGTATCCATTTTATATAAACAATCAAACCATTTATAACAGACCTCTTTTTCAGTATTATATTCCATAACTCCATTAACACTGTCATCGCTGCTTCTACCATCAATACGATTAGAATTTGAAAATGACAACACCCAATCATAAAAAAATAGATCCACCTGATTATATCCTCTACCCCTCTTTTTTTCTGCACTTGATGGTATAGGAATTACATAATGAGGTCTATAATCGTGCATCCTCAAGTTGTACGATGCTAAAAAAGGAGCGGCCCCTTTGGACTGCTCCTTTTTTTCGTTAAATTTAACGTCATATATCATGGATTTAATACCACCTCGATAGTCAGCTAGAATCCAAGCAGAATCTAGCGAGGACAGTAATTTAGATGGCACTTGTCTTACATGTAGAACTTCTTCAATACAAGCATCACACCAATCCCCTTGTTGTTGTACATGGGTACCACAATGAGGACAAACAGGAGGAAATAAAAAATCAAATAGATTCATTATCCATCACATCTTCCTTGTAAACGTTCTTTAAATAATGTATATCGTTCTTCACCATTAACCGTTTTAACAGCACGCTCTACAGAACTCTTTGTACCGATCATGATAACCTTTCGCTTGGCTCTTGTCACGGCAGTATAGAGTAAGTTCCGTTGTAACATACCACCATACATAGGAACAAATGGTATAATAACAACACCATATTCACTGCCTTGACTTTTATGAACTGTTATCGCATAGGCCGGCATAATCATATGCGCTTCATCGATAGATAGGCGAACCTCTTTATGAATAAAGCGAATGCAGATATCAGATTTGGTAATGGCATAAATAACGCCGATTTCACCATTAAAAACTTCTAATTCATAATTGTTAAGAACTTGAATTACCTTATCACCAACGCGGAATGTAATTCCATTAACACGCACTTCCCCTTTATAACTATCTGGAGGATTTACGGATTGCTGCACATATTGAGATATACTTGTACTGCCAGCCTTACCTCTACGCATAGGCGAAATGATTTGAATATCAAGTTCATCATCGACAAATTCTTTTTCCCGTTTATACACATCAACGATGGCTTTCATCATATTACCAAGAGAGTTAACGGAAATGAAAGTGAATTCATCACTAGTCGTATCAAGATTTGGCATTTCACCACGGTTAATAGCATACGCACTATCGACGATACTATTACCAGAACTTTGACGATAAATATGTTGTAATCGCGTATACGGAACCATATCACTATCAAGTAAATCTTTCAATACGAATCCAGCACCTATAGGAGGCAGCTGATCCACATCGCCTACGATAATAACATGGGCCTCACGAGGAATCGCTGACATTAGAGAATAAAACAATCGCACATTGAGCATGGATGCTTCATCGATGATAATAACATCTATATCAAGAGGATCATCTTCATTTTTAGTAAAATCATAGGAATCACTGCCAGCTACAGGCATGAGCAAGCGATGTATAGTTGTGGCTTCAAACTCAGTGGCCTCTGTTAAACGCTTTGCTGCACGTCCCGTTGGGGCACAAAGAATAATACGTCCTAATCCACCTAATTGAAAACCTTTAACTAAGGCTTTAATAATCGTAGTTTTACCAGTGCCAGGTCCACCGGTAATAAGCAAAAATTTTTCAAAAAATGATAATTCTATAGCTTCCTTCTGTTCAGGGCCAAAGGTAATATGATTATCTGCTTCAAATCGCTCAATAAAATCTGGAATATCTAGAGATATAGGATCAGCTTCAATTAAGAAATCACGCGTATAGTGTACACCTTCTACTTCAGATACATACATTTCAGGTGGATATACATAGAGTATATCATCATAATAGGTACTATACATGATAGCTTGAGAAATTAATGAGTCAATATAATTAGCTATTAAATCTGCATCTACTTGCAATAAATCGTAGGTACGCCCTATCAATTCATCGACAGGTAAACACGTATGACCTTGGTTATCTAAATTCCCTAAAATCCAGTTTACACCAGCCTCTAATCGTCGCTCGTCATCAGCATCAAGCCCTAAATTCATAGCTAATGTATCAGCCGTATTGAATAACATATCTGGGGCGATACGCAATAAATTATAAGGATTGTCTTGTATGACATCTATAGAGGATGCACCATAATAGGTGTACACAGTGCGAGACCATTTAGAAGAAATTTGATAAGACTCAAAGAAATGGTTTAAATCGGATAGTATACCTTCACCGAGTAATGTATTATATAATTCCTCTTTAACGCCTTTGCGTAAACCGGGCACATCTTTAATTTCTTCTGGCCGTTCTTCACGCAGTACATCTAATAACCGGAGACCGAAATAATCACAGATTTTCTCTACAGATTTTTCGCCTAATCCCTTTATGCCTAAGTTCATCAAATACATTCTAGCAGCACCCATATTATCGGGTTTTAATTTTTCTATACTAGATGCATCAAACTGAATGCCATATTTTTGATGTTCTACATAACGGCCTTTAATCTCAATATCTTCCCCTTCTTTTGGGGCTTCAAAGCGACCAGTACAAGTAATGTATTCCTCATTATAATCTTTCACAAGAAATACACAATACGTGTTCTGTGTGTTCTGATATATAATTCGGTATACAAATCCTCGTAATACTTCCATTATTTCTCCGTATTAGGTAATGCTTCGATAATTTCTTGAACAGCGTCAGTAATGCTGCCTTCATTGCCAATCTTAATATGAGCTACACTTTCATATAAAGGATAACGTTCCTCGTAAACATTGAAAATATATTCAATACTTTCTTTCACAAGTGGACGAATTTCTAAATCCAAGTCATCGAGAATATGGTTAACGTCGCGATTAACAAAGACAACTAAACCATTATTTCTCATGAGATTTACAATTTTTTCAGATGTCACTGTGCCACCACCCGTAGCAATAACAGATGGTTTATTATGAATCAATTCTTTAATTGTTTCGTATTCATACTTACTAAATGCATCTTTTCCATCATAGATAAAGATATTTTGTACGGTTTTCCCCACTTTATCTTGAATCGTTTGATCCAAATCATAGAAATCTCGTCCTAATTCTTTAGCTAACATTTTGCCAACCGTAGTTTTACCGGCACCAGGCATACCAATTAGGAAAATATGCTTATGCATGTGTTCTTTTAAGAACTCATTGCTAATCGAAATAACATCCTTCATATAGGATTCAATATATGTCAACATACGTGAATCGTCACATTCAGTTTTAAGACTAGAAATGATCTCATGATCCCGTTCTTCATCAATCAGTGGTAAATGATGTTCATCCTTATATTTACCAATTGATTTAATGATAGATAAACGTTGTTCAAATAAGTTTACTAACTGTGCATCAATAGTATCTATTTGTTTGCGTGCGTCTTTAATATCCATAGCTCCCCCTTATGGGTTATTACGTAAAATTCGAATTGCTGTTTCCTCATCGACCTTCATTTGGTCGATCAATTCTTGCAAATTATTAAATTTAACCTCACCGCGTATATATGATATAAATTGAACAGTTACTTCCTTACCATATACGTCTTGGTCAAAATCAAATACATGTACTTCACATCGATGATATTGATTTTTGAAAGTTGGATTATCCCCTATATTTCCAACACCATCATACCAATTGCCATCTATACAAACCCGATTAGCATATACCCCATCAGGTGGGATTGCCATCTCATTGGGCAATAAAAAGTTAATTGTTGGAAATCCTAATGTACGGCCTCGTTGATCACCTTTTATGACGATACCTCTAAATTGGTATGGACGTCCGAGCCAAGCTGTAGCTTGTTCCATGTGCCCTTCTTCTATAGCCTTACGTATATTCGTGCTACAAATAGGGCCTTCTTCTGTAGATAACAAAGGTTCAACAATGATATGAATCCCTTTTGCAGACAAACGTTCCCGCATTAACTGAGGATTGCCAGCCCCTTTGGCACCAAATGTAAAGTTAGTACCAATTGCGATACCTACAACATCTATATCACCACAAAGAGCGTCTAAAAATTCATCAGGTGACATATTGAATATGTCCAAATTCATAGGCAATCGTAAGATATAATCTACCTTTAGAGATTCTAAGATTTCATCCATAATATCGGCAGATAATACCCGTTTAGGAACATCTCCAGGTCGCAATATAGTCATAGGATGCGCACTAAATGTGACGAGAACCGTAACGGCATCATGCGCCTTAGCCTCTGCTATTGCATTACCAATGACCCGTTGATGACCACGGTGTACACCATCAAATGTGCCTAATGCGTATACGATTTTACGATTAATTTGACGTAATTCATCAAACGAGTGTAAATGTTTCATACTTATCCTTCAATAAAAATATTTTTGTCCACTTTAAGTGAATGTTTCGTTCGTTTTAGAATGCCTACAAACCCATGAGGTCCATAGGCTCTATACTTGTTAGATGGAATCGTATGAGAAAAGGCCTCTACGATTGGTAATTCCTTACCTTGTACCATCATCTTTAATTGTACACTATCTACGTCCACTTTTGAAAGATGAGATACCGCAATATCCGTAGGCAACAACATTTTTTCACCGTGAATCGTTAATTCCTCCGCTATATAGGCAGATTGAATATCAAAAGGCCCCACACAAGTTCTTGCCAAGGAAGTCATAGTCCCAGGAATGCCTAATTGAATACATATATCACGTAACAACGAACGAATATAGGTACCACCAGAACAGGTGACACGAATTGTAAAATAAGGAAAACCATAAGCTACCAATTCAATATTAGAAATCGTAATGGTTCGCATTGGTAACTCTACAGGTATCCCCTTACGTGCATATTCATAAGCCCGTATACCATTAATTTTTATAGCCGAGTACTTGGATGGGCGTTGCTCTTGTATGCCAACAAATCTAGATAGCACTGATGATAATTCATCCCACGTTGGCGGTATCAATCGTTCATTAATTGCAGAGTGATCCGCCAGTAATGTAACGCCACTAGTGAGATTCATATCATCGTCAGGTAATACCGGCTGTCCCGTACTATCTTCAGTGTCAGTAAAGGTACCAAATTTACATTCTGCTACATAGGTCTTATTAAATCCATCTGTGTATTCAATGAGACGTGTGGCCTTACCCAAAAAGATAGGCAATACACCATAGGCCATAGGGTCCAATGTGCCACTATGACCAATTCGTTTTTCTTTTAAAATGCGACGACATATACCTACAGCATCATGACTGGTAATACCAGGAGGTTTCAAAAATGGCAGCACCCCATCCATTATTTGATAACCTCCAATAGACGAGACTTAGCCTCATCGATAGAACCTTCTATGGTACAACCAGCAGCACGTATATGACCGCCACCGCCAAAATGATTAGCAATAGCATTCACATCTGTCCCCTTAGATCGAAGGCTGATACGCGTTCGATTTGGGCTTTCACCTTTCAATAAAATGGCCACATCAACAGTATCTACATTACGAATAATGTCGACAAATCCATCTGTATCATCGCCTAATATAGACATAACCTCTGGAGATAGCTCGATAGTAGCAACGCGATTATCCTTATAAAAAGCAATAGTTTGCATTACCTGTTTCGTTAATTCAAGACGTGATGCACTTACGGCCTCAATCGTTTCGGAAATAACATTAGGGCGAGCCCCAGCAGCGACACAACGGCTAGCCATTTTAAGTGTATTAGCTGTAGTATTACTAAATTTAAAGAATCCACAGTCGGTGGCAATCGCCATATAAAGAGCATTGCCCATAGACTCTGTAATAGGCCAATTCCATTGTTCGCACAAGTCCGTAATAATTTCACCAGTAGCCGCAAAATCAGGTTTTAAATATAGATGATCTGCAAATTCTGAATTAGAAATATGATGATCTATATTAAAAATAGGTGCACTAAAGAGTGCACCTACGCGGCCAATCCGTTCATACGTGCTAGCATCTAATACCATTAGCATATCAACCTGTACAGGATGTGTTTCAAAATAGGCAACATCCTTAATTTGATCGATATACGATAAAAAGGAATATTTTTCAGGTATTACATCATCCACAACCATATACACAGTCTTGCCTTGTGCTACGAGAGCCTCATAAAAGGCAACCATAGAACCAATAGCATCGCCATCTGGTCGTACGTGGACAGTGAGCATTATAGAATTAGCTTCACACAGAGCCATGTGTAATTGATTAATTGTGATCTTACTCATGTTCTGTATCCTTTGTGTTAATTTGTTTCTTCATCCTTTTTGATTTCATTCAAAAGGGATTCAATATGCATGCTGTAATCCAAAGATGTATCCTTATCAAAGGTAATCGTTGGAATATGGCGCAATTTTAATACCTTGCCAAGCTCGGTACGCACATGGCCAGATGCATGTTTTAAAGCGATAAGAGTATCTTCTTTCTCTTTATCAGAACCAAACAAGGAAACATAAATCGTAGCTTCACGCAAATCACCTGTCACGTGGACATCGGTAACTGTAGTAAAGCCGATGCGAGGGTCTTTCAACCCACGCATCAACATTTGACTTACTTCTTGTTTGATGAATTCTTGTAATTTTCTTACACGAACATCACTCATAGTAACCTCCTAAATTTGAGGTGCAACTTCTTCCATCAAGTACGCTTCGATTACGTCGCCTTCCTTGATGTCGCGGTAACCTTCCAAGGAGATACCGCATTCGAAGGATGTTTTAACTTCTTTCACTTCGTCTTTGAAACGACGTAAGGAATCAACCTTACCTTCAAATACGACAATACCATCACGGATCAAACGTACTTCGGAATCGTTCGTAATACGACCTTCCGTTACATAGGAACCAGCAACGATGGCCTTAGGTGTGGAGATAACTTGACGCACCTCTGCACGACCAACGACAACCTCTTTAAATTGAGGTGCTAACATACCGCGCATAGCAGACTCAACGTCATTAATAGCATCATAGATGACACGATATGTACGTAAATCTACCTTTTCTTGTTCCGCAGCACGGCGAACATTTGCATCTGGACGTACATTAAAGCCCATTACGATTGCATTAGATGCAGATGCCAACATGATATCAGATTCATTAATAGCACCTACGGCAGCATGAACGATAACGATACGAACTTCAGGGTTTTTAATACCTTCCAAGGATTGACGCAATGCTTCTACGGAACCTTGAACGTCCGCTTTGATGATAATGTTAAGGTCTTTTAACTCACCTTGTTGAATTTGGTTGAAGATATCATCCAATGTAACCTTGTGAGTAGCTTGTAATTCTTGTACACGTTGTTTAGCAATACGTTTTTCAGCGATTGTACGTGCTTCATTATCATCCATACCATGAATGATTTCACCAGCTTGTGGAACTTCGGAGAAGCCCAAGATTTCGACTGGCATAGATGGACGAGCAATCTTAACCTTTTCTCCACGTTCATTTGTCATGGCACGAACTTTACCATATGCAGTACCAGCAAGAACTGTATCCCCTACGCGAAGAGAACCTTTTTGAACGAGCACTGTACATACAGCACCACGGCCCTTATCAAGTTGAGCTTCGATAACTACACCATATGCTTTACGGTTAGGGTTCGCTTTTAATTCCATAACCTCTGCTACGAGCAAGATATTTTCGAGCAAATCATCGATACCTTGTTTTTGTTTAGCAGATACAGGAACCATGATAACATCGCCGCCCCACTCTTCTGGCAATAAACCATGTTCAGATAATTGTTGTTTAACATGATCTGGGTTAGCACCTGGTTTATCCATTTTATTGATGGCTACGATGATAGGCACATCGGCAGATTTAGCATGGTTAATAGCTTCAATTGTTTGAGGCATTACACCGTCATCAGCAGCTACTACGAGAACTGCGATATCTGTAGATTTTGCACCGCGTAGACGCATTGCTGTGAAAGCTTCATGGCCTGGTGTATCAAGGAATGTAATCTTATTGTCATTATAACGAACTTGGTACGCACCGATATGTTGTGTAATACCGCCCGCTTCGCCAGCTGTTACATTGGTTTGACGAATTACGTCCAACAAGGATGTTTTACCATGGTCAACATGACCCATGATAGTTACAACAGGAGGACGTGGTTTCAATGTTTCTGGTGCATCTTCAATTTCGATGATATCTGTAGGATCTTCTTCTGGTTCTACTTCTGTTACGGTTACACCAAAATCTTCTGCTACGATGGTAGCTGTATCAACATCTACCTCTTGGTTAATGCTAGCCATAACACCTAAAAGCATCAATTTTTTGATGATTTCGGATACTTCACGGCCCATTTTTTCAGCCAATTCTTTTACTGTTAAAGGACCGCTTAATTCGATTTCCGTAGCGATTGCTTCTTGTGCTTTACGTTCTTCTTCCGCTTTATGTTGCAAGTATTGCTCGTTACGATGTTTTACCTTATTTTTCTTCTTTTGCATGGAAGTGGATAATAAGGATTGTGGGCGATTGTTACCTTTTTTATTTTTCTTATTGCGGCGATCATTGCCATTTTGTTGGTTACCGCCATTATTGTTGCGATTATCTACACGGCCATTGCGGTTGCGGTTATCTGCATTACCATTTTGACGGTTGTCATTTTTTTGACCTTGTTGACCATCATTCTTTTGGCCTTGTTGATTACCATTTGGACGATCTTGTTTTTGATGATTACGACCATCTTGTTTTTGGCCATTATTTTGTTTTTTAGTAGGCTCATTAATTTGTACATGACGAACATTAGATTTCTTATCGTCATGTTTCTTATCATCACGTTTAGCCTCTTTTTTATGGCTCTGTTCTTTTGCTGGTTTATCTGTTTTTACAGCTTTATTAGGTGTTGCAGCTTTTTCATGTTTGCTTGGATTTGCAGGAGCTGCTGCTGCCTTTGTATCGGCCCCATTAGATTTACCACCTAATTGGTTTTTCACCACAATATAACCTGCATCATCTACTGTATTAACGGCTTTTGTAACATTAAAATTATGTTGTTGCAAAATAGAAATAACCTGTTTACTTTCAACGCCAAATTCCTTAGCGATTTCATGTACGCGCTTTTTGGACATCTACATACCCCCTTCTTACTGATCAATCTCTTTTAGTAATGCTTTTGCAAATCCATCATCCTCTACGGCTACCACTACACGTACTTCTTTGCCTATAGCCGTACCTAATGTTTCTTTACTGCCGACTTTACGCAATGGGATATGATGTAATTCTGCTAATTGTATGTATTTCTTTTCATTATTGGCCGCACAATCACCTGCTAATAGAACAAGCTTAGGGGTTTTCTTCTTCATCGCTTTCTCTACGATGAAATCTCCGGAACTCAATTTTCCGGCCCGTTGTGCCAAGCCTAAGAGATTTAAAACTTTATCTTCATTCATATGCTGAAATTATTCATGACCTTCCAAATCGTGCTTCAATGCTTCATATACCTCTTTTGATACAGCATGCTTCAAAGAGCGTTCTAGTTTTTTACCCTTATACGCAGCCTCAAAACAGTCCATGGATGCACAGATATAAGCACCACGACCAGGGGCTTTACCAGTTCTATCGATACTGATTGTCCCTTCTGGGCTTAGAGCAACACGCATTAACTCGCGCTTACTCTTTGGTTCACCACAGCCTACACAGGTGCGCATAGGTTGAGATTTGGTTTTCATTAGTCTTCGCTTTCCGCTGCTTCAGTACTTGTAAAACCTGTAAAAGGATTTTCTGCAGCTTGTGTTTCACTCTTAATGTCGATTTTCCAGTTTGTCAATTTAGCTGCTAAGCGAGCATTTTGACCAGCTTTACCGATAGCCAAGGATAATTGGTAATCAGGTACTACAACATAAGAAGATTTTTCTTCTTCACTAACATCTACAGAGATTACCTTTGCAGGACTTAAAGAGTTCGCAATATAAATGGCAGGATCTTCATCCCATTTTACAATGTCGATTTTTTCATCGTGCAATTCATCTACAATGTGTTGAACGCGTTGACCTTTAGGACCTACGCAAGCACCAACTGGATCGATGGATTCATCGCGGCTATATACGGCGATTTTAGAACGCATACCAGGTTCACGTGCTACAGATTTAAGTTCTACTACGCCTTCATAGATTTCTGGCACTTCTAATTCAAACAAGCGTTTTAATAGGCCTGGATGAGTACGGGAAATCATAATTTGAGGGCCTTTCGTAGTTTTCTTAACCTCTACGATATAGCATTTAATGCGGTCCCCTTCATGATATGTTTCTGTAGCAATTTGCTCAGTTGGAGGTAAAATAGCTTCTGTTTTACCAAGATTGATATATACGTTTTTACCTTCAACGCGTGTAATAACACCCGTAATGATATCGCCTTCACGGCTATAATATTCTTCGTATACAACACTGCGTTCAGCTTCTTTCAAACGTTGAATCAACATTTGTTTAGCTGTATGAGCTGCACTGCGACCAAAGTTAGCAGGTGTTACATCTGCTTCAACAATATCGCCAATTTCATAGCGTTTATCGATTTTACGAGCATCTAATAGGCTGATTTCGGTTTCTGGGAATTCTACAGTTTCTACAACTTGTTTCTTCGCCATTACCTTATAAGCACCAGTTTCACGATTCAATTCCACATACGCATCTGGATTAGAATGTGGTTCCTTACGATATGCTTGTAATAATGCAGCTTCTAGGGATTCAAAAATAACCTCAGGTGCAAAACCTTTTTGTTTTGTCAGCACCATAACTGCTTGAATTAATTCTTGACTCACTCGTATGCCTCCATATATTAAAAATCAAGATGTAATCGAATTTGTGCAATGGCAGAACGTTCAAATGTTACGCTTTCACCATTGATTAAAAATTCTATCGTTGTATCTGTAAAGCCTTGTAGTACACCCGTATATTGTTTACTGCCATTAATAGGTTTAAACAATTGGATATCTACATCACGGCCATTATAGCGAATGAAATCTTTATCTTTTTTTAGAACTCGATCAAGACCAGGAGAAGACACTTCAAGCAAATAATTTTCCGCAATAGGGTCTTTCTCATCGAGAGCAGCGCTCAATTTTTCACTGACCATTTGACAGTCATCCAAATCGACACCACCTGGTTTATCAAGGTACACGCGCAAATACCAATCCCGTTCTCGAACATAGTCGACATCGACTAATTCCAGATTCGTGCCAGCTATAACGCCTTCAACTACAGAGGATACAAATTCCTCTACGGCCTCTCTTTTCATAGCCATCGCCTCCTTATAAAATACTACATATCGATCATATACGCTGTTTTCATCATACAATTTGATGCAATTATATGACTAATTTCACCCAATCATAAACGAAAGAGTGAGCAAAAAATAGCCCACTCTTAAAAAAGTTTATATAAAAGTCATGTATAGTATAGCATAATTCCGCTAAAATGTACAATTTAACCGCGTGAATTTAGTTCACACAGTATATTTTTTAAATGTTCAGATAGTACATGTTCCAAATCATCTAATGACTTAGCATCAAGATGATGATCAATTTCTGGATAATTTTGATACCGTAATTCTGCAAAGAATTCATCGCGATATTCATTATAGTACAACAGTAATCCTGTACATTCATCCATCTTTCGATATTCACCTATGATATAGGAACCATTAATCATGCGCACCGCATTTTTAGGTGTTATATCTCGTACAAATCCTTCTAACTCAGCGGGCATAACAGCTTCATAATCCCAATTTTGTAGCCCCTTGCGCATATAGGTATAGGTAAAATTTTCTGCACTGTTGATTAGTAATTTTGAAAGCCCCTGAACACAACGTTCTTGTAGGCCCTGCCAATACGGTTCGAACTCTTGGCGCACAAAAGATATATCTACAAATGTGAACAAAGGCATCACTACGTGCACGGTATAATCCTCTACCTCTTTATCGTAGAGAGCACACCACTTCCAGCCTAAATCATTTTCATAGTGAAATAAAGGTAATGTCAACACAGCCTCACCTGCAGCTAATGTTTCTTGAGCTTTCACAATTTCATCAGGCCCTGTCACCTTGAGTTTAAAATTACCAATCTCCTGTGGCAACCAAGAATAGTCTAAAGACTTACAGGTTTCAATGATGTTCTCCATATAGCGACTCATACCTTTCTTGATAGGTTAAAACGGTTTTAACATACATACGCGTTTCAGGAAATGGAATCGTATCAACCATGCCATTCCAATTTTTTTCCTTCACCCATGATTCTACATGCCCACGCCCTGCATTATAAGCAGCCAACGCTTGCACTTCATCACCGTTAAACTCTTTTAATAAATAACCTAAATACCATGTCCCTAGTTGAATATTTATTTCCGGTTCTTTTAATTGTCGATCTGTATAGTTACTGTGCCCCATTTGTTGTGCTACCCAACGGGCTGTATCCGGCATGAGTTGCATTAGCCCAAGTGCCCCCGTCTCAGATTCCGCTGTATTCTTATATTTACTTTCAGCTAAAATAACACTAGCCACCAACGATGGTGACACCTCTTCTTTTTCCGCAGCCGATACAACTACATCTCTATAATCAAAGGGGTATGCCGTATAGCGTGCTACAGGTTCTTGCATATGGTTAAAATAAAACCATCCCAACACGACAACAGCCAATGCTGTTGCTGTATTTCGTTTCATACATCCTCCCCTTAATCCTAACTGTATATATTTTGAATCGATTCAATCTTATATATATTGATGATTATTTATTATACAACGGTAGTAGTTTCTCATGCCATAATTTTTCTAACTGAATATATAATTCATCAGGTGTACCATCATTATTAATGATGACATCTGCAAAGGATCGTTTATCATCTAATAACATTTGACTTTGAATACGAGCCAACGCGTCCTTTTTTGAGTATCCATTGCGCTCCATTAACCGGCGAATCTGCACCTCTGGCGATACATAGACAAGCCAAACCGTATCTAGCCGCTCATACCACTTACCTTCAATGAGAAGAGGAATATCATAAATTACGGCTGGAGCTTCTTTCTCTTCATACATAGCACTTAGTTCATCAATACGCTGACGAATGAAACCATGTAAGCAGCTATTTAGCTGTAGGCGTTTTTCTTCATTATGAAAGACGATACTACCAAGTGCTTCACGATTTAATCTACCATCATCGAGAATCACTGTATCACCAAATAATTCACGGATAGCAGCGAGTCCAGGCGTACCAAGATCAACCACTTCACGTGCTACTACATCGGCATCAATATAAGGTACATTCTTCTTTTTAAAAAAGTCTAGTACTGTACTCTTGCCAGATGCAATTCCACCTGTTAAACCTATTTTTAACATATGTGCCTCCTGCATCTATCCTTCTACTCTAAATGTTATATGTAAAATTTATTTTACAAGTGCCCAGTTTTCCGCATTATGTACATCGACGATAAGTGGAACATGTAATGCTACAATGGATTCCATAGTTTCCTTAAGCAACGTTTGAATAGCATCCAACTCTTCATTTACCACTTCTAATACAAGTTCATCATGCACCTGTAATAATAAGCGAGATTTAAACGCCTTCTCCTCTAAAATAGATTCTACCTTGTTCATAGCGAGTTTAATAATATCCGCCGCAGTACCTTGTATCGGTGTATTCATTGCTGTACGTTCTGCGAAGGAACGACGGTTGAAATTGCGACTATTAATATCTGGCAACTCGCGCATGCGACCAAACATCGTACGCACCTTACCCGTTTCATGGGCTTCTTTTACCATATTATCCATATATTCCTTAACCTTTGGATAGCGGCTAAAATAAAGCTCAATATAATTTTTTGCCTCTTGACGCGTGATGCCTAAATCACGAGATAAACCAAAATCTGAAATGCCATAGATAATACCAAAGTTAACAGCTTTTGCATGAGACCGTTCTTCGCTGGTTACCTCATCCTGGGACTTGCCAAGCACTTCGGCAGCAGTAAATCTATGGATATCTTTACCATCATTGAAAGCCTTAATTAACGCTTCATCACCAGACAAATGCGCCAAGATACGGAGCTCGATTTGTGAATAATCGGCACTCACCAATGTATCAAAGCCTTCACCTGGATAGAATAACGCTCTAATTTCACGCCCCTTTTCTGTACGAACAGGGATATTTTGTAAGTTCGGATCTGAAGAGCTCAAGCGTCCAGTAGCTGTTACCATTTGGTTGAATGTGGTATGAATTCGATGCGTTTCAGGATTGATGAGAACCGATAAGCCTTCACAATAGGTAGAAACTAATTTAGCTACAGAACGATAAGCCAAAATCTTCTCTACAATAGGACTTTCATGACGAAGCATATCCAATACTTCTGCATCTGTGGAGTAACCTGTTTTCGTCTTTTTAATGACAGGTAGATTCATCTTTTCAAACAAGATGATCCCCAATTGTTTTGGAGAATTAATATTAAACGTTTCCCCTGCCAATTCATAAATTTCTTGCTGAACAGCTTCGAGTTCCACCTTGAATTTAATAGTTGTTTCTTCTAATTTTACAGGGTCAATATAAATACCATTTTTCTCCATAACTAATAATGTATGAATCAATGGCAATTCAATATTGTTATATAAATCCCATAAGGATTCATCTTGCAATGCCTCAACAGCAGCATCGTTCATAGCAAGCAATGCTTTCACCATAGAGACGCATTCTACATCTACACTACCTGTAGCAATAGATGGCACACTAAAACGCTCTGTTAAATAGAGATATCCATAATTGGTACGCGTTGGGTCTAATAAATAGGCCATCAAGGATACATCGTGAATACGAGCCACACCGTCATCATATAAACGAATCTGAGCCGGTTTATCGTGGCAAAGAACCTCCATCAATTCCTTGCTTTGCGTCGTTACACCCGTCTTTGCACCATTCAATGCATTCAATAATTTGTCATTATGAGAACCATCTAGCTTGATAATGCTTTCACCATTGTTAATGAAAGCAGACGTAATCGTACGGAACGGCGCTTTGCCATCCGTAATAATATGAACGCCAATTGTTTTCTCTGTATAAAATTCTTCAGTAAGAGCAGATGCATCTAACAGATCATCGATTTTAATCTCTTCAGCCATACTAAAGAGTCCGCCAAAATCCTCTGTGTCGCCACCTTCTGCGCCCATCACACTAGCCAAGCGAGGTGTCAATTTTGTAAAACCTAATGTTTCAAACATCGGTTTTACTTCGCCAAGATGAAAATTCTGTACAAATTGATCGAGCGTATAGGACAAGTCCATGTCAGTCTTGATGGTAGCCAATTGACGAGATAAGAAGGCTAAATCTTTATTTTCAACAAGACGTTCTTTTAATTTCTTGCCAGAAATGTTATCGATATTCTCATATACAGACTCTAAATCACCGTATTCATTAATCAATTTAAGAGCTGTTTTTTCACCAACCCCTGGAACGCCAGGAATATTATCAGAAGAATCACCCATAAGCGCCTTCATTTCGATAACTTTATCTGGGCCATAGCCATATAATTCAGACATATTATCCAAGGTAACCTCAAGCATGTCTGAGATACCTTTTTTTGTTAAGAATACATGACTGTAGTCAGTAACAAGCTGTAAATTATCGCGGTCACCAGTAATAATTTGCACTGCTAAATCAGAAGATCCAAATTTCTTAGACAAGGAACCAAGAATATCGTCCCCCTCATAACCTTCCTCTTCAATAACACAAATGCCAAGAGCCTTCAACACATCTTGAATCAAACTAAATTGAGGACGTAAATCCTCTGGTGCATCAGGGCGATTACCTTTATATTCACTGTACATTTCAGTACGGAATGTTTGACGACCTTTATCAAAGGCTACAGCAATATAATCAGGTTTAATCTCTTCATATAATTTAATGAGCATTGTCAAAAAACCATATACTGCATTAGTCGGCGTGCCAAGAGCAGACTTCAACGGAGGAAGCGCAAAAAAGGCACGGAATAACAGGCTGCTACCATCTATAATCATTAATTTTTTCATAAGTACACCTCGCTTAATCATATGTTTCATTATAGCATATTGAGGCGTAATAAAATTGATTTTTACTACCTTTGTTTCTATCAAAAATATATGCATTCATCTTTCTAAGTTTTGCAGAATAGGACTGAGGGCAGCCCCAAAACCTCCACCGGCCTGGTCTGACTACGGCCTACGGCCTTCGCAGGGCCAAAGTCGGTTTTGGAGCTACCCTCAGTCCACTCCCATAAGGTATTCAAAATGTTATGCATATATTTTATGATTACAGCATTTAGCACTAAAAATCAATTTTATTACTGCCGAGTACAAAAGAAAAAGGACGCCTTTTGGCGCCCTTTGGGTATAAAAAAAGCCCATCATCGATGGGCTTTGGCTCTATAAAATTATAAAGCGTTTACTTTAGCTGCAAGGTTGGATTTTTTGCGAGCTGCAGTGTTTTTATGAAGTACACCTTTGGAGGCTGCTTTAT